>RCUI01000051.1_pt1 | contig 43919 bp, 53 predicted proteins | sample 2166121 | NCBI WGS metagenome assembly RCUI01 (sample SAMN09932700, study PRJNA488358) | compost metagenome | feature: garden; material: soil; isolation source: compost soil in succinic acid-enriched culture | place: Germany: Experimental Botanical Garden Goettingen | collected 2016-01-27
GCAAAGCGAGCGGAGCGGCTGTCTTGGATATCAGCGGCCACGGGGTTTTCCTTTTTTTGATTTTATCGGAACGACACAAGGCCCCATCGCTGGCAAGCCAGCTCCCACAAGGTCCTGGGTACACCGAACCTGTGGGAGCTGGCTTGCCAGCGATGAGGCCAGAAAAATCTACAAAAAACTCAAATCAGAAGGTCATCTCTTTGACATCATCCGGCACGATCAGCTTGCCGGCGGTCTTCTCGATGATCTCTTCCACGCTCACCCCCGGCGCGGTCTCGCGCAGGATGAAGGCGCCGTTTTCGATCTCCAGGTAGGCCAGGTCGGTCAGCACCTTGCGGATGCAACCGGCACCGGTCAGCGGCAGGCTGCAGCGCGGCAGCAGTTTCGACTCACCGTCCTTGGAGGCGTGGGTCATGGTGACGATGATGTTGTCGGCACCGGCCACCAGGTCCATGGCGCCGCCCATGCCCTTGACCAGCTTGCCGGGGATCATCCAGGAGGCGATGTTGCCTTCCACGTCCACTTCAAAGGCGCCCAGCACGGTGAGGTCGACATGACCGCCGCGGATCATGGCGAAGGATTCGGCCGAGTTGAAGATCGAGGCACCGGTACGGGCGGTGACGGTCTGTTTGCCGGCGTTGATCATGTCGGCGTCCAGTTGCCCTTCGGTGGGGAATTCGCCCATGCCCAGCAGGCCGTTTTCCGATTGCAGCATCACGTCCATATCGGCCGGGACGTAGTTGGCCACCAGGGTCGGGATGCCGATGCCGAGGTTGACGTAGTAGCCGTCCTTGAGTTCGCGGGCGACGCGCTGGGCCATTTGTTCGCGGGTAAGTGCCATGGTCAGGATCTCTTTGTTGTTCTGTTCGGGGATGGGTCAGGCTTTGAGGGTGCGTTTTTCGATACGCTTCTCGAAGGTGCCGACAATCACCCGGTCGACGTAGATACCCGGGGTGTGGATCTCGGTAGGCAGCAGGACACCCGGCTCGACGATCTCTTCGACCTCGACCACGGTGATCTTGCCGGCGGTGGCGGCCAGCGGGTTGAAGTTCTGCGCGGTGTTGCGGTACACCACGTTGCCGTAGTGGTCGGCCTTCCAGCCCTTGACGATGGCGAAGTCGCCGGTGATGGCTTCTTCCAGGATGTACTTGCGACCGTTGAACTCGCGCACTTCCTTGCCCTCGGCCACCGGGGTGCCGTAGCCGGTAGCGGTGAAGAACGCCGGGATGCCGGCGCCGCCAGCGCGCATTTTCTCGGCCAGGGTGCCTTGCGGGGTCAGTTCGACTTCCAGCTCGCCGCTGAGCAGCTGGCGTTCGAATTCGGCGTTCTCGCCGACATAGGAGGCGACCATCTTGCGAATCTGGTGGTCCTCAAGCAGCACACCCAGGCCAAAGCCGTCGACGCCGCAGTTGTTCGAGACCACGGTCAGGCCCTTGACGCCACGGCGCTTGATCTCGTTGATGAGGTTTTCCGGGATGCCGCACAGGCCGAAACCACCGGCCAGTACCGTCATGTTGTCGGTCAGGCCTTCAAGGGCCTGTTCATAGGTTGCTACGCGCTTGTCCAGTCCGGCCATGCTGATCCGCCTTTTGTAGTTGTTGAACCGACAGGGGTGTCGGTGAGCGTTTGACGCATCTTCACCCCAATACACTTATTTGTTAATTTTGTTTTTATGATCGTTTGATAAATTTTTCAAAAGAATAGACCACCGCCATGAACGTCAAACAGCTGCGCGCCTTCGTCGCCGTCGCCAAGTACCAGAGCTTTGCCCAGGCCGGTGAACACCTGCACCTGTCGCAGCCAGCCCTGAGCCTGACCATCAAGGCCCTGGAAGACAACCTGGGCGGCGCCCTGCTCAGCCGCACCACCCGCAGCGTCAGCCTGACCCCCGAGGGCGAAGTGCTGCTGCCCCTGGCCCGGCAACTGCTGGCCGACTGGGACAACACCGAAGAACTGCTGCGCCAGCGCTTTACCCTGCAACTGGGACGGGTATCGATTGCCGCCATGCCGGCCTATGCCGGTAATCTGTTACCGGCAGTGCTCAAGGTGTTCCGCCAGCGCTACCCGCGGGTCAACGTCACCGTGCATGACGTGATCAACGAGCAGGTGCTGGAGCTGGTGCGCCATCGCCGCGTCGAACTGGGCATCGGCATTGAGCCTGAGGCCAGCGCACCGATGCTGTTCAAGCCGCTGTACCTGGATCGCTTTGTGGCCGTGGTGCCAACCGATTCCCCTTTGGCCCAGCAAGCCGAAGTCAGCTGGCACGAGTTGCTCGCCGAAGATTTTATTGCCTTGCAGCGGCCCTCGGCGGTGCGCCTGTTGCTGGAACAGCACTTGGCGGCCGAGCACGGCAAGCTGGCCGTGGCGTTCGAAAGTCATCAGCTATCGACCATCGGCCGCATGGTTGCCAACGGCCTGGGGGTCAGTGCGGTGCCGGCGTTGTGCATTGGCCAGATGCAGGAGCTCGGCGCGCGCTGCGTGGCGCTGGTCGATCCGATCATCGAGCGGCGCATTGGCGTCTCTCTGTTGGCTGACCATAAACTGTCGGCAGCGGCCCAGGCGCTGCTCGACTTATTACAAGAACATTCCCGCTACCAGGAGGTGTCATGCGTACAGTGAAGCTTGCCGACAAAAACGTTCCGGCCATCGGTCAGGGCACGTGGTACATGGGTGAAGACCCGGGCCAGCGCAGCCGCGAAGTGACCGCCCTGCAGCAAGGCATCGAACTGGGCCTGACACTGATCGACACCGCTGAGATGTACGCTGAAGGCGGTGCTGAAGAGGTGGTCGGCCAAGCGATCGCCGGGCGCCGCGAGCAGGTTTTCGTGGTCAGTAAGGTTTACCCGCACAATGCCAGCCTCAGCGGTATACCGGCAGCCTGCGAGCGTAGCCTCAAGCGCCTTGGCACTGATTTTATTGATCTGTACCTGCTGCACTGGCGCGGCCAGTATCCGCTGGAGGAGACCGTCGAGGCCTTTGAGCGCTTGCGCGAAGCGGGCAAGATCGGCCGCTGGGGGGTGTCTAATTTTGATGTCGACGACCTGCGCGAATTGCACAACCCCGACTGCGCCGCCAACCAGGTGCTGTACAACCCTGCCCAACGCGGTATCGAGTTCGACCTACTGCCCTGGAGCCACCAGCGCCAGTTGCCGACCATGGCGTACTGCCCGCTGGCCCAGGCCGGGCGTTTGCTCAAGCACCCGACCCTGATCGAGATTGCCGAGCGCCATGGCGCAACGCCTGCGCAGGTGAGCCTGGCCTGGGTGACGCGTCATGACGATGTGATCGCCATTCCTAAAGCGGTGGAACCTGAGCATGTGCGTCTGAATGCTGCGGCGGCCAGCCTGACCCTCAGCAGTGAAGACCTGCGCGCTATTGACCGAGCCTTTGCCGTGCCAACGCGCAAGCAGCATTTGGCGATGGTTTGAATGTAGGAGACGGCCTTGCCGGCGATGGGCTGCATGGCAGCCCCCTGCACTCAACGAAAATCCCGACTGCGCACATCCAGCCCCTGTAACAGAGCACTGAGGTCTTCCAGCCGCTGGGCAATCAGGTGGCGCACTCCGCTCTCGCACTCCAGCCGCCCACTCACGCGCATCAACTGTGAGCCCACCAGCACTCGCCGCTGCCGCTCGGCCAAGTCACGCCAGACCACGACGTTGACATTGCCAAACTCATCTTCAAGGGTGACAAAGGTCACGCCACTGGCCGTTCCCGGGCGCTGACGCCCGGTCACCAGGCCCGCCACGCTGACCTTGTCGCCATGCTCGGCCTCTTCCAAGGCTCGAGAACTGCGACAGCCCATGGCGTTGAGGCGACGCCGCAACAAGGTCAGCGGATGCGGGCCCAAGGTGGTGCCGACACTGGCGTAATCGGCAAACATATCCTCGCTGACGGAGGGCTGCGGCAAGCTCACCGGTGCCTCCACCGGCGCCTCGATGCCGGCGAACAACGGCAACTGCGCCTGTACCGCCGCCACGCTCCAGCGCGCCCGGTAACGGTCGCTGGCCAATGCGCGCAAGGCACCGGCATCCGCCAGTAGTTCGCGGGCACGGGCATCGAGTTGCGCCCGCAGGCAAAGATCACTGACGTCACGCCAACCATACTCAGCGCGGGCCTGCTCGATCCGCTGGGCATCCTGCTGGCGAAAACCGCGAATCTGGCGCAAGCCCAGGCGAATCGCCAAGGCGTCCCCTGCCCCCGGCTCCAGGCTGCAATCCCAGTCGCTGTGGCAGACATCCACCGCACGGATCTCGATCCGGTGCCGACGGGCATCCTGAAGAATCTGGTCAGGGCTGTAAAAACCCATCGGCCAGCTATTGATCAGCGCGCAGGCATAGATCGCCGGCTCATGGCACTTGAGCCAGCAACTGGCGTAGGTCAGCAAGGCAAAACTGGCCGCATGGGACTCGGGAAAGCCATAACTGCCAAAACCCTTGATCTGCTCGAAAATACGCTCGGCAAATTCGCTGCTGTAGCCATTGGCGAGCATGCCGCTGATCAGCCGTTCGCGGTGCGGTTCCAGCCCGCCATGACGCTTCCAGGCGGCCATGGCCCGCCGCAACTGATCGGCTTCGCCCGCCGAATAGCCGCCAGCGACCATCGCCAGTTCCATCACCTGTTCCTGAAACAAGGGCACCCCCAAAGTGCGCTCGAAGACTTTCTTCAAGGCTTCGGAGGGATAGCTCACGTCTTCCAGGCCCTGGCGTCGGCGCAAATACGGGTGGACCATATCGCCCTGGATCGGCCCGGGGCGGACGATGGCAACCTCGATCACCAGGTCGTAGAAGTCCTTGGGCTTGAGCCGTGGCAGCATGGCCATCTGCGCCCGCGACTCGATCTGAAACACCCCGACCGTGTCGGCACGGCCAATCATTTCGTAGGTCGCCGCACAATCGGCGGGGATCGTCGCCAGGGTCAACTCACGGCCGCGGTGGCGGTACAGCAGGTCGAAACAGCGGCGCAAGGCGCTGAGCATGCCCAAGGCAAGGATATCGACCTTGAGCAGACCGACCAGGTCAAGGTCGTCCTTGTCCCACTGGATCACCGTGCGCCCGTCCATGGCGGCGTTCTCCACCGGCACCAGGCTGTCCAGCGGCTGCTCGGAAATCACGAAGCCGCCGGGGTGTTGGGACAAATGCCGGGGAAAGCCGATCAGCTCAGCGGTCAGCGCCAGCACCCGGCGCAGCAACGGGCTGTCGGGATCGAAGCCGGCTTCACGCAGTGGCTGCGGTGCTGGCAGACCATCGCTCCAGCGCCCGCAACAGTCGGCCAGGGCGTTGATTTGCGCCACCGGCAGGCCGAGCACCCGGGCGATGTCACGCACCGCGCCGGCGGCATGGTAGGTACTGGCAACCGCCGTCAGGGCTGCGCGGTGACGACCGTAGCGGCTGAACACATACTGCAGCACCTCTTCACGCCGCTCGTGCTCGAAGTCGACGTCAATGTCCGGCGGCTCATCGCGCTCACGGGAGAGGAAACGCTCGAACAGCAAGTGGCTGTGCATCGGGTCCAGTTCAGTGATGCCCAGCACATAACACACCACCGAGTTGGCCGCCGAACCCCGCCCTTGGCAGAGAATTCCCTGACCACGGGCAAAGTTGACGATGTCGTGAACAGTGAGGAAATAGCTTTCGTAGTTCAGCTCGGCAATCAGCTCGAGTTCGTGCTCCAGGGCTTGGCGTGCCGTGTCTTCGAGCCCCCCCGGCCAACGCCAGCGCTGCCCCTGTTCGCATAGGTGACGCAACCAGCCGCTGGCCGTTTGCCCGTCAGGCACCAGCTCGCGGGGGTACTGGTAGCGCAGCTGGCTCAGGTCGAAACGACAACGGGCGGCGATGCGCAGGGTCTCCTCAAGCAAGGCCGACGGGTACAGCTCGGTCAGTTGCGTCAGCGGTCGCAGGTGCCGCTCGCCGTTGGCAAACAGGCGTTGGCCGGCTTCGGCCACCGTGCAGTGATGACGGATCGCGGTCATGCTGTCCTGCAAGGCCCGCCGCCCACGGGCATGCATGTGCACATCGCCCGTAGCCACGGCAGGAATGTGCAGGGACGCGGCCAACGCCAGCAACTGTGGCAGGCGCACGCCATCGTCGGCGCCGCGGTGCAACCCCACCGCCAGCCACAGACGCTCGGCAAAGCGTGTGCGTAGCCAGTGCCCGACCGCTAGGTCCTGCTCACCTTCGTCGGGCACCCACAGGGCCAGCAAACCCTCCAGCGGCACGTCGAAGTCCTCGCGTAGCAGTTGATAGCTACCCTTCTGCGCCCGTCGCCGTCCCAGGGTGATGAGCCGGCAAAGGTGTTGGTAACCGACCAGGTTCTCCGCCAGCAGCACTAACTTGGGCCCCTCATGCAGGCGTACTTCACTGCCGACAATCAAGGGCAGTTCCACCGCCCTCGCCGCCTGCCAGGCCCGAACGATCCCGGCCAGGGTGCATTCGTCAGTGATCGCCAGGGCCTGGTAGCCCTGCAGACGGGCGCGCTGGAACAGTTCCTGGGCGCTGGAGGCACCGCGCTGGAAACTGAAGTTCGACAGGCAGTGCAGTTCGGCGTAGGCCGCTGGCGTGCTCATGCAAACCAGCCCTGCAGCCACAGCGGCCCGTCTTCGCCAAGGTTGCGATAGGCCCAGGCGTACAGCCCGGTCGTGGTCTGTACCCGGTAATAGTCGCGCCGCACATCGCCACCGTCCCACCAGCCGGACTCAATCCGCTCGGCGCGTGTAAGCAGTTGCACGCCCACACCCGGCAAGGCCTGGGGCTCGGCCAGCAGCCAGCCTGGACGCAGCGCGGCCGGCGTGAGTGGCGCCGACCTGGCAGCGTTATCCAGACACCAGGCGCATTCCGGTCGATGATCGGCCTGGGCCGACAGGCTGTGCACCGCCGTGTCGCCCAGGCGTGCCCGCAGGCGTTCGCGCAATTGCTCCCAAGGCTGGTTCTGCTGCGGACGCGGTTCGAACAGTTCGCGATGCTGCGGCACAAAGGCCGGCAGGTCTTCAGCGTGCAGGCGCAGGTTACGCACCGGCGCCGCCAGTTGCAGTGGCTCAAGGCGTCCACGGGCCAGTTCGAACAGCATCACAGGGTCACGTTCGGCGGCCAACAGCCCCACGTTCACACAGGTGTCAGGCCCTTCGGCGTGCTCCAGGTGCAGGGTAAAACGCTGCACGCCACTGTCGCGGCCGGCCAGGAACGCCGCCAGGTCGTTGATCAGGCGGCGCAGCGGAAAGAGCAAGGCCTGGTGCGACTCGACATCGAAATTCAGCTCCAGGCGGGCCTCAAAGCGATCCGGCGGCAGGTAGAAAGTCAAGGCCATGGGCCGCAGCCCCAGCAGGCGGTCCAAGTGCAACTGCACCGCTGCGGCAAAACGCCGGGCCACGGCCTCACGCGGCAACGCCATGACCTGACCGAGGCGCCGCAAGCCCATGCGGGCAAAGGCGCTGGCCGCCTCCGCGGGGAGCCCTACCCGGTCGATGGGCAACTGTTCAAGCGCAGCGCGGGTCTGGTCGGGGCACTCGAGCGCCAGGCCATCGTGGCAGTTGGCAAGCATGCGCGCCGCCACCGGGTTGCTCGCCAGGACAATCCGGTGGCGAAACCCCAGAGCCGTCAGTTCGGCGCGCAAACGTGCTTCGAATGCAGGCCAGGGGCCAAACAGGCCCAGGCTGGACTCGACTTCCAGCAACAGTACCCGTGGGTAATGCAGGCTGACCTGAGAACTGAATTGGTAAGCCCAGGCGGCGAGCAGTTGCTGCAAGGCGTCGATAGCCGCCGGGTCGTGGTCAACGCAGGTGAAATGCCCCGCCAACGCCTGAGCCGTAGTCAGCGGCTGCCCGGCGCGCAAACCGAGGGTCGCCGCCGCTGGGTTGACGGCCTGCAGCACGCGGCGCTGAGGCGGGCCGCTGAGCAGCGCCAGCGGCGAGTCGGGGTCGGCGCGCCCGCGCAGCACCGCGTCGAGTGCCAGTTGCGGCAGCAGGATACAAGCCCAGAGCATGATCCATCAGCCTCGACCGGGGCAGGCTATAGGCCGCACCGGCGCCAGGCCACCGCGACATTTGAGCACCCGCCACTGGCTCGGACGGGCATCAATGGCAATGCGCAACGCCGCCGGTGAAGGGTTCAGCGCGGCTTGCAAAGGACGTAAGGCAAAGGCCAGGCTCTGGCCACTTTCGGCCGCCACCTGCAAACGGCGCAAGGCACGGTCATCGGCCTTCTGCGGCCAACACAGTACCGCGCCACAACTGCCCGAGCGCAGGCATTGTTCGGCGGCCCAGAGCACCTCGGCCGGAGCTGTCTCGACCAGGGTCAGCCACTGCAGGTCGACACCGGCCGCCTGCCAGGCGGGCGCATAGGGAATGAACGGCGGTGCAATCAATACCACCCGCTGTGCGCTAGCCGTCAGGCGCGCCAGGCTGGGCCAGAGCAGTTGCAGCTCGCCACAGCCCTCGGCGGCCAGCAATAGCTCGGTAAGCGCGCCGGGCGGCCAGCCACCACCGGGCAGCGCCGAATCCAGCGCCGCATGGCCGGTAGGCTGCAGGCCCTGAGGCTGGGCCTGCGGGCGGCCCTTCCAGACCCGTTGCTGGTCGAGCAGGCCGTCGAGGCTGACTACCGCGCCCATCAGCCGCGCCTCACCAGGCCGCAGAATACGCCTTCAATGAAGAAGTCGTGCCCAGGGCCGACCTCGATCGGGGCATAAGCCGGGTTGCGTGGCAGCAGCCGGTACTGCTGGGCGCTGATGCGTTCGAAACGCTTGATGGTCACCTCGCCATCAAGGCGAGCGACGATGATCTGCCCGTCACGGGCTTGCGCCTGTTGCTTGATGCCGACCAGGTCGCCGTCGAGGATGCCGTCGTCGATCATCGAGTCGCCGCGCACCTTGAGCAGGTAGTCAGGCGCGCGGCTGAACAACTGGGCGTCGAGCATGAGCTGCTCGTGGATGTCGACGTCGGGGCCAATGGGCCGACCCGCGGCCACCTGGCCCAGCACCGGGATTTCCAGAACCTCGGGGCGGCGCAAGGCACCGGCCAGACGAATGCCCCGCGCCTGATTGGGCGTGACCTCGATGAAGCCGGCCTCGGTCAGGGCCTGGACATGCTTGCGCGCCACGCTGCGCGAGGCAAAGCCAAAGGCGGTAGCGATGTCGGCCAGGCTCGGCGGCTGGCCATGCTCGGCTATACGCTCACGGATAAACGTGAGAATGGCGCTGCGTTTGGGCGATAATCTGTTCATGGAGTACATTTGTACTCTTTTCGGCGCGCACTGACCAGCCCCTATAGTCGGGTTATGATGAGCGGCCCCTGCATTGGATCCCTGGCATGCTTGAAGCCCTGCTGTTCGATCTCGACGGTACCCTGACTGATACCGACAAACTCCATCTGCTGGCCCTGCAACAGTTGTTGCTGGAAGAAGGCCGGGTATTGACCGAGGCACAGTTCGATGCCCATGTCAGTGGCCGGGCCAATGCAGACCTGTGCCGCTATCTGTTCCCTGATCGGTCATTGGCCGAGCATCAGGCGTTCGCCGACCGCAAAGAGGCTCGCTTTCGTGCACTGTCACCGACGTTACAGCCCATGGCCGGGTTGCTCCGACTGCTTGAGCATGGCGAGCAGGTAGGCCTGGGCATGGCAGTGGTGACGAATGCGCCGCGGGCCAATGCCGTGCACATGCTCGATGCCATGGGGCTGAGTGGACGTTTTAAGCATGTACTGGTGGCTGAGGAGCTGCCACGGGCCAAACCGGATCCACTGCCCTACCTCACCGGCCTTGAATGCCTGCAGGCGCAGGCCAGCCATGCATTGGCGTTCGAGGATTCACTGCCGGGGGTAACAGCGGCCAGCCGGGCCGGGATCTTTACCGTGGGCTTGTCCACCAGCCAAGCGCCTGCAGCGCTGCTCGCGGCCGGGGCGCAGTTGGTAGTGGCGGACTTCGAAGATCCCACGTTGTGGTCGCTAATTGAGCGCATGTCGGCCTAGCACCTACCGATGCACTAGCAACAGCCTTCTGGCGCTGATTTTGGAGATGAGGTCTTAGCCCGAGATGCAACGCGTCGCTGCAGTCTTCACATCGCCCAGGCGCAACGGGAAGTTGTTCAAGCGCTCGTAGAGTTTGATACTGCTACCACTGCCGCGCTCATTGATGTCGACCAGCGCCGCAGGGCCACTGCCCACTTTTTGCGGTACCACCAGACGCAAGCCGTCATGCCGCTGTTCGACTTCCAGAGGCCCACGGCTTTCGGCCAGGTGCTGCTGAACACAGGTGGCGTACTCCTGGGGCTTTTTGCCAGAAATCACGTTCAATGTTTCCGGCGAATGTTCAAGCTCCGAGACGCTGACGCAACCCCCTAATGTCACAGCCAACGCCACTACAACCCACTTCATCAAGCTACACCTCCACCACGGAAAAAGAATCAGACCACGCCCAGACCATTTTGCTCCCTGAATTGGCAGATTTATCTTGGGCCAGGCACGAAGGGCGACAGTGTAACCGTTGATCATGGTATCGTTTTGATTTGCCCAAAGATCCATTGCGGAGAGCAACATGAAATTCGTACACCAGCGCGAGCACCTCAACGAAGACGACATCGTCGTCATCGAGTGTTCCCAGCGCTGCAACATCCGCCTGATGAACGACGCCAACTTCCGCAGCTTCAAGAATGGCGGGCGCCATACCTACCACGGCGGCGCGTTTGTCGACTTCCCGGCGAAGATCACTGTACCCAGCACCGGCTTCTGGAACATCACCATCGATACCGTGGGCCCACGTGCATTGTCGGCAGTGACCAAGCCGACCTTCACTCACAAGATCAAGTTCATCCGCCGTTCGTCGTCGAAACTGAGATAAGCCATGAGCCAGACCACCAAGTACGTCATCAAATACAAGCTGGACGGCGAACAACGCTTCGACTTCGCCCAGATGAACAGTGATGCACCGCAGCAAGTGCAAGCCGCCCTGGAAAAACTCCACGGCGAAGATGCGAAAAAGATCACCGACATCAAGGTGAGCAAAGCCCTGTAACGTCACCGCGCACAAGGAATCCCAGGCATGAGCCACTGGCCGGACACCCGTCTTCTCGACCTGTTGGGTATCGAGCTGCCAATTATTCAGGCTCCCATGGCTGGCTCCACCGGTTCTGCCATGGCCATTGCCGTGAGCAATGCCGGCGGCCTGGGATCACTGCCTTGTGCAACCTTGAGCCTGGAGCAGATTCGCACCGAACTGCAGGCCTTCAGCCAGGCCAGCAGTGGGCCGTTGAATGTCAATTTTTTCTGCCACCAGCCGCCGCAGCCCGATCCGGCGCGCGATGCCGCCTGGAAGCAGGCGCTCAAGCCTTACTATGAGGAGCTGGACGCCGATTTCGATGCGCCGACGCCGGTATCCAACCGCGCGCCGTTCGACGACGCCACCTGCCAGTTGATCGAAGCGTTCAAACCCGCCGTGGTCAGCTTCCATTTCGGCCTGCCCGAGGCCAGCTTGCTGGCGCGGGTCAAGGCCACGGGGGCGAAAGTACTGTCCAGCGCCACCACCGTCGATGAGGCGATCTGGCTGGAACAGCACGGTTGCGACGCGATCATCGCCATGGGCTATGAAGCTGGCGGTCATCGCGGAATGTTCTTGAGCCGCGACCTCAACACCCAGGTTGGCACCCTCGCCCTGGTGCCGCAGGTGGTCGATGCGGTGAGCGTGCCAGTCATCGCCGCCGGTGGTATCGGCGACCATCGCGGTATCGTCGCGGCCTTGGCCCTCGGCGCTAGCGCCGTGCAAATGGGTACCGCTTACTTGTTGTGCCCAGAAGCCAAAGTGTCCGCAGCCCATCGCCAGGCATTGACAACAGCCAAGGACAGCGACACGGCCTTGACCAACCTGTTCACCGGGCGCCCTGCCCGCGGCATCAGCACCCGGATCATGCGGGAACTGGGGCCGATCAGTGATCTGGCCCCGGATTTTCCGCTGGCCGGTGGCGCCCTGATGCCCCTGCGCGCAATCAGTGAGCCCAGCGGCAACAGCGACTTCAGCAATCTCTGGTCTGGGCAAGCTGCGCGCCTGGCCCGGGCTTTGCCAGCAGGCGAGCTGACCCGTAGCCTGGCAGAACAAGCCTTTGCTCAATTGCGGCGTTAACGCTGCGCTTTCCGTTTGTCGGGAATTCGCTATATATTTACGTACATAGCGATTCCCTTCCGCCCATGGAGCTGTGTTTCATGAGTAAGTGCGCCCCTCGATTTGCCCTGGCCGCCCTGGCCACCTTCATGACTTTCACCAGTGCCTGGGCCGATGAGGTCCAGGTCGCTGTCGCCGCCAACTTCACCGCGCCGATCCAGGCTATCGCCAAAGACTTCGAGAAAGACACCGGTCACACGCTGGTCGCCGCCTACGGCGCAACCGGACAGTTCTATGCGCAAATCAAGAATGGCGCGCCGTTCGAAGTGTTCCTGGCTGCCGATGACAGCACCCCGGCCAAGCTTGAAAATGAAGGCGCCAGCGTCAAGGGCTCACGCTTTACCTATGCCACCGGCACCCTGGCCTTGTGGTCGGCTACCCCTGGCTATGTCGATGACAAAGGTGAGGTGCTGAAAAAGAACTCATTCAAACACCTGGCCATTGCCAACCCAAAAGCCGCCCCCTATGGCCTGGCGGCCACACAGGTACTGGACAAACTCCAGCTGACCGATGCCATCAAAGGCAAGATTGTTGAAGGCCAGAGCATCACCCAGGCCTTCCAATTCGTCTCCACCGGCAATGCTGAGCTGGGCTTTGTGGCACTGTCGCAGATCTACAAGGACGGCAAAGTCACCGAAGGCTCGGCCTGGATCGTTCCGGCCAACCTGCATGAGCCGATCAAGCAGGACGCCGTAATCCTCAACAAAGGCAAAGACAGCGCCGCTGCCAAAGCCCTGGTCGAGTACCTCAAAGGTCCGAAAGCCGCGGCAGTGATTAAATCTTACGGTTACCAAATCTGATGCCACTGGATGCCAGCGACCTGGGTGCCATCTGGCTGACCTTTAAACTGGCCAGCCTGACCACCCTTATCCTGTTGCTGGTCGGCACCCCCATCGCTTGGTGGCTGGCGCGCACGCGCTCGTGGCTACGCGGGCCGGTGGGGGCTGTGGTCGCCCTGCCCTTGGTGCTGCCGCCGACGGTGATTGGCTTTTACCTGTTGCTCGCCCTGGGCCCCAACGGCTGGATCGGCCAGACCACCGAAGCGCTGGGGTTGGGCACCGTGGTGTTCAGCTTCACTGGCCTGGTGATCGGCTCGGTGATCTACTCCATGCCCTTTGTCGTACAACCACTACAAAATGCCTTCAGCGCCATCGGCGAGCGTCCATTGGAAGTGGCGGCCACCCTGCGCGCCAGCCCCTGGGACCGTTTTGTCCATGTTGTACTGCCGCTTGCCCGCCCGGGTTTCATCACCGCCAGCATTCTCGGTTTTGCCCATACGGTGGGTGAGTTCGGCGTGGTATTGATGATTGGTGGCAACATCCCGAACCAGACCCGTGTCGTTTCAGTACAGATCTTCGACCATGTCGAAGCCATGGAGTACGCGCAAGCGCACTGGCTGGCTGGCGCTATGCTGGTATTCTCCTTCCTCGTGCTGCTGGCGCTGTACTCCAGCCGCCGCGGCAAAGCAGCCTGGAGTTGAGCGTGCAAAAGATGATTCATGCCCGACTCAAGGTCGCCCGTGACACCTTCGACCTGGATGTCGACCTGCAACTACCCGGACGCGGCATCAGCGCTTTGTTTGGCCACTCGGGCTCAGGCAAGACCACCTGCCTGCGTTGCCTCGCCGGCCTGGAGCGAGCGTCCGAGGCCTATATCGAAGTCAATGGACAGGTCTGGCAGGACTCGCGCCGCCACCATTTCATCGCCCCGCACCTGCGCCCGGTCGGCTATGTGTTTCAGGAACCGAGCCTGTTTCCACACCTGAGCGTGCACGGCAACCTGACCTTCGGCTGGCGCCGCGTCGCCGCCCAAGCGCGCAAGGTCAGCCTCGACCAGGCCTGCGCGTTGTTGGGCATCGAGCACCTGCTCGAACGCAAGCCCGCCACGTTGTCTGGTGGCGAAGCGCAGCGCGTGGGGATCGCCCGGGCCTTGCTCAGTAGCCCGCAGTTGCTGCTGATGGACGAACCCCTGGCCGCCCTCGACGGGCCGCGCAAACGTGAGATCCTGCCATACCTGGAGCGCCTGCACGATGAGCTGCAAATCCCGCTGATTTATGTCAGCCATGCCCAGGACGAGGTGGCCCGGCTGGCGGACCACCTGGTGCTGCTGGAACAGGGCAAAGTTCAGGCCAGCGGTCCGATTGCTGCCACCCTTGCCCGCCTTGACTTGCCTCTGGCCCAAGGCGACGACGCCGGGGTGATCATCGAAGGTCAGGTCAACCGTTACGACACGGACTACCAGTTACTGGCCCTGAAGCTACCTGACAGCGCCCTGGAACTGCGCTTGGCGCATGCACCGTTGGCACTCGGTAGCACGTTGCGACTCAAGGTCCAGGCCCGCGATGTCAGCTTGAGCCTGGCCCATGAGAGCCATTCCAGCATCCTCAACCGCTTGCCCGTGCGCGTCAGCGGCCATCAGCCAGCGGACAACAGTGCCCATGTGTTGGTCAGCCTTGATGCCGACGGCAGCGTGTTGCTGGCACGCATCACTCGCTATTCGGCCGACCAGTTGGGCCTGCACACAGGCCAACAACTGGTGGCACAGATCAAGTCGGTGGCACTGCTGGGCTGATCACGCGGTCCATAGAACAAGCCCCGTGACTGGACCTGCACCATGCCCGATACTGCCCTGCCCGCTGGCCTGCACTATGTTGACGACAACCAGCCTGGCCTGCGCCGTAAAAAATCGCGCGCAGGCTTTGTTTATGTCGATGCCAATGGCCAGCGCATCCGCGACCCAGTCACCCTGGAGCGTATCAAGGCCCTGGCCGTGCCTCCGGCCTATACCGACGTGTGGATCTGCGCTGACCCGCAAGGTCACCTGCAAGCCACCGGACGCGACGCTCGCGGGCGCAAGCAATACCGCTATCACACGCTGTGGCGTGACTTTCGTGATAGCCACAAATACGCGCGCATGCTGGCCTTCGCCGATGCACTGCCGAAACTGCGCCAGCAACTGGACAGCCAATTGGCGCGCCCAGGACTGGACAGGGAAAAAGTCATGGCCTTGGTGGTCAGCTTGCTCGACACCACCTTGATCCGTGTTGGCAACCGTCAATATGCCCGCGACAACAACTCCTTCGGCTTGACCACCCTGCGCAACCGCCACGTCAAGGTCCAAGGCAGCGCCATACGCTTCAGCTTTCGCGGCAAGAGCGGAATCGAACATCAGGTAACCTTGCGCAATCGTCGCCTGGCCAATCTGATCAAGCGCTGCATGGACCTGCCCGGCCAGGACCTGTTTCAGTATCAGGATGCGCTTGGTCAGCGCCATTGTGTCGGTTCGGCCGACGTCAACGCCTTCCTGCAGCAGCTGACCGGCAGCGACTTCACGGCCAAGGACTATCGTACCTGGGCCGGCAGTGCCCTGGCCCTGAGCCGCTTGCGCACCTTGCAATGGCAACCGCAGAGCGAGGCGCGCCGACAGATCGTCGACACCGTCAAGCAGGTCGCCTTGCGCCTGGGCAACACCCCGGCAGTCTGTCGCCGCTGCTACATCCACCCGGCCTTGTTCGAGTGTTTTGTCCGCGGCGAGTTGGCCAACTTGCCCGCGGCGCGTAAACGCAAGGGTCTGGAGGTCGAAGAAGTCCGCCTGGCGCTGTTTCTGCAACGGCTGTGCAGCCCTTGAAAAACCACTCAAGCGTCCTCAACTCTCCTATCATGCAGAGAAATTTCCCATATCCGCTCAAGCCCCCTATGCTTGCGGGTGTGAGCAGCTTCCGCTGCTGCGCCAGGCTAAATCGCCCCTTCGGGCACCTGCGACTAAAGACTCACGACAGAATCTGTGTTCGGGGGAATTAATATCCGCCGAAAGCGTCTTTAATGAAGGAAAAGAGGAACCCGTTCCGCGGGTTTCCGGCTTGTGCGGGCGCGGCCTGCAAAGCAACTTACGTTACCAAGGAGATATACATGCTGATACTCACCCGCAAGGTTGGCGAAAGCATCGTCATCAACGATGACATCAAAGTCACCATTCTGGGCGTCAAAGGTATGCAAGTGAGGATCGGCATCGATGCACCGAAAGATGTTCAGGTGCACCGCGAAGAGATTTTCAAGCGCATTCAGGCCGGCAGCCCGGCACCGGATAAAGGAGATACTCATCACGAGTAACGCCCGCTGATTCAAGCCGCACGGATGCGCTTGACCCTGATACGTCAGCCTAGGTGGCGGGCCGCAATGGCTTTACGACGACTCGGGCGCGCCGACCAATTCCTTGACCTTGGCGATCATTTGGGTGATATCGAAGGGCTTGTCGAACACCGCCACGAACAAGTCAGGATTGTCCCGCCCCTCGTGAGCCTGAGCACCGCTCATCAAAATCAGCGGCAGGGATAAGCGCAATTGATCGCGAATGTTTTTCGCCAGTTCCTCTCCGTTCAACAGCGGCATCATATAGTCGGTTATAACCAGATCCACTTGCTTGTCTTTGAGGATGTCCAGCGCCTTTTGCCCATTGCTGGCCGTCTCCACCACGTACCCTTCATCCTCTAGGGCGTAGCCCAGGATATTGGCAATGAGGTACTCGTCGTCGACAACCAGAATCCTCCTCATGGCTGTCTCGCCTGCCGGCTCACGTGCCCGCCACCGGCGCCGGGGTGCCAGACAGCACAGCGGTGGCCTGAGTGAAGGCTTTTTGCAGATCGATGCCGTGATCACTGATGATCAGCTCCAGCAACGCCGGGTCATAGCGACTGTCACGTACCTTGAGAATCGACAGCAAGCGTTTTAACTCCGAATCCAGTTCGACAAACCGCATCAACAGCAGGTTATCGACAATACTCGATAGGCCCGGTGTTGGCGCATTGATCTCCGAACCGAAAATATCGCGCATTTCCCAGGTTGCCATGACACTGACGTCGCGGGCACGCAGTTCACTGGTCAAGGCCCGAAAGAACTCATTAAGGCGCGCCGGATTGGTCGTCAGGCGAGTGAACGCGCCGAAGCTGTCAATCAATACTCGCCGGCTTGCGTGCTGCCGCACCTGGCGCAACAACCGCGCCCCCACATCATCCAGCGCCCCTTCGGTGGTCGGCTGCCAGGCGATGCGCAGTGCGCCGCTACGTTCCATCGCGGCGAAATCGTAGCCCAAGGCGCTGGCTTTCAAGCGCAAGCGTTGGGGCGTTTCATAGAAACCAAAATGCAACGCGGGTTCCTGTGCAGTGGCTGCGGCCAGAAAGCTCACCCCCAGGGAGGTCTTGCCGATCCCGGACGGCCCGATCACCAAGGTCATCGAGCCACCGGGCAAACCGCCACCCAGCAACTCATCGAGAACCCTGACGCCGCTGCTGACCCGGCTGAGCTCTGCGCCCCCTAAGTCACTGGGCTGACTGTGCAACGACTCCAGGCGCGGATAGACCTGCAAGCCATCCTCAGTGATCTCGCACTCGTGCAATCCGGACAAGGCCCCACTGCCACGGGTTTTGCGCAGTTGGATGCTACGCACTGAGCGACTGCCAACCAATGCCTCACTCAGCTCGATCACGCCGTCGACCATGGTGTGCTCGGGGCTACCGTCATCCAGGCGCGAGCTGGTCAGGAACAACACCGTGCAGTCGGCGAAGGCCGCATGCCCCTGCAGCTCAGCAATGAATTTCTTGGTGTCCAACGGCGTTTCAGCCCGTGACCTGGCGGTCAGTAAACCGTCGACAATCAACAACGTTGCCTTGTGCCGACTGATTTCGCCACGCAGCAACTTGACCACCTGATCCAGGCCCTCGCGCTCCAGGGTATCGAAGGCACTGACAAATTGAATTTGCTTGCCTACCAGGCTTGGGTCAAAGAAGCTTAAGGTCGACAAGTACTGGAACAAGCGTTCGTGCGACTCACTCAACAAGGTGGCAACCAGTACCCGCCCGCCCTGAGCAACATGATTGAACGCCAACTGATTGGCCAGGATAGTTTTCCCCGACCCAGGCCGCCCCTGAACAATGTAGGAGGCGCCGACGATCAGCCCTCCCTTGAGCAGTGCGTCCAACCCTTCAATGCCACTGGCAAGACGTTTGAGTTGTTCCACGATACGCGCACCTATTCAGTCCAAGAGCGTGATGACCGGCGTAAAAACCGGCAGATACAAGGTCATGCACGTGCCTTCACCCAGCACACTGGCAACGCTCACGGCACCATTGCTTTGCCGGGTAAAACCATAAACCTGACTCAACCCCAGTCCGGTTCCCTGGCCAAACGCCTTGGTAGTGAAAAAAGGCTCGAAGATCCGCGGCAACACGCTGGGGTCTATACCTCGACCATCATCGCTGACGTCCAGTCGTACAAAGCGACCGTGCAAGTCATCGACCTCACCGTCAAGCAGACAATTGCTGCCCTGCAGGCGAATCACGCCCTCACTCTCCACAGCATCACGGGCATTGAGGATTAAGTTGAGCAAGACCATCTGCAACTGTCCACCATCGACGCCAAGGTCTTGCAGCCCTTCTTCCAGTTGCACCTGTAGCTCGACACCGCTGGGTAATGCATGCCCCAACAGCATGCGAATCGACTCGACCAACGTCGACAATTGAACCCGCCCCTGTTTCAACGACTTGTGCCGGGCAAAGCTGAGCAACTGCTGGGTCATTTGCGTACCGCGCTCGCCAGCATCGAGGATATGCTCAAGCAAGCGCTGGTTGCGCTGTGGGTCTTTGCTGTTAAGGGCCAACTTCGCCGAACCGATAATGATGGTCAGCAGGTTGTTGAAGTCATGAGCCATGCCACCGGTCAATTGACCCAGGGCTTCGAGCTTCTGTGCCTGGAATAACTGAGCGCGCATGGCATCCAGTTGCTGGGCCGCCTCGCGCCGGTCAGTGATGTCGCGGGTGATCTTGGCCAGGCCGACGATTTCACCGTCCGGCGAGCGAATCACATCCAGCGCCGCCAGGGCCCAGAAGCACGTACCATCCTTACGTACACGCCAGCCCTCGTCTTGGGCAACGCCGGTACGCAACGCGCACTCCAGTAACAACGCTGGCCGGCCTTCGGCGAGATCTTCTTCCGTGAAAAACAGGGAGAAATGCTGGCCGATGATTTCATCGGCGCTCCAGCCCTTGATCCGCTGGGCACCTGCATTCCAGGACACCACATAACCATCAGGGTCAAGCATGTAGATGGCATAGTCCACCACCGCCTGCACCAGTTGTTCATAACGACTGGCCTGCATGGTGTGCAAATCCGAGCGATCAGAAGAACTCATAGCTATTCCACGCAAAACGCAGACGTATTCCAGCATAGACAGCCAACACCGCGCGCAATTCCAACGCATTGCATTTGTGTTGAAAATGTCGCGACAACGCCTCAGAGAAGGCCGAGCCAGACCCTCGCCGCCGGTTGACTCAAATATAACGATGAGTTATAAAGCTCGCTTGATTGCGGAGGAAATGCTTTTTCCTCCAGGGCTTCGATTCAACAGCGCGCCCCGGTCGCCAGACCCTTTCAAACCTGTGCGAGTGTGGTGGAATTGGTATACACAGCAGACTTAAAATCTGCCGGCGTGAGCCTTGCGGGTTCGAGTCCCGCCACTCGCACCATCTTCTGAGAAGGCGCCTTTCATGGCGCCTTTTTGCTGCCCGCGATTCCCCTTCCCGGGGGCAAAGGCGAGAATCAACTGCTAAGGTGAAATGGCCCCATTACAAAGGAAGGCGGCCATGCGCTATACCCTGTTCGACAACCAGCGTGACGTAATCATCTTGCTGGCGCGTATTTTGTTGATGATTCTGTTCGTCATGTCTGGCTGGAGCAAAATGACCGGATTCGATGGCACTGTCGGCTACCTGGAATCCTTGGGCGCACCGATGCCCACGGTTGCTGCCGGGGTCGCAGTGATCATGGAGTTTTTCGTCGCGATCTTATTGATCCTGGGGTTTTACACCCGCCCACTCGCGTTTCTGTTCGCCCTGTTCGTGATTGGCACAGCGGTGATTGGCCATCCGTTCTGGAACATGGTTGATCCAGCGCGTGCGGCCAACAGTGTGCAGTTCTTCAAGAACCTGAGTATTTGTGGCGGCTTGTTGTTGCTGTCAGTGACAGGCGCCGGCAAGTTCTCGGTAGATGGGCGGTAGCAGGACGACAGCGGCCTACAGGTCATCCAGCGGGTCGACGCCCTCGTCCCAGTCCATCTCATCCAGGGCGTCGGCGTGCTCATCGTCCTGAGGATCAAACAAGGGGTCGACTTCGTCCTGCAGTGCCGGATCGATTTCATCGAACTCATGATCGAGCAGGTGATCGTGTTCCGGCTCGTGAATGTCCAGGTCGTCGCTCATCATCAGTTCCTGCAATAGCACATCGGGAAAATGGGGACGCTTGTATAAGCCAGGGGCCTCGAATCGTCAACGCCAGGGAGCAACCATGAAATACTTGCTGATCTTCCTCGCCAGCTATGTGGTGACGTTCTATACCGTCGGAGCCATTATTGGCGCACGCCTTCAAGGCCTGAGCGAAGACCTGCACCAATACCCCCATGCCCTCATTCAAGCTCAATACCTGGAAGATGTGCGCCTGCACGCACAACATTCGAAGATCGAATACTGCGCACTGCTGGGCACCCTGCTGGCAATGGTGGTGTCGCTGCTGGTATGGGCGCTGACTTGAATCACCGTGCCATCCGATTGTGACCCACCCTTAGTCCGACTGGCGAAGCAACGCAGCATTCGCCTGGCGCACCATGTCGAGCCACTCACTGGCACTGACCGACCCAGACCGCTCCAAGCGCTCCGCGGCCATCAAGGCCTGGTCATAGTCAGCTTCCTGCAACACGCCATCGCCGAGAAAATTGCGACGCCATTGCACAATCGCAACAGCTCCTTTCTTGTCATCCATCCCCATTTCCAACTCACTCTGGTTACAGGCAGCCATGACGAGTTGCCGCCCAAGCGGCGGCGAGGTTACACGACAGCCATTGATTTAAGAAATATTTGCATTCGCATTGCGACGATCGGTGAGTTTTTTGGCACACCTGCATCAAGGGTTGATACCTGGCCACAAAAAACACCAGCGGTTCCATTACACTCGCCAGCCAAGTAAGCATGGAGGCTTAAAAATGAAAGCAATAGGCAGTTTATTGATCGTGATCTCGCTGACAGGCTGCGGGACGATCAACACGGTGTTCAGGGACGACAGCGTGGCGAGCAGCAAGCTCGCCCACTGGCAGTCCCATTGCGACTCCATCCCACGCATTTATAGCGGCGCAGCCCTGGACTTCTGTGCCTTGCATGCCGAACCGCGACGAACGGTTGGCAGCACAGGGCAACCTTCAGCGGTATTGATGATGGTGGACTTGGTGCTGTCGGGCGTCGCCGACACCGTTGCCCTCCCCTACACGATCTACGCACAGCAGCGAGACGGTGATATTCCCAAAACACGGCTGAAATAGCAGACAGCACCGATGCTTTGACAGTGATGCCCCTACCTCTGGTCGCCTGCCTCAACGCTTTGTTGCAGCTCGCTGATTGGATGACTAATAGTTAGTTGTCTGCCTGGGGAGGCACAAAAAATGCAACCAAGATTCGTTATCGTTCCGGCGGTACCAATAGAGCAGGAATCCTTCCGCACTGGCACCCGCTACTACGCAACAACTGTTTCAGGTGGCTTCGACATCTACGATAACCAGGAAAAAGGTCGGCTCAAACCCAGCTATCAGAACAAGGAAGACGCAATAAAGCACTGCGACCAGATGAATGCCGAGGACAACTCAAGCCCAGTGCAAGACCCTGCATACCTGCTGCAAACCTAGCCATGGCGACCATTGCCACGAAGCAACGAATGTGTGAGTCGTGGCAATGGTGCTGGCGTGCGCCAGCTGAGCGGATCCTAATAAGAACCCTGGTACAGCACTGTAGGAATATTCGCGAGGCGCTCAATAATTGCTGTGTATAATACCGTCGTCATTTGCAACTGATTCTCAGTTGCCGCTTGGATAACCTCGACGCAACGTTCCCTTTTCCTACGTGCAGGCGCAACGCGCCTTGCGCCAGGCGGGGCGGCGCAGAGAACAAAAAGTTCTTTGTCTTTGTAGGAAAACTGCTGTGATCTTGTCATATAATTCCCAGCTGCTGTCCAGACCGAAGCGGGCAGAGAGAGTCGTAAAGACCGACTTTGACTATCACCTCCATCCTAGGCGAACCTCTTACATTGAGTACGGTTCAATCAAGGAAGACGCAATGAACATGCTCAAACTTGTATTGGCAGGCATCCTGATTCCATCCTGCACTTTGGCTGCCGATGCAGGCCAAACCAACATCAGCTGGCCGCAGGAGCCGACCTCCTTCATGGGTGTCGATCTGCATGGCGACTTTCTCAACGACGTAGACGAATGCCCGTCTGACGTGTCCCGTCCGGATACTCTTTGTCGTGTGAGCACAGAGACCCCTGATCAGTATCTGATTCTGGGCTCCGACTCCCGTCGCGTATTGCTCGGCTACCAACTGATTGCGCAACTCTCCAACGGCCGAATCGATAAGCTGGTATTTACTGGGCCTGCGAATAGCAGTGCGCTGGTTGCTGAAATGCTGCGCACCGATTTCGGGCCACCGTCACAGAGCAAAACCAACCTGGTAAAAACCAAATCAGGTGCCACGTTCGATAATGAAGTACTTGGATGGACGGGCGAGAAACTGTCTATCGAGTCTCAGCGCAACAATGAAGACTTGGGCGTCTACAGCGTGCAGCTCATCAACACGCCGATGTCGATCAGCAATGTGCAAGATGCCGAGCAAGCGCCTGCTTCGGACGTATCGAAAATCTGAATCGCGCCTGAACTCGACTAAACGTACACGCCGGCACATACCCTGCCGGCGCGGCTGTTACTAATCGAGGGCGCCGTTAAGCACTTCGTAGATGATGCCCGTGGCAATGGCTACCAGGATCAGATCGGTTCCGGCCTGCTGCCACTCATAACCATCATAATGAGGAAGACGGCCCAGTAATCGCCCATCGAGCTTTTTTGCGATGCCAGGGGGCAATGGTTTCCCACGCGCCAGGTTTTTCTGAATGCCCGGTGGCAATGCAGTGCCGGGGTTCCAATAGTCGTTGTAGCTGTTCAATATACCCAGAACACCACTGCGATCAATCGACGGCCCATGGTCCCAGTCGCTGCGATCATCACTTTTCCCTTTACCTGAACCACCCGGATTGCTGTGATTCTGGGCTTTTTGTCCGTTGCCCTTGCCGTGTCCCTGGCTATTGCCATTACCCGGGTCAGCCAACGCGCTAGCGGAACTCGCCGCGAATACCAGACTTGTGAAGATCACCAATAAAGATCTAGCTCTGAACATCTCTCGTTCTCTTAGGCATTGGCGCGCCCTGCGGCACTCGACTTTAATTTAAGTGACATCCCTATGAGTCTCTCAACGACACTCAGGTGCGGGAACACTGCCATGTACACACCTATTTTAGCGCTGATTGTCATACTTTTAGCGGCCAGTGGCTGCTCCACTGATGCCGATATCTACCGCGACCTGCCCTTGGTAGCAAAGGTTGAGACCGGCATGAGCAAGGAACAGGTCCAGCGCATCGGCGGGATGCCTCTCTCCGTCACCACTCGCACTGTAGTGCCCGGCACCTGCTTTGACTACATCCTCACCAAACCCGGCCACCAGCACGCCTACAATGTCAGCTTCGACAGCGCCGAGAAAGTGGATCACACGAGTTTTATGACCTGCGCACAGTGGAGCCATGCCCAAGAGCAGGCCAGGGAACCACCCAGCAATGTGGGCGGGATCAGCGGTTCAGGGTATTAAGTGAGGAAAGCGCGCAAAGTCAGACGCGTTGCCAATGCTGGAACTACCGCGCCACGCAATCACCGTGTGGGTAAATGTGGCGCGGAAGCTCAGGTACGCAGATTATTTGAGTTGCAATCGAAGCTGATTCAAATATTCAAGTGAAGCCATCTTTTCTTCGGTACCAGGTGGCCCATCGCTACCCATGATGGAGGCGTAAGCGTCCTCATAGACTTTCGCAACAACCTGGGCGTTTTCCGAGCGTTTCAAGAAAGCCATAAGAAGGTGTTCTACCGCATCGACTTGCGCTTGATTCAAGCTCACAACGACCTCCTTGACCCGACCCAATGCCGGTCCTTTGTAATACCCCATTAGCGCAGAAAATACCATCTGCTGGGTCACGGCAATCTGGTCATCGTGCGTCCATGCTTACTGGGTGAAATCTGCTGGACATTTCTCAGCCTGCCCGGAGGCCGGTAAAATATTCTCAGCGTATCTTACGCCGACCAACAAAACCGACTGCTGTCCGTCCTTGTCGATCAGCATGGCATCACAGTCGAGGCCACAGGACTCGCTAGAGGTGAAGCATATGTCCTGATCAACGAAACGGTAGAGGTTCTCTGGCCACCCTGAACAGTCATACATCCCGAGCCCCGGACAGGAATACGCCTCAATCTTACCGGCAGCGAGGATTTTTGCCCCTTTCACATCCTGGACTGACGCTTGCGCTAATGCTGAGTCGATTGCAAATGCGCAAGTAAGGAGAAGGACTGAAACTTTGGACATGCGCTGGACTCGGATGGGCTTGGATTGAATTGAGTTGCTAACTTACCGGTTGTCTAATCCAAATTAAATAATTGCCCTTAGCCACTATTGCGGGTTCGGGAAGCCTTTTTGTATCAGCGATGCATTCATAAAAAATGGTCATCAGGCATTGACCTCTTTTACAGTGATAATCGCTAGTCTTCGAGCAAGCCCAGGCCGTTGGAGCCTCCGAACGCCGGGGCGCCGGGGGCCTGCTTATTCCGTTCGCGATCTGAGAAATACTTCTGCCTGGCGACATCTGCTCGTGCCAAGAGACTTGAATTGCGTGGCTTTCCTCGCTCATCGACTAATACAAGCGTGAAGGCACAGTGACAATCGATGGCATTATCGTCTTTTGCCATCCAATGCCTGATATCGTCAGCCGTATACAACCAACCATGGCGCGCTGCGTGTGATGCACGGGTCGTGGGTGACAGCGCTGAAATATGCATAAATCGATGCATTATCCCAAGTCGATGACAATCAGCCTCGTCTTCTTCAAGGTTGCGCATTCTCATTTGCTGCACTTGAGCATCTGTCAGTGTGGCCATTGCGCAGCCCCTGTGATGAGCCCTACCCTTTCCCTGAGAGGCCCCCGGGTGATGAGCGATTTCCCCCGCATTAGGGGATAGAACTGGGCCAGCGCCCAATGAGTCTTTCGCCTGAGGGGTGTACTCTCGATACATGTGGATAGCCACCCCATCAACAAGCAGTGCTATCACGACCGCAGCGATCTCGAAATAGCTCACTATATCAATCATAGCCCTGCTCCCAGCGTGATCAATTTTGCTAGGTGGAGCAAGTTCTATTCCAATTCTCAATCGTCATTACCGGCTACAGAGCAGCTCAGGCTATTAGGCTCTGTATGAAAAGTTTTGAGACGAAGGTCAGGCAAGGCGAAAACAGCCGAGGAAGCGGAGTTTACGGGTTGTAACTGAGCATTCTGAGGCTGTTTTCAACGCAGCATCACCGAGTATCAAGGCTTTTCGTACAGAGCCTAATGCTGTTTTATTTGAACTGCAGCCTCCCAAGGCAATGCCAGCCAGCAGCACTGCCAAACACTTCATGCTCGCCCTCCTTGTTGATGGCCGCAATCAATCTCTGTGTCACCAACAGCCTGCAAGCCACCTCCCAACGGATGCCGGCAGCCTGCCACGGTGCGTGTAATGCAGCGCGCTGAGCAGCAGGATCGAACGATTGCCGATACATGAGGGAACGGATCAGCGCGAAGATGCCGCCAGATCCTCTTCGACGAAGCGCAGCATCGCCTCTGCCAGCGCCTCGCGCGGATAGGCATTCTGAGTCACCAACAGTGAAGCGAGGGTCGAATGCGTTCGGGCGATCGGCACTGCCAACGCCCAATGATCGGCATTGATATAGCCCATCAAGCTACTGCCAGGCACCATCTGATCATAGAAGATCACTTGGCTGTCGTTGCGGGCATCGATGCGCGCCAGCTTGTTGTAACTCGACTTCAGCACGGCCGAGATGTGATCCGGCTGCGGGAAGGTAACGAGCGAATAGTAGTTCAGTTCGGACGGCAGCCGGTTCTGCGCCAGCCAGTTCTTGCGCGTTGCGGGTCGCAAGCTGTTGATCGCGCCACCGTCGCCCGAATCGCAGGTCGCACCGGGAAAGTGCCGCAACAGGTCCGCCTGGTACTGCTCGGCATCGTTGGCCAGCGCCGAGCCGCCGACCGAGCCGGCTGCGCTGATTACTGCCGCCACGCGGCTGCGGATTTGCGGGTAAGCGACCATCGCTTCGAGAATGTCGGGCGCGCCCTTCGAATAGCCGATCAGGACGAGGCGCGGCGGTCCGGCGTCGGCTGGCATCGCCATGATCGCGTCACGTATCTGCCGAGCATTGTTTGCGGAACTCGATAAGGCATCGACCTTGATCTGCACCAGGTCATATCCGAACTGACGCAGATGAATCGCTACGCTGCCGGGCGCTTGAAGCCATTGCTCAAAGCATTCGTAGCCGACGCCGGCCACCACAGCGCCGATAAGACGGCGTTTCGACTGACCGAGTTCAACGGATTTGCCGGTGCCACCCGGTTCGCTACCGACGCGCGTCAGTGCCTCCTCGCAAGGGCGGTAATCCGGCAGGTCGCTTCTTCGCGCGTCGAGGATCGAGCAAAAAATCTCGCGAAAGCGCGCCCGCTGGTCCTGCACGCCGGCCTGCGACGCGGGGACCAGCACTAGCGGCGGTGTGTCCGTCGAGTAGGCCATCAGCGGCGCGGGTGTGCAGGCGGTGAGCGCATAGCAGCCAGCGATCATCAGCCATGCCATGCCCGCACTGCACAACAAGCGGTGGGTACCGCACAAACGGTCGGCCAAATCATCCGGCCTGAAGAACTGGTCACTTGCGGGCATCGTCGACCTCCTTCCGTGCAGGCGATTCGCGCCGGTCCAAATACGGTTCCCAATCGAGCATCTGCACCTCCGACAGGCTGAGCGGCCGCGTCGCAAAGAACATGACCGCACGCAGTCCGTCGCTGAAGTAATGGCCGCCGCTGAACGTCGTTCGCCGATGTGCCTCCGATGCGGGACCGACACCGGTGACGAACCCGAGCTTGGCCAGACCGGCCGAATACATCATGTCCTGGATCAGTAAATTTCTCGCCTCATCGACGTCCTCATGCAAGACGAGGTTTTCCGACTCGCGCGGTGCAAAGCGTCCGCCGGTCGGTCTTGCGACCTGCGCGAGATAGACGGAGTTACCGTCGAAGCGCATTGGCGTGTTCCACACACGCACCCAAGTCGCCGGCGCTCCAGCTTGCGATTGCTTGCGAACCACGGCATCGGGCATGCGGCCGAACACACGTTCGGCCGCATCCGCGGGGTGCGCGGCACGCCGGTAGCCGCGACGCACAAATGCGGCGGCGATATCGGCGAATTCACCGACGAGAATCGCATTGATCGGATCGCCGGCCGCCCTACCGTTCGCGTCAGCGGCGCAGCAGGGAAAGCGCTCCAACGCGGAACGCAACGCGGCCAGATCGTCATAGTCCTTGATCTCGGAACCCTGATGTTGGAACAGGCCTTCGGCGAACCATTTTTCGCCTGCATCGTCCGGGACCCGCAAGAAGAGGGAGAACGGGATCAGCGTCTTTCTCTGCAGCAGATCGATATTCAGCAGCCGCGTAACGCGCTCCGGGTTGATGAACAGCAGGCCCGCTTTCGTTTCGCCGGGCAGGACGGGATTCTTGAACCCCAGTTGGTCCAGGTGTGCATTGATGCGCGCGTTCGCTGCCGAGGCGAATATCCCGTGCATGGACCAGGCGACTTCAAGTGGCGAGAAATAGTCGGGATCGGTTCCCGGTCGCAGTAACAAAAGTGGATCGGCAGTCTGGTTCTGGACTTCGACCCACACGGGCTGCACGCGGGTCTTTTCCAACTCCACCCCCAGCATGCGCCGCCTGTCTTCGGCACTGAGCACGGCGGCGCTAACGCGCACCTGATGCCTGGTGGCCGTCTGCGCACGTTCACGTAACTCGGAAGTACTGAAATCGGCAGGTGCCTGCCAGGTCGTACAAGCAACGACGAGCGCAAGCATCGCTGCACAACTCATGGTGCACAAGCAGCGCATTGCGCACCGCAGAGTCCCTCTGGCGCGTGGCGCCGACGGCAAGCGGCTCATGGCTTGCCCCGCCCCGGTGGTTGTCCGCCATTCTCGTAGATTCCCTTCGATAGAAAGAACTCGATTTGCGCCAGGGAGGTGTGCAGGTGATCGAATACCAGGACACAGCGCAGCCCATCCGTATAGTAAGGATCGGTCGTCAGGTTTTCGCGCGGCGCGCTCTTGGGCGCAGCCCCCACTCCCTTCACAAATCCAAACTTGGCCAGCGTCACCGAATACGCCATATCCTGTGTCAGCGCACTGCGCGCTTCGTCGACGTCAGGGTCGATTTTGTGCGTCGTCAGCGTCGCAGAATGCAGGGTTAACCGGCTGCCGATATCACGGCTGATCTGTCCGACCCACACCTTCTTGCCGTGATATTGCATCGGACTCAGCCACAGCCTCAGGTGATTGCGTTGGTGGACGTTGTCACGCGCCTTTTGCAAGGCAAGGTCCTGAGCGCGCCCGAACAGATAGAGATCGCTCACCGGCGCATAGGGATAGCGCTCGCCGGCAAGCGCCGAATTAACCATTTTCATGATCGACCCCGACCACTTCTCCTCGGTTCCACGCCAGCCGCGACGCGCGAAGGCGGGGAAGGCATCATCGAGGCCGCCGACGATCACCAGGTTCAGCGGATCACCGTTCCTGGAACCCTCCTCGTTGGTGACGCAGCACGGCAGCGCCTCCAGCGCCGCCTGGAAACTGGCGTCATCGGTGTAGTTCACAATGTCTTCGGGCGGATAGATGCCCTGCCTGAACACTTCGCTGATGTGGTAATCGGTGCGCAAGCCCGGCACGATGGCCAGGACAGAAAAATGCCTCGACCGCCCGTCTGCCACCAGATCGAGGTTAACGAACTTGAACCCCTCGTCCAGATTGGTCAACACGAAGCCCGAGGTTGTCGCACCAGGTGCGACAGGGTTGCGAAAGGCCAGCCGGCGAAAGTGCCGGTCGAGCGCCGTCCGCTCGTCCTGCGTGCCCCCGGAGAAAAATGCTTCGGCCGCCTCGGATGCAGGGAAGAAATTTGGATCGAGGCCCGGCGAAAGCAGATAGTAGGCGCGGTCTTCCCGATTTTTGATTTCGACCCAGACTGGCTGTATCGAAGTCTTCGCCAGCGGCACGCCGTAGACCGCCTCGCTTTCTGCGGCTGACAGGACGGCGGTCGACACGCGCAAGCCGCCATCGCTGCGCGTCACGGCGCGGCTCTTGTAGTCAAGGCTCGTCGTTGGCGGAGGCTGGGAGGCGCAGCCGACGAGCGCGGCTGCGGTGGCCGTTGCTGCGAGAACGTGTTTCACCATGCGATGCATCACGTAACCTCATCAACTGAGCTTTACCAATCTTCGCTGGCCAGCCTACGTAATCCGTGGCTACTACGGACATTAGTTTCTACGTCGCAGCTTTTCATTATGAACCGCCCCGGGAATTTCGTTGGCTTTTTGGTGTGAGTCACGCCGCCCTGGTCCACCGCGCTTGCCATCCGCTATCCATGCTCGAGCGAACGTATAGGTAAGTGCCCCAGAATGTGGTGAGCACCAAGGCGAAGCATGAATCGCCAAGGGTTCTCTAGACACCTTGCGAGCTCAGTCCTTCACTCCCACATTATTTGATCAGGGCCGTATAGGTCGCCTCGCAAACAGTACCAACCGTGCGAATTTTGTCGACATCCCGCGAGAGGAAATAGCGGAACCTTACTATTAGCACAGTGCATCTCTTATAAAAAATAGAAGCTCGTAAAGAGTATCGTCACCCTTAAATTTATCGCGAAACACAGGAGATTTTGCTCGGCGCACCACCCCATTAAAGTGCAAAGTGAAACTTCTCCGCCTCATCAAATAAGAAATAAATTGTAACAAAGACCTCTTGAAACACTCTAAACACCAAGAAACCAACATTTACTGAGCAAGAATGAGAAATTTTGCCTTTTATAGCTGGATGGAAACCCAGTTCATTAAAACTCCACCCAATGGTAACGTATGCTTTCGCATTGCTCAGCACAAGAAACAACATGAGCAAACTTGTTGGTTGAATAAAGGATTAACGAATGACTATCGAGCGAGAGATTTTCTCGGCCCTTATCGCGCAGAACGCATTTCAAGATGAAAAGCCGAGCGTACAAAGCTACGCCCAGCTAGCCGTCGACAAGGGATTTAGAGCGCTTTCGTCAAAGCAACAGGCAGTGGTAAGCCCCTTCCTGCAAAAAAAATGCGAGGGCATGAAAAAACCAAATGAAAAACATAACAACTGCCAAAATATTATAGGCGGTCGTGAATTGGTTACAGCTCTTGAGAGATCCGAGCAATACAAAGGATGGCGCTGCGAGAGCTGCCGAAGTGCAGCTGAAAAATAATAAAGGGATCCAAAGAGAGCAATAGCCTAAAAACCTATAAAAACAACCAGAAAAATCACTATTGCTCTCGCTACTCCTGAACGCTATTGCAGCAGGCCACCACAGGCCTGCTCACAGGCCTTTCTTTTTTTAGGCCCTGATCAATAGCCCCCATCAAATCGCCGCTCACTCGTCACGCACTTGAGCACTTCGGAAAAAATTTGCACGACGCAGCCAAATTCTTCTGCGTGTCTAATTTTTTTAAGGAGAAAATAGTGCCCCTATATCAAATAGCACTGCTGGTTGTTTTCGGTATCGCCACACTCTGGTGGGGCTACCGATTGGATAAGAAGAACCGTCAAAAGGAGTTGGCCGCAAAAAGACAAAGCGACACCCGAGCCTCCTAAGGTCGCTGGCTGACATCCCTGATATACGTCTGAGCCGCCCTCAAGGCTGCTTGGTCGACGATGAGGTCTCTCCGTAAATCGAGAACAGCTTGTCCAGTTTCTCGACTGAGTTCGACGGTTCCGGCATCACCCAGGCTGGTGGTGCTGGCAGTACCCGGCCAGGCTTGCCGGTGTTGATCACGCGCCGATATCCTGGAAGCGGCCGGCGTCGGCCAGTTCATTCAGGCCGTGGGTCGCCCCCCACCAGGCCGCAGACATGGCGGCGTGCTCTGGTTGCTCGATCAGTTCGGGCTTCTCCTCTAGCGGCAGGCCAAGGCCGGTACCGGCGTCCGCATAGTTCGACCGGCCGGTGATCTGGATAAGGCCACAGCGGAACGGCCATAGGCCTTATGCAGTACATCCGGAATTACTGGTATGCCCAGATTTCTAACCATTACCCAGCAGGCGGTGAGCGTAATCCACCTCTTCTTGAGGTTCTCATGAAGCCTCCAATTCGGGTTGGCAAGATCGTCGCCTGGACCTAATTTCTACTGTGCCCGCCAAGCCAAACACCAGACGCAAAAAGCCCCGCCCGGTGCTTTCTGCTCAAGCTCTACCATCTCCCCCGAAATGCTTAGTCGATACCGCTACTCCACGATCTTTGCTCTAGACCTCTCGCACGCCAACCTCAGCCTTTCATGAGCATCAGGCGGCATCGGCGCAGTCATCATGGACCTATAGGTCATGCATTCGTTGGTTTCGGAGGTAGGGCTTGCTGTAATGCCTGGGTCACTTGATGCGCAACCTGCCAGCACAGCCACCGACACCGCCGCGATCAGAATTCGCATATGATCCCTCCTTGTTAATGGCGGGAATCTAGCATGCCCAGAGTCAGTCCTGTTGAGCAACGAACGCCGGCTGCTCCAACGCGTTGGATACATACATGCAGTTCTTCATTTCGCGAAGGGCTGATAGACGGCCAACTTGCCCGAGATTCGAGGATACGCTGGTCTGCAGTGCACTATTTCCAGCGGCAGGCATAAACAGCATTCCGCCGCCCACGTCAGTACTCCAGAGTTCTGTGGGAGCCGACGTTCTGTCTTTTACAGGAATCATCTACTGCACTGCTCTTGCGGGGACCAGTTGAATTTGTAATTGAGTGGAGGCAGCTCGTAGTGTTCGGCCAAGTAGAGCCCGAGCATCTCACCTTCTTTCGCATATGCGGCAGTTTTGTCTGCGGTTGGGTACCAGCTAACCCACAAAGAATCCAAAGGAAATGCCTTCTCAAACGAGGCGAAATTGAATCGCCAACCGGCCATGTGACCGGTAGCACCTTGGTTGCCTGCACATCGGACGAAAGCACCAAGTCGCCGCCTCAGGTTGTCGGACTCCCCAATGGTCAAAACACCGTTGTCGTCGATTCCCACAGCCCGAGTGATGGCTCGATCTGCGCAGATGATGTAAACGCCAGGCACTGCAGGCGCGTTGCGGTGATGATCTACTAGCCTCAACCACTCAGGCTCCCATCCTTCCCAGTTCTTGACCTTCATCCCATGCCTCCACAGATAGAGGCAAAACGATATCACGGCTTCAATTATGAAAAGTTTTGAGACGAAGGTCAGGCAAGGCGAAAACAGCCGAGGAAGCGGAGTTTACGGGTTGTAAATGAGCATTCCGAGGCTGTTTTCAACGCAGCATCACCGAGTATCAAGGCTTTTCATACAGAGCCTAGGTAAACCTCCTCCCTCAGCATTGGGGTTCCAAAGCTGACCGGCCCAATACTTTTGTCAGGGTCGGATGAAAGCGTTGCCTGAAGGCTGTAAATTTCTGCGTCTGTCGCTAATCGAATGCAGACACGTGCTGACATATTGGGCCGCCCTATTTGGAAAGAACGGCAATTTACCATTACGCCATATCAGCGCAATTCCACTGCCCCTGCCCCCTGGCCGCAACATCCAGTGTGGATGGAAAGCCCGTCCTGGACCTGCTCGGGCCCGTGCACTTAAACCCCATTCTATACGTATAGAATGGGACATCCGTGTATACCGCCTACGTCCCCCAAATGCTAAAACCATCGCGGGGGGTGGCTAACAGTGGTTGAAACGCTTTTTGCTAGCGCAATTCGTAAACCAAGACTGCTTCAGCCAAGCCAATGTCGCTGACTGTGCCCACCTCATTCTGAGTACGCAAAACCTCGAATGCAGCCTCCAGGCTCGCGCCTCGAATACCTCCATCACTCGCGACGAAAGCTGCAGCATCATTGCGAGCGGCCAGTATTTTTTGGTCACCTCTCTTAGAGCTATTCCGGCTGCTTTCTTGGCTATCTTCGGTAAGCGTAACGGGGAAAAGAGTCACAGCAAGACTCGATGAAACAATCGCTCCAAAGGCTGAGACCTCGACCGCCCTAGCATCACCGGCGATTACGCGAAAACTGCATGGAAAACCGAGCATAAGCACAACAATCAGTTTGCGCAAAAATCCACTCCATGGGAGAGAGTCATCCTTTAGAGGCTGAATCTACCGTCTTCCTGGACGGGCATCCAGAAGCAAAAGCCCAGCACGGGGCTGGGCACTTAATCAGGAGTCCTTGGTTCCGCTGCCTATGGCCGCCGCTGCACCGCCACCGAGCGCGGCACCGGTCCCAGTTACAACTGCTGTCCCTACGACCATACCTCCTCCACCTGCAGCAACGGCGCCGCCGCCCAACGCTGCAAGGGACGCATTTGTCAAAGCTGCACCATGGAGAGTACTGATAGCAGTGCCTGTGCTAGCAGCACCTAGTAAGCCAGCCGATCCTGCTGCAGCAGCTATAGCTGGAGCTGCCACCAATGCGATTCCCCCAGTTGCAGTAGCGGCTAGCACTGTGGAGGCCACGGGGTTTTCCTTCACCGTATCCTCAACAGCTTGCGCGGCATCCCCCACATGCGTCACAACGGCGTCTCCAGCAGAGACAAACGCTCTGAGTCCAGAATCAATCCCGCGCCCCATCGATTCAAAAATATCCCACACGCTCATAAAATCCTCCTTGGGCAGATTGCCATTACCGCTAAAATCATAGCAACCGGGAGTACCAGGGCCAACGCTGGCCGGGCATCCAGCGTGGATGGAAAGCCAGCAACCGGAGCAACTTGCAACGTAGTAGCGTTGTGCCTCCAGTGAACCGCTCGGCTCGGAACCACCATGACTTCATTGCTTTTTTACGACCTAAAGCGGCTTCCGAGATCACTGATCTTGGCCGATGCCAGCCTGCTGCTGGGTCACTCGAAAAGAAGGTATTACCGAGCGGGTTTGCCGCCGTATCGGTGCGATTGCCAAGCCTTCAAAATAGTAAAGTTTCGGAACTCCGAGCTTTTCGAGCGTATATAAAAACAGTATCGGTAGGTGGCACCATGATCATCGAAGACGACAGCTTTGCGCTGGGTGTGCCGACGCCCATGGAAATGCTCGAGCAGCATACTCTCCTGCTCCGGGGTGAAAATGAGCAACTGCAGCATGACCTATCCCGGGCACGGAAGAACATCGAGCAGCTGGTGGTGATCAACCAGGGCCAGGCTGAGCAGATCACCAAGCTGAACGGCAGCTCACCGGCAATGGCGGTCACGATGAATCTGAACATGGGACCTCCCCTTGGCGCGGTTGGGCGTGGAGTCAGAAACGCCAAGTAGCGCCGCCACCGATTACGTGCAGAGCCGCGTTGCGGTAGGTGCCCGAAAGCGTGTCGCCCGAGCGTGCCTTGGTTTGTTCCACCTCCATGTCGCCAAGCCAGATCAGTGTGTATGCCGCGTGCAAGTCCAGGCCTTCATCGACCTGGTAGTTGATACCGGTGGCCAGACGCCAGGCCTCGCCCATGGGGTTATCAACCGTGCGGTCTTCGTCGTCCACCGCCGAGCTGTCATAACCCAGCCCCATGTTCAGGCGCAGGCGGGGATTGAGCTGGTACTGGGCACCGACCGAGGCGTGCCAGGTGTCCTTGTACTTGCGATCGGCAGTGCGGCTGACGCCCAATGCGTCAGCGTCGACCTCCACGCCGATGTTGCCGAACTCGCTCCAGTCTTGCCAGCCAAGGCTACCCAGCAACTTCCACTGCGCATTGAGGTCATGGGCGATGCTGACCAGCGCGGTCTGCGGCACCGACATGTCCAACTCCAGCGAGTCTGCACCCAGGCGGTTCAATGCGCCGTTGAGGATCAGGTTGTCGACCTTGTGCACGCTGGGCTTGTCCTTGAACTCCAGATCAACCTTGCTGGTATAGGCCAGGCCGATTTGCGTGTGTTCGCTCAACTTGTACAGCAGGCCAAGGTTGACGCCGGTACCGACGTCGGTGTCCTTGAATTCAAGTTGGCCATCGGGACGATCACGTAGCCCGAGCAGGTTGTTGTTGATGGCTGTTTCGTTACGGTAGTAGGCATACATGATGCGCGGGCCAACACCAATGGACAGCTCATCGGTAAATTTGTACGCCAGGGTTGGCTGAAAGGAGATGCCGATGATCGCTGCTTCCTGATTGAAGTAGCGACCGGCCCAGTCGTCATCGTAGTCCAAGGCCAGGCCAAAATTGCCGTACATGCCAAAGCCAATCGCCGCGCGCTCGTCAATTTGGTGGCTGACAAACAGGCTGGCACCCGGCAGGTATTGCAGGGCGTTGCCGCCTTCGTTGCCGTCGAACTGGTTGCTGCTGTCGCGGGAGAAGCGCATGTCACCGAGGATCAACTGCGCATTGGCGCTGACCTGAGTGCCCTGCAGCTCAGCAATGCCTGCCGGGTTACTCATTAACACGCTGGGATCGGTAGCCAGCGCGGCGGCACCGGCATTGGCCAGACCATTGCTTTCCTGTCCGGCTTCGTAGATTAGAATTCCACCGGCCCATGTCTCACTGCTCAGTACAGCTAAGCAGAGCGCCAGGCCTGTAATCCGCAAGCCATGGTTGAGATCACACGTGGCTGACTTCATCAAACCTCCTCAAGGTCAATCCTTTGAACTCAACCTGCCTGTGATGTCGGCAGGTCGAGGTCCACGTCTTAGTGCTTGGTCTTGAGTTGCTCGAACGACTTGACGATGTCTATCGCCCAGCCATCGAGCACCGCCCTGGTGTCGTTGGCGGTCATCACTTGGTCAGAGTTATCCAGATCGGCCCCAGCGCCCTTACGCACTACCTGGGCAACCACTTTGTTACTGCTGGCATCGAGGAACTGCGCTTCAGTCGAAAGGCTGGTGTCCTGGTCGCGAATACCGGTGGCAGCACTGACGCCTGCGGCGACCAAGGCAATCGGGATCACTTCATACGGGCGCAGGCCCTTGGTCTTGGCGCTCACCGCAGTAATCGCCGGTCGTACGACCAACACGCCTGGGCCCGGGCCATTGGCCAACGGCAAGACTTTGGAGAACTGGGTTTGCAGTGCCTGGTTGTAGTACCGAGTGATGCCTTGCAGGGTGGAGTCCGGAATTTTTTCCGTCGCCTGTGGCTTGGGGTACAACTGGCTTGGCTCAACGTAGACGCTCCTGAACTTGTTAGCGTCCACCTTCGGGTCAATCCAACGCATTACGGCTGCGCCTGACGGTGACTTCTCCTCCTTCAGCGCACTGTAGTCCTTCAGAAATCCGGAATACTGGTCGGGCTCAACATATTTACTAGCGCAACCCGAGAGCGCCAGGGATAGCACGCACAACGGTGCGGCAAGTGATTTGAGCTGCATATAAAACTCCGATTTAGCCAAACGGCTTAAGTCTGAAACAACGAAGGTCATCGACTATGTGCGATGGCGGCAGCAGTTCATTTGCCGCCGCCATCGCCCCATAATTTACGAATTACGGCGTCACGATGTTGAACCAGAAGTCGAAGTTGTCCATGTAGCTCATCAACTCCTCAAGCTTGCCTTCGTTGCCTTCAACTTTGATATCACCCGAGCTCTTCGCATCTTTCAGTGTGGTCTGTTTGAGCATCAGATTGTTCAGCGTGTCGCGGGTCAGGGTGATGGTGGCGTCAGCATCTTTCGATTGCATGCCCTCGGTGTGGTTGAGTACGCCGTTAACCATCTCCAGCGTGTACTTCTGCTTCAGATCAGTGAAGTCAAGATTGAGGGTAATGTGCTTACCGTCCACCTCAGGCCCTTTCAGGCGCATGGCCAGGTAATCGAAGAACAGGTCCAGGTCCATCGCCTTCACGGTGTCGGGGCTAGCAGTGTCCGGCGTTGGCAGTTTCTGCACGCCATTACGAAGCTCCTGAGCACCGGTCAGGTAGAAGTTGCGCCACGGGCCGCTTTCAGCCTGGTAGCCCAGTTGCTCGAGGGCGTCGGCCTGCATATTTTTCGCAGCCTGGTTATTTGGATCGGCAAAGACCACGTTGTTTACAACCTTGGCCACCCAGCGGAAGTCACCCTTGTCGTAATACTCCTTGGCTTTTTTCAGTACGGCATCGGCGCCACCCATCATGTCGACGAAACGCTTGGCCTCTTCCTCCGGTGGCAGCTCCCACAGAGTCGCGGGGTTGCCGATGAACCAGCCCAAGTGCAGGACGTAGGTGGCCTTGACGTTGTGGTTCAGCGAACCGTAATAGCCGCGGTTGGAGAAGCGGTCGGCGATCGACTTGGGCAGTTTCACCTGCTCGGCGATTTCGGTCATGGTGTACCCCTTGTTGGCCAGACGCAGGGTTTCGTCGTTGATGTAGCGGTACATGTCACGTTGCGAGGACAGCTGATCCTTCACTTCCTTGTTGCCCCAGACCGGCCAGTGGTGCATGGCGTACATCACCTGAACATCGTCGCCCCACATCTTCAGCGCTTCGTTGAGGTACTTCGACCACGGCAGCGGCTCGCGGATTTTCGCGCCACGCAGCGAGTAGGTGTTGTGCAGGGTATGGGTGGAGTCTTCGGCCGTGTTCAGGGCCTTTTTCTCCTTGATGTAATAGAGCATCTCGGCCGGCGCCTCGCTGCCCGGCGCGTAGAGGAACTCATAGGTGAGACCGTCGATAACGTGCTTCTCGCCGGTCTTCTCGATGATGTCTGTCGGCGGAATGAGGGTCACGGTACCGGCAGAGGTGGTAGTACCCAGGCCGGCGCCCAACTGACCGGTGGCATCGGGCGGCAGCAGGTTACCGTACATATAGCTGGCGCGACGGCTCATGGCGGTGCCGGCCATGACGTTCTCCGCCACTGCGTGCTCCAGGAAGCCCTTAGGTGCGTAGACCTTTACTTTGCCAGCCTTGACGTCTTCTTCATTGATCACGCCGCGCACACCACCATAGTGGTCAACGTGACTGTGGGTGTAGATCACCGCGACCACTGGCTTTTTCGGACGGTGCTTGAAATACAGATCAAGCGCAGCTTTGGCCGTTTCGGCGGAAATCAGCGGGTCGAAGATGGTGATACCTTCCTTGCCTTCGACAATGGTCATGTTCGACAGGTCGTAGTTGCGCACCTGGTAGATGCCATCGGTAACTTCGAACAAGCCAGAGATGTTGATCAGTTGCGATTGACGCCACAGGCTGGGGTTAGTGGTGTCTGGTGCGACCTCGCCTTCCTTGACGAATGCATACTTGGCGGGGTCCCAGATCACATTGCCTGACTTGCCCTTGATTACCTCGGTAGGCAGCGGGGCAATGAAGCCCTTATGGGCCAGTTCGAAAGACGTCTTGTCATTGAACGGCAGCTCATTGAGCAAGGCATTATTGGCCGCTTTGGTGGCTTCCGTTGCGGGTTTCGGTTGCTCTGCAGCCATCGCTTGAGTGGCCAATGCGAGGGCTACTACCAGTGAGCATGTGGCGCTTGCCACTTTGCGTGCTTTCGAACTACTGCGAGGGAAAAACTGCCCTGACGTCATCTCCAAACTCATCTCTATGCTCCTGCTAGTTGGAAATCGCACTACCAAACTGGTAAACGCGAGCATAGGTAAACGTAGTAGGTTTTTATCAATTGGCTAGTAACCGAACAGTCTAAAATAATCCTTTTGGGCGCAAAGCAACGGTTGCCCGTAGTCGGTTTCCCTAACCTCCAATCGCTCGCACAGCACTTTCCCAGACGCTCCAACCTTTGAGAAAATTGCACATAAATCACTGTTGCCTATGCTTATCCCTTGCTGTTCGCTTTAGTCGACTACAGGTGATGAACATGGATTTGAAACAGCGATGGATATACACCTCTTCGACATTGGTCGCTTCGTTGTGCTTCGTGCCCATAGTTTGGGCTGAAGATTCAGCAGAGCTGGCCAAAAAAGCCCTCAACCCCGTGGCTGCCATGTACAGCCTGCCGGTGCAGTACAACTGGGACCAGAAGATGGGCCCGACCGGGGAAGGCATGCACAGCGTGACCAATATTCAGCCGGTGCTACCATTCACCCTCAACGCTGACTGGAACCTGATCTCGCGCACCATCCTGCCGATCATCGATCAACACGGTCATGCACCCAATGGTGCGGCGGACAAGTCCGGGGTTGGCGATATCACCCAAAGCTTCTTCTTTTCACCGAAAGAGCCCACAGAAGGTGGCTGGATACTCGGCGTCGGCCCGGCATTGCTGATTCCCACCGGCAGTGATGAATTGCTCGGTAGCGAACAGTGGGGAGGCGGCCCAACCGCCGTTGCGCTGAAACAGGCAAATGGCTGGACGCATGGAATACTCGCCAACCATATCTGGGGGTTTGATGGCAGCCCTCCGGACGACAAGGAAAAGGTAAACCAAACCTTCCTGCAACCCTTCCTTTCTTATACAACCAGCACCCTTACTACGTACGGGGTGAACACCGAATCTACCTACAACTGGCAGTCACGAGAATGGTCTGTACCGGTCAACCTGATGGTCACCCAGCTGTTGAAAGTCGGTGGTCAGCCCCTAACGGTGCAAGTCGGGCCACGCTACTGGCTCGACAGCCCAGATGACGGTCCGCAGGGTTGGGGTTTTCGTTTTGCTGTGACGTTGTTGTTTCCACGCTGAGGCAGATGCGACTACAAGGGCTAGATGATGAGTCCAGGCCAAGCTGCTGTCCGCCATTGGCCGAATCCAGCATACCGGGACAGTCCAAGCAGAGGCTGGAGGTGTCTATGATGCCGGGGGTAATCCAATGGTAGGTAGTGAAGTTGTGGCGCGGAACGAGGTTCTATGGCTCGCGGCCCGGCCGGGAACGATGGCTGCGCTGGACACGCTCTGCGAGTCTCCTGAGCGGATTTTAGCGTTCAGCCGCAGAGCATGCTGATGATTCAGCAGGATTCAGAAGATGAGGTGATAGCGCCTACTCAGGCCAAAAATTCTGTTCTGCAAATTTTTGCCACTTAGCATTAGCAGACCCTACGGCACACTCTAGCCCCCTAACTGTTTCAAGGTAGCCGTCCTCTGACCTGTCATGTTCTGCATGGTAGTCCTTCAGCTCCTTCAATGCCGCACAGACGTTCGCTAAAAGCTTGCCGCTCTCTTCGATTTTTTGCAGGTCGAGCACATCCATCTCCTTTGCCCGGCACCCATTGCCGGCCACCCGTAATACCCCATCCCAAACCAAATTGCCACCATGCCGCATCCGGCCACGGAGCGCGGCGGGCGCTCACCATTTGCCTGCGAGGTAGAACATGCCTCCAGCAAAGCTGGTGAGGATAAGGCCGTCTAGCACATCGCCAGAAGTACCGCACCCCGATAGATAGGATTCGATCTGCACAGCCAAGAAGAAAATGGCTATGAAAACAACGACGCCCATGATGCGCCGTTGAAGCTTGAACCTGGCCTTTTCAGTTCCGAACCACAGCATTCACGCCTCCTTTAGTAATCCATCCATAACCCCACGATAACTTGCGTAGGCTCTCAGGTCACGGAGGGCGGCGCATGCATGGAGGAAGCCATGAGCGGCTACAACTGCGACTACGTTCGCCGCCACTACGATGTGCCGGCCGAGATCGGACGCCAGGTCAAACCTCATTCCTGCTTAGCTTTTTGCATATCTTCCGGGGGACTGTACGCCAATCGATTCTCGCTTAATCGGTGAAAAGGCGACCGCTTCATCCAAGGGAGCACGCTATGAAAAGCAACCAGCAGTAAAGCCCAGCAGACAAGGCAAAAGATCGATCCTTCGCTCTTGCTCAAAGGAAGTTCAAAAGCAATTGCCACCACCGCGAACATCATGCTGGCAAAGAATAAGCAGGTGGCCATGGCATTGACGAAGAAATTTAGCCTGTACCAATGATCTGGAATTAGTTCCAGTGGTCCCATGGCAATCAGTGCAATTCCGAGCGGCATGGAAAACGTGACCAATGACGCAGAGGGCTCTCCGTACCGCAGGAAAACTATCCAAATCGCGAGCCCTGCGAATGATGCAGTTCGTGTTTTCGTCGCCGCTAATCGTGAGACAAACGCTCTGACTGGTTCCCACAGCCTCATCACAGCTCTCCCTGCCTAGTAAGCGTCAAAGCATAACACTCCTATTCAACGAATCACGCCACCCCGGCGAGGCAGCCGAATGTTTTGGCCAAGGCTCCGTCGGCATGACCGCAGCGCCCTCAAGGCCCTGCGAGATCCATATCCAAAAACCAAAAAGGAATGACCATGAATAACTTCGGGAATATCACCGCGCATGGCACGCGATATCTCTACCCAGAGAGGCCACCGCAAGACCTCTTCTGGATCGACCAAAATGGGCACACCAACTACTGGTGCTCAGTACAAGGCGGTACATCGGGAACCTCTAATAGCCCACGAACAGACAGCCGCCAGACGCTTCCTGGCTCCGCCGAATCGTTCAACTGGGTACGCGGCAGCGCCAAGCACTCGATGACTGGCCGGGTACGGGTTGAAGTCGCCCCTTCCAAAGGGAAAGTTATTGTCGGCCAAATCCATGGGCTGAACGCCCCGAACCCATTCCTGATGGTGATTTGGTGGAACGGTGTTGTACGGATCGATGCACGCGATCGTCCAGGTAGCACAACCCGGACGCTGCTGAAGAAGGCAATCCCACTAGGTCAGCCTAAGGTGGCGAGATTGTAAGCACGGTAGATCCGGAAAAAGCACCAGGCTCAACGGTTCCGTTGCTGAACAACGTTGATTTGACGACAACTGGGCGGGGCAAATCCTTTTCCATAAAAACCTCAACGCCGCCCTGCGCACTTTTCCCTCCGACTGTGAGTTTTGAGTACAAACTACGATCTGCTCTGAGGTTTACGGCCGAAGATAGTTTTGCGATTACACTGCTCTCCCCGGTGCATGTTAACTGAAGTGTGGTTGCTGCCTCATTACCATCAATGGCAGCATCACTTACATTGCCATGGTTAATGTTGGTATTTCCTTTGATCTCGCACTGCATGGTTGGCTTAATAACTTGAGCGCAAGTTCCAACAGGAACAACAACTCCTCCTGCTCCAGAATAGCTGTAACCTTGAGCAAAGGTGATACAAAAGCTATCGCTCACTTTTGAATCCTTGGGAACAAACAAGCTACCTTGAAAAGGGATCGAAAAACCAGACATTTGTCTGCGAATGTCTGCCATAGAAGTACTTGGCCTTATCCCACCCCAGTAGTGCTTGCTAGACTCCACATACGTGGAGTCACCCGGACGTTGCGCCCCAACCAACCTCAAACTGCATGTAACAGCTCTAGAATCGTTGCAAAAACTATGACCGCCCCCCTCCCAGGCAGTAACAGTAAAATAATAACGCACCCCACCTGGTTCGTATTGACTACGAGTGGATTGGATAGAGACAGCATGCGCAACGTTAGCCATTAAGCAGAGTAAAAGCAAAAGCGCAGCCCAATAAGGTCTATTACTGTTCAACACATTCAGCCCTACCCAAAAAAAAGAGCGGGAATGGTATGTGGCACTTCTTACTTTTGATCCAGGAATCTACCGAAGCTTTTGTAGGAATTTTCTGAGAGCGCTAAGGTGCCCTCCTGCCAGCAACCCCAGCTGCACCTATCTGATTGCTATTCCTCCCAATTCAACGAATCACGCCACCCCGGCGAGGGCGCTGATGCGCGAGTACCGCCTGACCGAAATGGACGTGCACCTGTGTGATGTGGGCGAAGTCGAGTCGGAGAAAGCCAGGGTCAAGCGCAGGCCAACTTGGGACCAGCATCTGGGCTCAATCGTTGGAGAAGCATTCGGAGTTCGGTCGTTCCCCAGGCGCAGTTGGTGCAAATCGACAAGCCGCGTTATGGACCGCGAATTGTTCGTTGGAGTGAGTCCGGCCCCACAGATCGCTATGTACGCCTACGAGGCACTGCTGACCAAGCTAACCCAGGCCCGGCGTGAGTATGTGTCGCAAGTGCGAGCTGGCAAGCAACGCAGTTCCTATTCACCTGAAACTGCGGGAGATCATTTTGCGCTGGCCTGGGTGTCGGCAGTGCACGACAAAATTCACGAGCTGGCGCCCCGAGGTGAAGAAGATCTCGCCATCGGCCAGCACTCGAATGGCCGCGAACTGGTGGCGGTCGAAGCGAAAGACAAGGCCCTGATCGAGCAGTACCTGTCAGGGAGAGAAATTGGCAAGGCCAGGAAAGCCCGCAAGGTCGAACTCGACCTGGATGCCCTTGACCGCATAATGCGACGAACAAGCCAGCACCTGTCGCCGTTTTTCATCGTCAACGAGCATGGCAAGCGGATGAGCTGGCCGATGCTACGCAACAGGTGGGCGGATGCGCGTGAGGCTGCTCGAGTGAAGGCCGAAGTGGAGAAGAAGCCTGACCTGGCCAACCGAATCGCCCAGTTCCAGTTTAGGGATATCCGACCGAAGGCGGCGTCGGAGATCAACGATCTGAGCGATGCGAGCGTACTGCTCGGCCACTCAAAAGAGGGAATCACCGAACGCGTTTACCGTCGCGTCGGCGCCATCGCAAAGCCCTCCAAGTGAGGAAGTTTCGGGACTGGCGTCTATTTGTTTTGGGACTTCCACACTTTCAGGCGCCCAAAGAAAAACCCCGCAGATGTTAATCTGCGGGGCTTTCAATAATGGAGGCCGAGGTCGGAATCGAACCGGCGTA
>RCUI01000053.1_pt1 | contig 42967 bp, 39 predicted proteins | sample 2166121 | NCBI WGS metagenome assembly RCUI01 (sample SAMN09932700, study PRJNA488358) | compost metagenome | feature: garden; material: soil; isolation source: compost soil in succinic acid-enriched culture | place: Germany: Experimental Botanical Garden Goettingen | collected 2016-01-27
CCATGAAAATCGTCATCGCCCCCGACTCGTTCAAGGACAGCCTCAGCGCCGAAGGTGTCGCCGACGCCATTGCTGCAGGTTTTGCCCAGGTGTTGCCCCAGGCGCAACTGGTCAAGTGCCCGATGGCCGACGGTGGCGAGGGCACCATGGAGGCCATCGTTGCCGCCTGTGCTGGCGAGCTGCGCAGCCAGCGCGTGCGCGGGCCACTGGGGGAGGCGGTCGAGGCCGGTTGGGGGTGGCTGGGCGACAGTCACACGGCGATTATCGAAATGGCCACTGCCAGTGGCCTGCAGTTGCTCACGCTGGGCCAGCGCGATGCCTGCCGCAGCAGCACCTACGGGACCGGGCAACTGATCAGCGCGGCGCTGGACGCCGGCGCCCGGCGGATCATTCTGGCCATTGGCGGCAGTGCGACCAATGATGCGGGCAGCGGTATGCTGCGTGCGCTTGGCCTGCAGTTGTTTGATGCTGAGAATCAGCCGCTGGCTGAAGGCGGGCTGGCGTTGTCCCGGCTAGCCCGCATCGATGCCAGCGCGCTGGACTCGCGCCTGGCAGAGGTGCAGCTGGAAGTCGCCGCCGATGTCGACAACCCCCTGTGTGGCAGCAATGGGGCCTCGGCCATCTTCGGTCCGCAAAAAGGCGCCAGCCCCGAGCAGGTACAAGCCCTCGACCAGGCCCTGGGTCACTTTGCCGATCACTGCGCGCAACTGTTGGGCACTGACGTGCGTGATTTTCCCGGATGTGGCGCGGCGGGCGGTATGGGGTTCGCCGCCAAAGCCTTCCTGCAGGCCGCCTTCCGTCCCGGGATTGAGGTCGTGGCCGAACTGGCCGGTCTCGAGGCGGCGGTGCAGGGCGCTGACCTGGTGATTACCGGCGAAGGCCGCTTCGATGCCCAGACCCTGCGCGGCAAGACGCCGTTCGGCGTGGCCCGGGTAGCGCGGCGTCACGCCGTACCCGTGGTAGTGATTGCCGGCACCCTGGGCGAGGGCTATGAGCAGCTGTATGCCCATGGCATCGACGCCGCGTTTGCCTTGACCAGCGGCCCGATGAGCCTGGAAGCGGCCTGTGCCAACGCACCAGCCTTGCTCCAGGCGCGTGCTCGCGACATTGCCCGCCTGTGGAATTGCGCCCGCCAGACCTGTGGGAGCGGGCTTGCCCCGCGATGAGGCCAGCACCTTCACTATTTGTGTCAAGCCTGATCCGTCAGTAGCCCAGCGCTGCTGCCACCTTCGAGCAGCGCCAGTTCGCCAAACGACACCGACGCATCGATATAGCGCAGTGCCGACTTGGCATCCTTCCAGCCGACATAACTCATCAGGGCCTTGAGCTCCCAGCCATTGCTGGTCGCCCAGGTAGCAAAACCGCGGCGCAGTGAGTGACCGGTATATAAAGCCGCCGGTACACCCGCGCGCTCAAGGATGCGCCGCAACAGGCCGATCAGGCTGTTGCTGTTGAGCGCCTGTTCGCTCAGGTTGCCCCAGCGGTCGAGCTTGCGAAACACCGGCCCATGGGCAATGCCCGCCACCTCTAGCCATTGCAGGTAAGCCTGTACCGGGCACAGCACCTTCAGCGCCGGCGCCCGGTGACGCACGCCCAGCGCCTGGCGGTCGCCCTTGCTGCGGGGCAGGAAGATCGTCATGCCGACGCCTGCCTGCGCCTGGATATGCTCGACCTGCAGACGCGCCAGCTCATCGCCGCGGAACCCACGCCAGAAACCGATCAACAGCAAGGCCTTGTCACGACTGGCGCGCAGCAGCGCAGGCAGGTCGTGCCGGGCGCGGGCCTGGACAGCGTCATGCTCAATTGCCGCAACGGCTGTTTGCAGATGCTGTATCAGCAGCGGCGCTGCCTGCTTCGGTTCGCCAGGGTGGAGCGTGCGGATGCCCTTCAGCAGTTGGCGCACCATCGGCGCCTTGGTCGGGTCGGGAAAGCCCTGGCTGACATGCCATTGCCCGAGCGCTGCCAGGCGCTGCTTGAGGGTGCTGATCGAGTGGGTCTGGGCGTGGTCGGCGAGGTAGCGGGCGATGCTGTCTGCTGTCGCCGGCAAAAAGCCTCCCCAGCTCACTTCGAAGTGCTCAACGGCGGCCTGATAACTGCGCCGGGTGTTCTCCCGGGTGGCGGCCTGCAGATAGCGTTCGATGGGGTTCATGGCGGTGCTCCTGGCCAAACGTACCGACCTCGGCACTTCAGGCCGACATTTTAACCCTTAACATGCGATAAGCCGTGATTATTTCATCTTAGCAACAGGTTCATCGATCACAGAATCAATGAATGAGATAGTATGTAAATACATGGTACGTAACACAGTATGAAATAGTAGGAGCTCACATGGCCCGTGGCGGTATCAATAAAGCATTAGTGCACAAGGCGCGGCAGGCGCTGCTGGCCCGTGGCGAGCATCCAAGTATCGATGCGGTACGTATCGAACTGGGCAATACCGGCTCGAAAACCACCATTCACCGCTATCTGAAAGAACTGGAAAGCCTGCAGCCAGCCGCGCCTACCACCGCGCCAAACCTCAGCGAGGCTCTGGCGACGCTGGTCGAGCAACTGGCTGAGCAGCTGCAGCAGGAGGGCGAGGCGCGCATCGAGCAAGCCCGTAGCGCCTTCGAACACGAGCGCCAGACGCTGCTGGCCCAGGTACAGATCAGCCAGCAGGCATTGGCGGCGCTGCAACAGCAGCATGAGATCCAGGCCGCGGCACTGGCCAGCGAATCAGAAGCTTTGGCCACTACCCGCAGCACCCTGCAAAGCGAGCAGACACGTAACGCCACGCTCAACCAGGCCGTGGGTGAGCTGAACCTGCGCCTGGCGGACAAGGACGAGCAGATCCGCTCGCTGGAAGACAAGCATCAGCATGCCCGCGACGCCCTGGAGCATTACCGCAACGCCAGTCGCGAACAGCGCGATCAGGATCAGCGTCGCCATGAGGCGCAGGTGCAGCTGCTGCAAGTGGAAGTGCGCCAGTTGCAGCAGACCCTGATCGTCAAACAGGACGAGCTGACCCGGCTCAACCGCGACAACGAAGGCTTGCTGGTACAGATCCGCGCGCTCAAGGATGCCCAGCGCGGCTTCAAGACCCAGGGCGAACGTCAGCAGGCGCAAATCCACGGATTGGAGGTGAAGCTTGCGCAGCTCAGCGGATCACGTGACGAACTGGAGAAACAGAACAAGGACCTGGCCTTGAGCCTGGCCGAGCGAGTCTCGGAGCTGCGCCGCCAGTTGCAGCTGATCGGCAAGCAGGAAGCGCAGCTGCGCCAGTTAGAGAAAAAAATTGAGCAACATCGGGACGCTGGATGAGTTTCACCCGCCAGGCAGGTGCGCGGTGGGGACTTTTCCTCATTCTCAGCGATTGGAACCTGAGATTAGCTTGATGGGGCGCGCTTTGCGCTTAGATCAAACTGAAGAACAGAGGAAATTGCCAATGCCGACGTATGATTACCAACCCGAGCGCTCATTTGTTGCCTATGTCCGTTCCACTACAGAGGGGCACGCGGGCACATTGGACACTTGGGAGTATCAGGAGGATTACCGCAATATAAATCCCGAAAAGCGCCTCAAGCAAAGTGACGGTTGGCTGACCTTCAATCTGCCACGGGACGCTGCGGCCCCCATGGGCTTTCTCTTTGCGTGCTTTTTTAACCCTGAAGAACAAAAACTTCTCTACCAGATCTGCGCTTACAATCCTGCAAGCGCCTTCCACGGCTGGTCAGTAGATATCAGCACCAATGACTATCTGGGGCTTTACCGCACGCCATTAGCCTATGGCAAAGGGCAATTCTGGAGCTTGCTCAGCAATGGCAAAGAGGTCGAGGCTCAACGCGGAGTACTATCGCCCGTCAGCCTTGTGCCGGAAGGAAAAAAAGCCATTAGGGTAGACAAACAACAAAAAGGCCCTGCGGTTCACAACACGCATAATCTTTATGCCAGCGTTGGCCGAGGGCAAACAGTCGACTTGGTGCTGGATATCATCGCTGTCAATGTTCCCGATATCCCGATGCCACGCTAGTCTGGCTCGGTATTAGCGAAGGGCAAGCGACATGGCGCAGCGCGCACTCGAATGCTGAGCGACTTCCACTTCCAGTAGCTGCGCAAGCGCGCCGTCCAGGTCGCCATCAGCGAGGCGCGTAAAGCCTAAGCGTGCATAAAAGGGGGCGTTCCAAGGGACGTGGGTAAAGGTCGTGAGCGTCAGTGCAACAAAGCCTTGAGTGCCGGCCCAGTCGCCCACGGCAGCGATCAGTCGCCGACCGTAGCCCAACCCTTGATAAGCCTGAGCCACTGACAATTCAACGATGTGCAGGTTGTGCCCCATGGCTTTCGTACAAATGAATCCTTGGGGCTCATCCTGTTGATCGACCACCACCCACTCCTGGTTTGAGGTGATGAATGCCATGTGCTCGGCGCTACTGAGCAGCGGTCCTTCGGCAATCCATTCCAGTCCTGGATGACAGGCAAAGGCCTGCGCTGCCGAACGTTCGACTGCGGGTAGTAAAGGTGCGTCTTCAGCGCGGGAAAGGCGGATGTTCAGGGACATGACGGCAACTGTGCAGGGTAAAGCTGCAGTGTCGTCAATCGTCGGCCGGTCCGCAACCGCGCTCGATCGCTGGCAAGCCAGCTCCCACAGGAGTTGTGGTGTGCAACATCTCTGTGGGAGCTGGCTTGCCAGCGATGGGCTGCAAAGCCGCCCCAGTTTTTTACTCTCTAACAACCATAAAAATCATAATTTCGCGTTTTCCCGCGCGCTCCCAGAATGCGACCTACACCCTCCCACGGCCACCCGCGTGGGACAACTCAGTAGGGCGCAGACATGACAACCAATAAAACCAAAATCGATACGCTTGTAGTTGGCGCCGGGCAAGCCGGTGTGGCCATGAGTGAACACCTGAGCCGCCTGGGCGTGCCGCACCTGGTGCTGGAGCGCAAGCGCATTGCCGAAGCCTGGCGCACTGGCCGCTGGGATTCGCTGGTCGCCAACGGCCCGGCCTGGCACGACCGCTTCCCGGGCCTGGAATTCGAAGGCCTGGACCCGGACGCCTTCGCCGGCAAGGACCAGGTTGCCGATTACTTCGAAGCCTACGCCCGCACGTTCAACGCGCCGATCCGCACCGGCGTCGATGTCACCCAGGTGGTGCGCAACAGCGATCGCCCGGGTTTCACTGTGCAAACCAGCGACGGGGTGATCGAAGCGCAGCAGGTGGTGGTCGCCACCGGCCCGTTCCAGCGCCCGGTGATCCCGCCGATTGCCGTGCAAGCGTCGAGCGTGCAACAGATGCACTCGGCCGCTTACCGCAACCCGCAGCAGCTGCCTGAAGGCGCGGTGCTGGTGGTGGGTGCCGGTTCCTCGGGCGTGCAGATCGCCGATGAACTGCAGCGCGCCGGCAAGCAGGTGTACCTCTCGGTCGGTGCCCACGACCGGCCGCCACGGGCTTATCGCAACCGTGATTTCTGCTGGTGGCTGGGCGTGCTCGGCGAGTGGGATGCCGAGACCATGCAGCCGGGCAAGGAGCATGTGACCATCGCCGTCAGCGGCGCCCGTGGCGGCCACACCGTCGATTTTCGCAAGCTGGCCCAGCAGGGCATGACCCTGGTCGGCCTGACCAAGGGCTTCGACAACGGGGTGGTCAGCTTCGAGGCCAACCTGGCCGAGAACATCGCCCGCGGTGACGAAAACTACCTGGCGTTGCTCGATGCGGCCGACGCTTACATCGCCCGCAATGGCCTGAACCTGCCGGAAGAACCGCAGGCGCGGGAGATTCTTCCCGACCCGCAGTGCCTGACCCAGCCGCTGCTGGAACTCGACCTGGCCAAGGCCGGCGTCAGCACCATCATCTGGGCCACCGGCTATTCGGTGGACTACAGCTGGCTGCAGGTCGACGCCTTCAAGGACAACGGCAAACCCAAGCACCAGCGCGGCGTGTCCAGCGAGCCAGGGGTCTATTTCGTCGGCCTGCCTTGGCTGTCGCGACGCGGCTCGGCCTTTATCTGGGGGGTGTGGCACGACGCCAAGCACATCGCCGACCACATCGTAAAACAGCGCACCTACCTCAATTATCGCGACGCTTCGCAGCGCCAAGCCGAGCACCAAGCGTCCAGCCAACCTGTCAGCCTCATGGGAGCCCGTTGATGCCTACTCATACCCGTATTCGCATGTTCAACACTAAAGACACCTACCCCAACCAGACCCTGGACAACGACCTGTGCCAGGCCGTGCGTGCCGGCAACACCGTGTATGTACGGGGTCAGGTGGGCACCGATTTCAACGGCCAACTGGTCGGCCTCGGCGACCCACGGGCCCAGGCCGAGCAGGCCATGCGCAACGTCAAGCAACTGCTGGAGGAAGCTGGCAGCGACCTCAGTCATATCGTCAAGACCACCACCTACCTGATCGACCCGCGCTACCGCGAGCCGGTGTACCAGGAGGTCGGCAAATGGCTCAAGGGCGTGTTCCCGATCTCTACGGGATTGGTGGTCAGCGCTCTCGGCCAGCCGCAGTGGTTGATGGAAATCGACGTGATTGCGGTCATCCCCGAATAAGGAGCGTGCCATGACCTTCTCCATCGTTGGGCGCTGCGCCGAAACCGGCCAGCTGGGCATAGCCATCAGCTCATCCAGCATCGCCGTCGGCGCCCGCTGCCCGTGGCTGCGCACCGGCGTGGGTGCGGTGTCGAGCCAGAACATCACCTTGCCGGCCCTCGGCCCGCAAATACTCGACGGCCTCGACGAAGGCCTGGCGCCACACCAGGCCCTGGACCGCGCTTTGACGCGCAACGGCTACAGCCAGTACCGCCAGGTGGCGGTGGTCGATGCCCAGGGCCGCACGGCGCTGTTCAGCGGCAACCATGCGCTGGGCATCAATAACGCCGTGGCCGGTGAGCAATGCGTGGCCGCGGGCAACCTGCTGGCCAACAGCGCGGTGATCGAGCGCATGGTCGAGGCCTTCGAAAACAGCGAGGGCTGCCTGGCCGCCCGCTTGCTGAGCGCGCTGCAGGCCGGCCAGGACGCCGGCGGCGAAGCCGGGGCGGTGCATTCGGCGGCGCTGTCGGTGGTCGGCGAGCTGGTCTGGCCGATCGTTGACCTGCGCGTGGACTGGGCCGAGGAAAACCCCATTGGCGAGCTGAACAAACTCTGGGCCGCTTATCAGCCGCAGTTGCAGGACTACCTGACCCGCGCCCTCAACCCGACCCTGGCGCCGAGCTACGGAGTGCCGGGCGATGAGTGAGCTGCGCAGCCGTGCATTGCTGGCCAGGCTGATTGGCTTTGCCACGGTCAGCCGCGATTCGAACCTGGCCCTGATCGAGTTCGTCCGCGACTACCTGCACGGCCTGGGCGTGAGCTGCGAGCTGATCTACAACACGGAGCGGACCAAGGCCAACCTGCTGGCCAGCATTGGCCCGGCAGTGGCGGGCGGTGTGGTGTTGTCGGGGCATACCGACGTGGTGCCGATCGACGGTCAGCCGTGGACGCTCGAGCCGTTCAGCCTCACCGAGCGCGACGGCAAGCTGTACGGCCGTGGCGCCGCCGACATGAAAGGCTACCTGGCCTCGGTGCTGGCGGCAGTGCCGGTGTTTCTCGCCAGCCCCCTGCGCCGGCCGGTGCACCTGGCGTTCTCCTATGACGAGGAGGTCGGTTGCCTGGGCGTGCGCAGCCTGCTTGAGGTGCTGCCACAGCGGATCGCCAAGCCTGCGTTGTGCCTGATCGGCGAGCCCACCGAACTCAAGCCGGTGCTCGGCCACAAAGGCAAGTTGGCCATGCGTTGCCATGTGCAGGGTGCTCCGTGCCATTCGGCCTACGCGCCCTATGGCGTCAATGCCATCGAGCAGGCGGCGCGGCTGATCGGCCGCCTGGGCGAGATCGGCCAGCGTCTGGCAGCCCCCGAACATCATGACCCGCGCTTTGATCCGGCGTTCTCGACAGTGCAGGTGGGCGTAATCAACGGTGGTACAGCCCTGAACATCGTGCCGGCCGACTGCCGTTTTGACTTCGAGGTGCGTACCTTGCCGGCCTTCGAGCCGCAAGCGGTCGTCGACGAACTGCAAACCTACGCCCAACTGCAACTGTTGCCCGCCATGCAGGCGGTCAAGGCCGATACGTCGATTCGCTTTGAACCGATTTCAGCCTACCCCGGCTTGGCGACCGCACCTGAAAGCGCTGCCGCCCAGCTTGTTGCACACCTGTGTGGCAGCGACGACTTCACCACCGTGGCGTTCGGCACCGAAGGCGGCCTGTTCGATCAGGCCGGCATCCCGTCGGTGGTGTGCGGCCCCGGCAGCATGGCGCAGGGCCACAAACCCGACGAATTTGTCAGCGTCGAACAGATGGCGGCCTGTGACCGCCTGATGGACCGGCTGGCCGCTTACCTATCTACCCCCTGATTCTCCAACAGCGGATAACAACAAGGAGTCTGCGGTGAACGATTTCAATGACTGGACAACCCTGGCAGCAGGACTACGGCTGATCGACAGTGCCTTTATCGAAGGCGAACCCTACGAGGCGCAGAATGGTGCGCGCCTCGAGGTGATCAACCCGGCCAACAACCGCGTGCTGGCCAAGGTGGTTGCCTGCGCTGAAACCGACATCGACCATGCCGTGCGCAGCGCCCGCCGTGCATTCGACCAAGGCCCCTGGGCGCGCATGGCAGCGGGTCAGCGCAAGGCGATTTTGTTGCGTCTGTCGCAACTGATGCTTGAGCACCGCGATGAACTGGCATTGCTCGACTCCCTGAGCATGGGCAAACCGGTGATGGACGCCTGGAATATCGACGTACCGGGCGCCGCCCATGTATTCGCCTGGTACGGCGAAAGCCTGGACAAGCTCTACGACCAGGTCGCGCCGACCGCCAGCAACGCCCTGGCCACCATCACCCGCGTGCCGCTGGGGGTGATTGGCGCGGTGGTGCCGTGGAACTTCCCGCTGGACATGGCCGCCTGGAAACTGGCCCCGGCCCTGGCTGCGGGCAACAGCGTGGTGCTCAAGCCTGCCGAACAATCGCCGTTCTCGGCCCTGCGCCTGGCCGAGCTCGCGCTTGAAGCCGGCATCCCGGCCGGCGTGCTCAACGTGGTACCGGGCCGGGGCGAAGTTGCCGGACGCGCCCTCGGCCTGCACATGGACGTGGATTCGCTGGTGTTCACCGGCTCTACCGAGGTGGGCAGGTACTTCATGCAGTACGCCGCGCAGTCGAACCTCAAGCAGGTGTGGCTCGAATGCGGCGGCAAGAGCCCGAACCTGGTGTTCGCCGATTGCCAGGACCTGGACCTGGCGGCCGAGAAAGCCGCGTTCGGCATCTTCTTCAACCAGGGCGAAGTCTGCTCGGCCAACTCGCGCCTGCTGGTGCAGCGCTCGATTGCCGATGAGTTCATTCAGCGCCTGATCGACAAGGCGCGCCAATGGCTACCGGGCAATCCGCTGAACCCGGCGAGCCGCGCCGGGGCCATTGTCGACTCTCGCCAGGCGCAGCGGATCATGCACTACATCGCGCAGGCCCAGGCCGAGGGCGCCCAATTGGTCTGTGGCGGACGGCAACTGAACTTCGACGGCTCGAGCAACTTCATCGAGCCGACGATTTTTACTGGTGTCACAGCCGACATGACCCTGGCCCGCGAAGAGGTATTCGGCCCGGTGCTGGCGGTCAGCGTGTTCGATGACGAAGACCAGGCGGTGGCCATGGCCAATGACCATATCTATGGCTTGGCGGCTTCGCTGTGGAGCGACGACCTCAACCGCGCCCACCGCGTCGCCCGGCGGCTGAATGCTGGCACGGTGTCGGTGAATACCGTCGATGCCCTGGATGTGACCGTGCCCTTTGGCGGCGGCAAGCAGTCGGGCTTTGGGCGGGATCTGTCGCTGCATTCGTTCGACAAGTACACGCAGTTGAAGACGACCTGGATTCAGCTGCGTGGCTGAGGGCCTGTGGGAGCGGGCTTGACCCGCGATGACGCCAGCACAGGCAACAACTCTGTTCTTCCAATAACAACAACTCGGAGCAACCGATGAACAGCAATGCAAGCGTGCAAACCGGCGCCCTGGCGCCGCCTGCAAGTCGCAAGAAACTCGGCCTCACTGCGCTGTTGGCGGTGGCCATCGGCCTGGTGGTGTCCCAGGGCGTGATGGTGCTGATGCTGCAGGGCGTCGGCATCGCCGGCCTGGGCTTTATCGTGCCCCTGGGCCTGGCCTACCTGCTGGCCCTGAGTTACGCCTGTTCGTTCTCGGAACTGGCGCTGATGATCCCACGCGCCGGCAGCCTGAGCACCTACACCGAAGTTGCCATCGGCCAGTTCCCGGCGATCCTCGCGACCTTTTCCGGCTACATCGTGGTGGCGATGTTCGCGCTGTCGGCCGAACTGTTGCTGATGGAGTTCATCATCGACAAGGTCTACCCGCACTCCATGCCGCCGTTGACCGTGGCCTTGGCGGTACTGGCGCTGTTCACGGTGCTCAACCTGTTCAACATCGACATCTTCGCCCGCCTGCAAACGGTGCTGGCGGTGGTGATGACCGTGGTGTTGCTGGTGATGGGCCTGAGCGCGATGAACAGCGATATTGTCGCGCCCAACCCGGCCCTGTTCGACAGTGCCCACTGGAACCCGTTGGGCCTGGGGGTGATTGCTCTGACGGCGATGGCGGTGTGGGGTTTTGTCGGCGCCGAGTTCGTCTGCCCGCTGGTAGAAGAAACCCGCCGTCCGGAGCGCAACATCCCGGGCTCGATGATGCTCGGCCTGACCATCATCTTCGTGATCATCAGCCTGTACGGGCTGGGCGCCTTGCTCACCGTGCCGCAGGCGGAACTGGCCAGTAACGGCCTGCCACATTACCTGTTCGCCACCACCGTTTTCGGTGAGGCCGGCAAGGTGTTCCTGGTCACCGCCGCGATTACCGCCACCTGCAGCACCCTCAACAGCTCGCTGGCCGCCATCCCGCGCATGCTCTTCGGCATGGCGCGCAACGGCCAGGCCTTCGGCATCTTCAAGCGTCAGGGCAAGCGCACCGGCGCGCCGTGGGTGGCGGTGCTGTTCATCGCTGCGGTCACCGGCCTGCCGTTGCTGCTGATGCACGACCATGCCGATGCGATCAACCAGCTGCTGCTGTCCGCCGCCCTGGCCTGGTTGCTGGCGTACATCATCACCCATGTCAACGTCATTGCCCTGCGCCGGCGTTACCCGCAGGTGGCGCGGCCGTTCCGTACGCCGTTCTACCCGTTGCCGCAGCTGTTCGGCATCGCCGGCATGCTGTTTGCGATCTGGAACGTCTCGCCCAGCCCGGACATGACCTTCTCGATTTTTGCCTACGCCGGCCTGGTGCTGCTGATCGTCTCGATCATCGCCGTGCTGTGGATCAAGGGCGTGATGGGCAAGCCGCTGTTCAAGCCCGAGCCGCTGGAAAGCGTGCTGGGCACTCAAAACGATAAAAACCCGCAAGGAGACTCGCAATGACCGCTCAAGTGAAACCTGTCCGTAGCACCGGCGATTACCAGGCAGCGGATGCCGCGCACCACATTCATGCCTTCCTCGACCAGAAAGCGCTGAACGCCGAAGGCCCGCGGGTGATCGTCCGTGGCGAAGGCCTGGCCTTGTGGGACAACGACGGCAAGCGCTACCTGGACGGCATGTCGGGGCTGTGGTGCACCAACCTCGGCTATGGCCGCAAGGACCTGGCCGCGGCTGCCAGCCAGCAGCTTGAGCAGCTGCCGTACTACAACATGTTCTTCCACACCACCCACCCGGCGGTGGTCGAGCTGTCCGAGCTGCTGTTCAGCCTGTTGCCCGCGCACTACAGCCACGCGATCTACACCAACTCCGGCTCCGAAGCCAACGAGGTGCTGATCCGTACCGTGCGCCGCTACTGGCAGATCCTCGGCAAGCCGCAGAAGAAGATCATGATCGGCCGCTGGAACGGCTACCACGGCTCGACCCTGGGCGCCACGGCGCTGGGCGGGATGAAATTCATGCACGACATGGGCGGGGTGATCCCCGATGTCGCGCACATCGACGAGCCGTACTGGTTCGCCCACGAAGGCGACCTGACCCCGGCCGAGTTTGGCCTGCGCGCGGCGCGCCAGCTGGAAGAAAAGATCCTCGAACTTGGCGCCGAGAACGTTGCTGCTTTCGTTGCCGAACCATTCCAGGGCGCTGGCGGCATGATCTTCCCGCCAGAAAGCTACTGGCCGGAAATCCAGCGTATCTGCCGCCAGTACGACGTGCTGCTGTGCGCTGATGAAGTGATCGGAGGCTTTGGCCGTACCGGCGAGTGGTTCGCCCACCAGCACTTCGGTTTCGAGCCCGACACCCTGTCGATCGCCAAGGGCCTGACCAGCGGCTACATCCCCATGGGCGGCCTGATCCTGTCCAAACGCATGGCGCAAGTGCTGGTGGAGCAGGGCGGGGTGTTCGCCCACGGCCTGACCTATTCCGGCCACCCGGTGGCGGCGGCGGTGGCGATTGCCAACCTCAAGGCCTTGCGCGACGAAGGCATCGTCAGCCGGGTCAAGCACGAGACCGGCCCGTACCTGCAGCGCTGCCTGCGCGAAGTGTTCGGCAACCATCCGTTGATTGGCGAGGTGCAGGGCACCGGCCTGGTTGCCGCCTTGCAGTTCGCCGAAGACAAGGCCAGCCGCAAGCGTTTCGCCAACGAAAACGACATGGCCTGGCGTTGCCGCACCCTCGGTTTTGAAGAAGGCCTGATCATCCGCTCGACCCTGGGCCGAATGATCATGGCCCCGGCCCTGGTGGCCAGCCACGCCGACATCGATGAACTGGTCGACAAGACCCGTACCGCCGTAGACCGTACCGCCCGCGAATTCGGTCGCCTGTAAGCCCAAAAGCGGCCGGCGCGCGCGGGCGTGCCGGCCTATTAGAGGAACCGCTTCATGTCCAGATCCTTGCGTTGCTGTGTTCCCTTTGCCCTGGTTTTGCTGTGCAGCGCGGTGTCGGCTGCGCCGCAGAACCTCACTGTCATCTCCTTTGGCGGTGCCACCAAGCAGGCCCAGGACAAGGCCTACTTCCAACCTTTCAACGCCAGCGGCGCAGGACGCGTGGTTGCCGGCGAGTACAACGGTGAACTGTCGAAAATCAAGGCCATGGTCGATGTCGGCCATACCAGTTGGGACGTGGTCGAAGTCGAAAGCCCGGAGCTGCTGCGCGGCTGTGACGAGGGCCTGTTCGAGCGCCTCGATCCGGCGCGCTTCGGCGACCCGGCGCAGTTCGTCCCAGGCACCCTCAGCGAGTGCGGGGTGGCCACCTATGTGTGGTCGATGGTCATGGCGTATGACAACGGCAAGCTGGCCAGGGCGCCGAGTTCCTGGGCGGACTTCTGGAACGTCGCCGACTTCCCCGGCAAGCGCGGCTTGCGCAAGGGCGCCAAGTACACCCTGGAAATCGCCTTGCTCGCCGACGGCGTCAAACCCGAGCAGTTGTATGAAGTGCTGGGCACCGCCGAGGGCGTCAGCCGCGCCTTTGCCAAGCTGGACCAGATCAAGGGCAATATCCAGTGGTGGGAGGCCGGCGCACAACCGGCGCAGTGGCTGATCGCCGGAGACGTGGTCATGAGCGCGGCCTACAACGGCCGGATTGCCTCGGCGCAGAAGGAGGGCATGAAGCTCAGTATCGTCTGGCCGCAGAGCCTGTACGATCCGGAATACTGGGCGGTGGTCAAGGGCACGCCGAACAAGGCCCTGGCCGAGGACTTCATCGCCTTTGCCAGCCAGCCACAGACCCAGAAGGTGTTCTCCGAGCAGATCCCCTACGGGCCGGTACACCGCGAGGCATTGAAGCTGCTACCGGCGACTGTCCAGCAGCAGTTGCCGACCGCCGAAGCCAACCTGGCCGGGGCGCGGGCGGTGGATGCCGGGTTCTGGGTGGACCATGGCGAGGAGCTGGAGCAGCGCTTTAACGCCTGGGCTGCGCGCTGAGGCTGATTGGCAAGGCTTTGCCTTGCATCGCCGGCAAAGCCAGCTCCCACAGGTCAGGTGTACACCGATCCCTTGTGGGAGCCCGCGTTGCCGGCGATGAGTGCTTCAGTTCAGCCAGGCGGCAAACTGCTCCTTGCAGTAATCGACAAACAGCTGCGCAGGCTTGGTCAGCTGCGCACGCTTGAGCCAGCCGGCCACCAGTGCCGATCCGGTGACATCCTCGGCAATCTCCACACAGACCACTTCCTGGCCGTCATAGGTGCTGTGGCCATGGGGCTTGGTCACCAGCAGGGCAAAGCCAAAGCCCTGACCCACCATGCCGCGCACCATCTCGATCGATGGCGAGCTGAAGACGATGTTCGGGCTCAGTTGCAGCTCTTCGAAAATACTCACGAAATACGTCCGGCTCGGCTGCACATCCAGCAGGATCATCGGCTCCAGGGCCAGGTCACGGATCGACACCTGGGCCTGTCCGGCAAAGCGATGGCCGGCCGGCACCAGCGCATAGGGGCGCTGCGGTGCGGTCAGGGCTTCGGTCTCGATGGTGCTGTCGAGGTCGTGTTCGTAGAAGATCGCCAGGTCAAAACGCCCACCCGTCAGGCCTTGCACCAGTTCCTGCTGCTCGCCGTCCTGCAGGCGGATCTCCACGCCCGGAAAGCGCTCGCGAAAGCCGGCGATCAGGCGCGGCAGGTAGAGCGGGGCGACGGTTTCGAAGCAGCCGATGTCGATTTGGCCGCAGACCACGTCGTTGTCGGCCAGGGCGTTCTGCTCGAACTCGCGGGCCATGCGCAGCAGCTCCTGGGCCTTGCGGTAAAAACGCGCGCCACCGGGTGTCAGCGACACGCCCTGGGCGTGATGGCGGATGAACAGCTGTACGCCGAAGCTGTCTTCCAGGCCTTTGATCGCCGTGGAAATCGACGGCTGGGCAATGTACAGCTTGCGCGATGCCTCGGCGACGCTGCCGCATTCTACGGTGGTGACGAAATACTTCAGTTGTCGCAAGGTATAGGACGCCACAGTGCACCTCTGGCTGATTATTTTGCTACACGATACCCCTTGAGCGGCTGGGTGCTGCAGCGGATTTTGCTGGCCATTGAGCATATTTTCGCGGGTGTACCGTTGATCGCCTGGACGGCACGGCGGGCCAGTGCCAAGCCTCGAAACTGTACGGCGCGCATTTGCTTGCGCCGCTTTTGCGAGGTAGTTGTCATGAGTCAGCCACGTCCCGAAGATGATCCGCTCTGGAAAGATCCGCTTAACAACCCGCAACGTGAACATGATCCGGTCACCGACCCGAATGTTCCCGGCGAGCCGCAGCGGCGCGACCAGCCCCAGGACATCGAGCGCCTGCCCGATGCTCCGGACCAGGATGGCCGCTTGCCCGAGCCGGATCAGCCCACGCCGCTGTCGGACGAACGCCGTTAGTCCGCCGTCAGCTCCTGCACTTGCCAGCGCACCGAGCTGACGCCTTTCTCCAGGCTCACCCGGCTGACCAGGCGTTCCAGCTGGGTGGGTGCATCGGGGCTGCCCATCAGCTCGGCGCGCACTTCCAGCTTGGCCGGGTTGGCCAGGTCTTCGCTGTGCAACGACTGCAGGCGCAGGCCGTCGTTGCCGAAGCTGTGCAGCATCAGGCTGCGCACCTGGATCTCGTCCTCGGCACGGCAGGTAATACGCACTTCGAAACGTTGCTCGGCCTCGTTGGCCGGCAGCACGTCCTGATGATTCAGGCGCTGGGCGATGTCGCGCAGCAGGATGTTGGCGCACAGCACCACGCAGCTGCCCAGCGCCGCCTCCAGCAGCAGCCCCAGGCTGCACAGCACGCCGATGGCGGCGGTGCACCAGAGGGTGGCGGCGGTGTTCAGGCCGCGCACGTTGAGGCCGTCGCGCATGATCACGCCACCGCCGAGAAAGCCGATGCCCGAGACCACATAGGCAGCGACGCGCGAGGCGTCGGTCGCGGCCATGCCCGGCACCGCCTGGGTCATCAGCACGAACAGGCAGGCGCCGGTGCTGACCAGGGCGTTGGTGCGCAGGCCGGTCAGGCGCTGGCGCAGTTGACGTTCGGCGCCGATCAGCGCCCCGAGTACCAGCGCGACGGTGACGCGCAGCAGAAATACTTTCCAATCCATAGCAAACCTCGAATCCACGGCAATACGCCGCTTTGGCACCGAACCCCGGGGGTGATGCACGTGAATAAAGAGAATGCGCAGGGCCACGAACCTTCATCACCATTGAAGGTGCAAGGTGTGCGGGAGGGAGAATGAGGATTTGTCATCCGCAAGGGATGCGAATCGCCACTAACCGCCGTGTTCGGCGTGCCAGTGGCAGAAGGAACCTGCTGAACTAGCGCGCCGTGTGGACCTGTCGCAATCGACTAGAGCTACTGTCCAATGCAGGACTCCTGTGTAGGCATGCAAAAATGCGGGCGAGAAACTAACTCTCGGGCAGCGCAGGGTCAAGGTTAAAAGCATGACAATTTTTGCATCCGCAGCGGATCGTTCCAGATATGCAACGCTGAGGGTCATCTCGTTGTCTTTCCCTGATGGGCTTCAATAGCTACTGTTTCCCTCAAAGGACTTTCGAGAGACCTGTGTGCAACCTTTGATCAATTACTGGCGACTGGTGCTGCACCCAGGCGCAGACACCTTGCGCTTCGCCCTGCGGACCATCGTCGCCTGCCTGTTGACCCTGTACCTGGCGTTCATCTTTGACCTGGACCAACCCAAGTGGTCGATCATGGCGGTGTTCATCGTCAGTCAGCCCCTGGGCGGCATGACCTTGCAGCGCAGCTTCGCCCAGGTGGTCGGCACTACTCTGGGGGCGGCGGTGGCGGTGCTGATCATGGCGTTGTTCCCGCAGGCGCCGTTGCCGTTCATCATTACCCTGGCGCTGTGGCTGGCCCTGTGTACCGCCGGCGGCACCTTGCTGCGCTACACCAGTTCGCATGCCTTCGTGCTCAGCGGTTTTACCGCCGTAGTGGTCGCGATGCTGGCGATCCCGGAACAGGACAACACCCTGATGCTGGCGATTACCCGGGTCACTGAAACCCTGCTGGCAGTGGCCTGCGTATGTGCGGTCAGCCTGCTCAGTGCGCGGCCGCAGGCGGTGGCCAGCGGGTACTTTGCCAAGGTCGACAACCTGATCAAACTCATGGCCAGCCATGCCGCGGCGGCGATTCGCGGCGAAGAGAGCGCTGCCGAGTTCAGCCAGCGGCAGATGCAGATCCTCGGCGAGATCAGCGCCCTGGAAGGCTTGCGCCGCCACCTGTACTTCGACGCGCCGCATTTGCGCGGGGCCAACGGCCTGGTGCAACTGCTGGGCAACCAGCTGGTGCTGCTCAGCTCGCGGCTGACGGTGCTGCGTAACCAGAAGCTGATGATCGCCGAGCGCTGGCAAGGTGATTACCCGCAATTCATCAGCCGCCTGCTGGCCGATGAGCTGGCCTTCCTTGACCTGCTGGCGCAACAGGGCCGGGCCTTGCCAGCGGAGGCCCGCGAGCACTTCAGCGCCTTGCAGCGGCGCTTCGACCAGGCCGCGCTGCAAGCCGAGCAACTGCAAAGCGACCTGCCAACCCCGCTGCGCTCGCTGGCCTGGGCCTTGCGCTGGGAGCAGGCGCGCCTGCTTGAACAGCTGGGCGAAATGCTCGAGCTCAGCGATGCCATCCAGGAAGGCCGGCCCGGAGACTGCCTGTACCGCCAAGGGCGCACCAATCCCTTGCACCTGGACTGGCGCCTGGCGGCAATGAACGCCAGCCGCGCCTTTATCGCCCTGGTCGCTGCCGGGCTGATCTGGATAGAGACCGCCTGGGACGGTGCCCGCGCCGGAATGATCCTGGTGGGGATTCTGTGCTCGCTGATGGCGACCTTTCCGCGCCCGCTGATGGCCGCGCAGAACTATGCCCGCGGCCTGGGGTTGGCATTGGTGGTGTCGGCGCTGTACCAGTTCTGGCTGATCCCCCAGGTAGTCGACTTCGAAATGCTCGCACTGCTGTTGTTGCCTTTGCTGTATGTGGTGGCGGTGGGGTTGTCGGGGCCGATGACCGCAGGGATCGGCATGGGCCTGGGGCTGTCGAGCTTTTTGCTGTTCGGCCCGCAGAACATCGGCGCCTGGCAAAACACCGCCATCCAGTGGTTCGAGTTCGCTGGCGCGTATGTCTGTGGCGCGGCGCTGTCGCTGATGGTGTATGCCTGGATTTTCCCGTTTAACCCACAATTACGCATCGAGCGCCTGTTTCGCGAAACCCGTGAACAGGTGTATGCCTTGCTCAAGGGCCCGGCGTCGGATGAACGCCAGTTCGCCTTTGAAAGCCGCATGGTCGACCGCCTGACCCTGATTATCGGCCTGCTGCCGGCGACCCGCGACGAACGCTCGCGGGCACTGTTCGAGGTCAACCTGGGTTGCATGGCCCTGGGCGTTGCCATGCGCCAGTTGCAGGAGCAGGGCAGGGCCAACCCGTTGCTGCCAGAGGCATTGCGCGTGCAGCTTGAGCAGGTGCTGCGCAATGCCGGCCGATACATCGCCGGGCGCACCTCGGTGGTGCTGCCGAGCTTGCTGCAGACCCTGCAGGCGCTGGGTGAAAGCCTCGACAACCTGCACGGCGAACAGCTGCAGGCGCCTGCCGAGCAGCTACGCTCGCTGTTCCGTATCCGTGTCGCCTTGCTGGTGATTGCCGGCTTCTTGCGCCACTACAGCCCCTATCTTGAACCTGCTGCAGAAGGAGCCCCGGCCCTTGCCCATTGATTTCGAGATTGGCGGCGTCTACCTGCCGCCGATTGCCCAGGCCTTGTTGCTGGCGGTGCCGCTGTTGATTGCCGTGCTTTGGCTGCTGCAAAAGCTGGGGGTCATGCAGCGGGTCTGGCATCCGGCCCTGTTTGAAGGCGCGCTGTACGCCTGCCTGTGCGCGTTGATCATCCTGTACATGGGGAGCTGAACCTTGAACGAACGTGTAGCCCAGGTCTCGACCCTGGTTGTGGTGGTGCTGGCGCTGGTGCTCGGCTGGTTTGCCTGGGAGCATTACACCCGTGCGCCGTGGACCCGCGATGCGCGGGTGCGCGCCGATGTAGTGACGCTGTCGGCAGATGTCGCCGGGCGCATCGTCAGCCTCAAGGTGGCGGACAACCAGCACGTGGACAAGGGCGAGCTGCTGCTGGAGATCGACCCCGAACGTTACGCCCTGGCGGTCGAGCATGCGCGCCGCGCCATCGAGGTGGCGCGGGCCAGCGAAGGCCTGGCCCAGGCTGCGATCATCTCCAGCCAGGCCCTGCTCAAGCAGCGCCAGAGCGAAGAGCAACGGCGGCGTACCTTGAAGCAGGGCTTTGCCATCTCCGGTGAAGAATGGGAGAAATCCAGCACCGACGTTGCCGTGGCCCAGGCCGAATTGATGCGCGGCCAGGCCAACCTGAGCCTGGCAACGGCAAACGTGCAACTGGCCAGCGCCGCCTTGACCCAGGCCGAGCTGGACCTGCAACGCACGCGGATCTACGCGCCGGTCAGCGGATATGTGACCAATCTGCTGACCCGTCAGGGGGATTACGCCACTGCCGGCGGGCCGCTGCTGGCGCTGGTCGATAGCGGCTCGTTCCATATCAGCGGTTATTTCGAGGAAACCAAGCTGCCGCGCATTCACCCCGGCAGCAAGGTGGATATCGCCCTGATGAGCGGCGAACGCTTCCAGGGCACGGTGCAGAGCATCGCCTATGCCATTACCGACCGCGAAAACGCCCCCGGCAACCGCCTGCTGGCCAATATCAACCCCAGTTACACCTGGGTAAAACTGGCCCAGCGCATCCCGGTGCGCATCGAGATCGACCCGGACTATGCCGGCAAGGCCAACCTGCGTGCCGGTACCACGGCCACGGTGACGGTGCGCGAATAGGGCCGAGGTGGTAGGCTTTGTGGCGTTTCTGCCCAGCCACGCGAACCTCGACGCATGATCCTCAACCTCGCTGTATTTCTCTGCACCCTGACGGCCATGGAGGGCATCGGCTACCTGGCGCATCGTTACATCATGCACGGCTGGGGCTGGTTCCTGCATCGCTCGCACCATGAGCCGCACCTGGGGGCGCTGGAAACCAACGATGTCTACCTGCTGGCCTTGGCCCTGATCGCCTTGGCCCTGGTGGCGCTGGGCCGGGCCGGGCATGCGCCGTTGCAGTGGGTGGGGGCGGGAGTGGCGGCGTTCGGGGTGATCTACGTGATCGTCCATGACGGCATCGTCCACCGGCACTGGCCGTTCCGGCCACGGCCGCGCAACCGCTACCTCAAGCGTCTGTACCGCGCGCATATGCTCCACCATGCGTTGAAGGGGCGGGACAACAACGTGTCGTTCGGCTTTTTGTACGCGCCGCCGCTGCGCAGGTTGAAGCAGCAGCTGCGGGCGCGGCAGCGCGGCTGAGATTTTCGCCGGCAAGGCCGGCTCCCACAGGGGATCTGTGCACGCCGGACCTGCCAGCGATCGAGCGCAATTTCATACAAGATTCCCACAGCCCAGTAGCAGTAGGCTGGCCAGGTTCCCTTCTCAAGGCCACCTGCCATGTCCGTATCCCCTCATCAGCGCCTCGAACAACTGGGCATCACCCTCACGCCGCCCAGCCCACCGGCCGCCGCCTATCTGCCCTGGGTGCAGAGCGGCAATCTGTTGTTCATCTCCGGCCATATCGCCAAGCACAACGGTGCCCCCTGGGTCGGCCAGCTCGGCCGCGAACTGGACACCGCCACCGGGCACATGGCCGCGCGCAGGGTCGGCCTCGACTTGCTCGGCACCTTGCTTGCGGCCACGGGTGACTTGAACCGCATCGCCAAAGTGGTCAAGCTGCTGTGCCTGGTCAACAGCAGCAGTGAGTACACCGAACAGCACCTGGTCGCCAACGGCTGCTCGGAACTGTTCGAAGAAGTCTTCGGCGAGCGTGGCAAGCATGCCCGTAGCGCTTTCGGTGCCAGCCAGATCCCGCTGGGCGCCTGTGTCGAAATAGAACTGATCGTTGAATTGACCAGTGGAGAAACCTTATGAGCCTGCACATCGAAACCCCGCTGGTGGCGTCACGCCCGTTGAGCCTGGCCAGTGGCCTGGACATCTGGCTCAAGCTCGACGCGCTGCAGCCGTCCGGTTCGTTCAAGCTGCGCGGCATCGGGGCCGCCTGTGAAGCCTATGCCAGGCAGGGCAAGCGCCGTTTCGTCTCCTCGTCTGGCGGTAATGCCGGGATTGCCGTGGCCGTTGCCGGGCGCATTCTGGGCCTGCCGGTAACGGTGGTGGTGCCAGAGACCACCACCGAGCGGGCCAAGCAGCTGATCCGTCAGGAACAGGCCGAGGTAATCGTGCATGGCAAGGCCTGGCACGAGGCCAACGCCCTGGCGCTGTCGCTGATGGGCGAGGACGACGCCTATATCCATCCCTTCGATGACCCGCTGCTGTGGCAGGGCCACGCGACCATGATCGATGAAGTCGCCGCCACGGGTTTCAAGCCTGATGCGGTGGTGGTCGCGGTCGGTGGCGGTGGTTTGTTGTCCGGGGTTTGCGAAGGCTTGGCGCGCAATGGCTGGGGCCAGGTGCCGGTATTCGCCGTCGAGACCGCCGGCGCCGCGTCGCTGGCAGCTTCCATGGCGAAAAAGCAGTTGGTGGCGCTGGACGGCGTCAACACCGTGGCTACTTCGCTGGCGGCCAAACAGGTGTGCCAGCGGGCCTTCGAGTGGAGTCAGCAGCGGCCGGTGTACAGCCATGTGGTCAGTGATCAGGCGGCGCTGGATGCCTGCGAGCAGTTCCTGCTGGACCAGCGCATCCTGGTTGAGCCCGCCTGTGGTGCGGCTTTGGCCCTGGCTTACGCACCAACGGCCGAACTCAAGCGCCACCAGAAAGTGCTGGTGATCGTATGTGGTGGCGTGACCGCAACCCTCGACCAGATCCGCCAATGGCGGGCGGCCTGCTAGTTGGATAGCGTCGTCCATCAGGCCCCCGGGCATCCAGGCGTGCGCCTGATCGATGCCCGCTACCAGCAATTTGCCTTTCCCCGGCATTTTCACCTGGAGTACCACATCGGCCTGATCGTCACCGGCCAGCAGCGCTACGCCGCCGGTGGCACGCGCCAGCTGGCCGGAGCCGGGGACATCCTGCTGATGGCCCCGGAGCATGTGCACGACGGTGCCAGTGCCGATGACCAGGGCTACGGCATCCGCATCCTGACCCTCGACCCGGCCTGGCTGGCCGAGGTGAGTCGCGATCTGAGCGACGGCCGACAAGGTTTGCCCAACCTCAATGCCCTGCAGCTGCGCCATCCGCAGTTGCAGCAGTTGCTCGATGGCCTGCACCGGCAACGCGACCCGCTGGCGTTCCAGAGCCAATTGTGGGAAACCCTGGCGCTGTTGCTCGGGCTGGGCTCGACCCTCAAGGTCAGCGAACACGGGCAGGGCTTCGATCCGCTGCTTTGGCGGCAACTGCGCGAATGGCTGGAGTCGCGCCTGGACCTGCCGCCAAGCCTGGAAGAGATGGCCGCTTTCGCCGACCTCAGCCCCTGGCAGTTGCTGCGCCGCTTTCGCAACCATTGCGGCCTGCCACCGCAGCAATGGCTGACCCAACTGCGCCTGGAACGGGCCTTGCCCAGGGTGCTGGCCGGCCAGCCGTTAAGTGCCATCGCCCTGGACCTGGGCTTCTACGATCAGGCCCATTTCAGCCGCTTGTTCCGCCGAACCTATGGCGCGCCACCCCGCGGCCTGGCGCAGGGCAAAGGCGTCGGCAGGCTGGCGCGCGCTGAAGGGTAGGCGTCGCGGTCAATCGCGAGTCAAGTCGGGGCGCTGCTGCGCCGCTCCTGCCGTCAGGGGCTCATGCCCGCGGCTCACCCACCAGCCAAACCCAGCCGCGGTAAAGAACATGATCAAACTGTAAATCGCCGCCGGTATCGCCATGGTCGAGTTGTTCAGCAGGGTTGGGCTCAGCGCCAGGGCAATCGCCAAGGTGCCGTTGTGAATGCCGATCTCCATGCCGATGGCAATCGCCTGACGTTTGGGGATTTTCAGCAGGCGCGGCAGCCAGTAGCCGATGCTCAGGCTCAACAGGTTGAACAACAGCGCGGCGCCGCCTACCACCGGGGCATAGTCGACGACGGTCTGCCAGTCCTTGACCATCGCCAGGACAATCGTAAATACCAGAAACAGTGCGGCAATGATTTTCATCGGCCGCTCCATGCGCGTTGCAAATCCCGGCGCCAGATAGCGAATCAGCATCCCCAGGGCCACCGGCACCAGGACGATGGCAAACACCTGCAGCACCTTGGCGAACTGCAACGGGATGGCCTGGTCGGCGGCCATGAAGTAGGCCAGCGACAGGTTGACCAGCAGCGGCATGGTCAGGATCGCGATCAGCGAGTTGACCGCCGTCAGGGTCACGTTCAAGGCCACATCGCCATGGGCCAGGTGGCTGAACAGGTTGGCGGTGGTGCCACCCGGCGAGGCCGCCAGCAGCATCAGCCCGACCGCCAGCGCAGGCGCCAGGCCAAAGCCGTTGGCGATCAGGAAGCAGATAAACGGCAGCAGCAGGATCTGGCAGGCCAGGCCAATCAGCACGGGCCTGGGGAACTTCACCACCCGGGCAAAATCGGCCAGGGTCAGGGTCAGCCCCAGACCGAGCATGATGAAGCCCAGGGCAATGGGCAGGAAGGCACTGAGCAAGGGTGATGCAGTCATGGCGCAGACTCTTAAAAGGGGCGATGTACGCCAGTGTAGGAAAGGATTTCAATATCCATTACTTATCTTGCGGTTTATGCCCAGCAGACAGTAGCATCGCCGCTTTTACCCCAGGACCCGATTCCCGATGCAGTTTCAGCCAGGCATTCTCGCCGCCCCCGTTCCCGCCCAGGCCCGCCACCTGTTTTTCACCTTGCACTCGCCAGCTGCGCTGCCGGGCGTGCTCGATGCGCTGCTGCAACAGGTCGATGGCAGCCGTGTGGTGGCCGGTTTCGGTGCGCCGCTGGTGCAGGCCCTGGGCCGCAGCATCGACGGCCTGCGCGAGTTCCCACGCCTGACTGCGGCGGTCGACAACCCCTGCACCCAGCACGATCTGTGGCTGTGGCTGCGCGGTGAAGACCGCGGCGACCTGTGGCTGCTCAGCCAGGAGCTGGAGCAACTGCTGGCACCGGCCTTCACCCTGGCCGAGGCCACCGATGCCTTCCGCCACAAGACCGGCCATGACCTGACCGGCTACGAAGATGGCACCGAGAACCCGGTGGAAGACGCCGCCATCGAAGCGGCGATCCTCTCCAGCGATGTGCCGGGCCTGAACGGCTCGAGCTTCGCCGCCTTCCAGCTGTGGCGCCACGACCTGAATTGTTTCAAAGCTTTGCCGCAGGCCGAGCAGGACGACATCATCGGCCGGCGCAAGGCCGACAACGAAGAACTCGACGACGCGCCGGAATCGGCCCACGTCAAGCGCACCGCCCAGGAAAGCTTCGCGCCTGAGGCCTTTATCGTCCGTCGCTCGATGCCCTGGGCAGACGAGCGCGGCGCCGGCCTGGCCTTCCTCGCCTTCGGTCATTCCTTCGACGCCTTCGAAGTACAGCTGCGGCGCATGAGCGGCCTGGAAGACGGCGTGGTCGACGCCCTGTACCGCTTCAGCCGGCCGCTCACCGGCGGCTACTACTGGTGCCCGCCACTGGGCGCCCACGGGCTTGACCTGAGCGCCGTGCTCACGGGTTGAACAGCCCCTCCTTAAGGATGAAAGCATGACAATGACTGTCGCTTGCGCTCAAACCGTTGCCATTGCCCGGGACATTACCGGCAATGTGCAGCGTCATCTGCAGATGATGCAGTTGGCCGCTGAACAGGGCGTGCAGTTTCTGCTGTTCCCGGAACTGTCGCTGACCGGCTATGAACTCGACGCCGCGCCCGACCTGGCCCTGAGCTCGGACGATCCGCGCCTGGACCCGTTGCGCGAACTTGCCCGTAAACAGGCGATGTACAGCGTGGTCGGTGCACCGGTGCGCGTGCCCGGCAGTGGTCAGGTGTTGCTGGCGGCACTGATCTTTCGCCCCGACGGCAGTGTTGGCTTGTACAGCAAGCAGTATCTGCACCCCGGTGAAGACCTGGTGTTCACCCCGGGCAGCGGTGGCGATCTGCTGCCGCTCGGGGGCCAGCGGCTGGCGTTGGCCATCTGCGCCGATGCCATGCAACCCAGCCACCCGGCCCATGCCGCCAGGCTCGGTGCAGATGTCTATGCGGCGGGGATGCTGATTTCCCACAGGGGCATCGTTGCCGAGAGCCAGCAGATGGCCGGTTATGCCGTCGAACATCAGATGATGGTGATGCTGGCCAACCATGGCGGTGAAACCGGTGGCTGGCAGGCGGCGGGGCAGAGTGCGATCTGGGGCAGGGAGGGTGCGTTGATCGGCAGGGCGCAGGGGGCAGGGGAGTGTCTGGTGATTGCTCGGCAGGACGATGGCGGCGCGTGGGCCGGGACGGTGATCGGGCTGTAGATCGATCGCGGGGCAAGCCCGCTCCCACAGTAGATAGGTGTACGTCAGACCTGTGGGAGCCAGTCCAGCCAGCCGACAAATGTAAAAAAATTTTACGGACTTTTTACGAAGACGCGTTACGCAGAAAGGGATACTGCCCGTGCATTTCTTCGAGACGTCCTACCGTGAGCCAAGCCGCAACTTCCGCAAGCGCCCATCCCCCCGTAAAAACCTCGTCACTGAGCCTGTTGATCGCCGCTGCCGGCGTGGTCTATGGCGATATCGGTACCAGCCCGTTGTACACCCTCAAGGAGGTCTTCGCCGGCCATTACGGCGTACAGGCCAACCATGACGGCGTGCTCGGCATTCTGTCGCTGGTGTTCTGGTCGCTGATCTGGGTTGTCACCATCAAGTACGTGCTGTTTGTGCTGCGCGCCGATAACCAGGGCGAAGGCGGCATCATGGCCCTGACGGCCCTGGCCCGGCGTGCGGCGGCGCCGTATCCGCGCTTGAGCCGGGTGCTGGTGCTGCTCGGGCTGTTCGGTGCTGCGCTGTTCTATGGCGACAGCATGATCACCCCGGCGATTTCGGTGCTGTCGGCGGTAGAGGGGCTGCAACTGGCCTTTGACGGCATCGACCACTGGGTCGTGCCCCTGGCGGTGGTGGTGCTGGTGGCGCTGTTTCTGATCCAGAAGCATGGCACCGCACGCATCGGTATCATTTTCGGCCCTGTCATGGTGTTGTGGTTCAGCGTGCTCGGTGCGCTGGGTATCTATGGCATCGTCCAGCGTCCGGAAGTGCTGCTGGCGATGAACCCGGCCTGGGCGGTGAACTTCTTTATCGTGCACCCGGGCATCGGCGTGGCGATTCTCGGTGCAGTGGTGCTGGCCCTGACGGGCGCCGAGGCGCTGTATGCCGACATGGGCCATTTTGGCCGCAAGCCCATCGCCCGCGCCTGGATCCTGCTGGTGCTGCCGGGCCTGGTGCTCAACTATTTCGGCCAGGGTGCGCTGATCCTCGGCAACCCCGAGGCGGTGCGCAACCCGTTCTACCTGCTGGCCCCGGACTGGGCGCTGCTGCCGATGATCGCCCTGGCCACCCTGGCGACCATCATTGCTTCCCAGGCAGTGATCTCCGGTGCGTTCTCGCTCACCCGCCAGGCCATTCAACTGGGTTATGTGCCGCGCATGTTCATCCAGCACACCTCCAGCCAGGAGCAGGGGCAGATCTACATCGGTACGGTGAACTGGGCGCTTATGGTCGGTGTGGTGCTGCTGGTGATCGGCTTCGAGTCGTCCGGCGCACTGGCGGCGGCCTATGGTGTGGCGGTGACCGGCACCATGCTGATTACCACCTTGCTGTCCTCGGCGGTGGTCTTGTTGCTGTGGAAGGCGCCGCGCTGGCTGGCGGTGCCGTTGTTGCTGGGCTTTTTGCTGGTCGACAGCCTGTACTTTGCCGCCAACGCGCCGAAAATCTTCCAGGGTGGTGCCTTCCCGGTGATCGCCGGCATTGTCTTGTTCATCCTCATGACCACCTGGAAACGCGGGCGCAAGATCATCGTCGAGCGCCTCGACGAGTCGGCCTTGCCGCTGCCGCTGTTCATCAGCAGCCTGGCCGCACAGCCGCCGCACCGGGTGCAGGGCACTGCGGTGTTCCTCACCGCCCGTGCCGACGCCGTGCCCCATGCGCTGTTGCATAACCTTCTGCACAACCAGGTGTTGCACGAGCGGGTGGTGCTGCTCACCGTGGTGTCCCAGGATCGCCCACGGGTGCCAGTGGCCCAGCGTTTTGAAGTACAGGCATTTGGTGAGGGCTTCTACCGGGTCAACCTCAACTTCGGCTTTATCGAAGAACCCGACGTACCGGCGGCGCTGCAGCTGTGCCACCTCAAGGACCTGGATTTCAGCCCGATGGCCACCACCTACTTCCTTAGCCGCGAGACGGTGATCCCGACCAAGCGCATCGGTATGGCGCGCTGGCGCGAGGCGCTGTTCGCGTTCCTGCTCAAGAACGCCAACAGCAACCTCAAGTACTTCAACCTGCCGCTGAACCGGGTGATCGAGCTGGGCACCCAGGTCGAGATGTAACCCGGGCCCTAGGCGGTGGCCGCTGCCGTCAGCGGCGCCGCCTTGCGCACCAGGCGCTGCAGGCGGCTGGCGATGGCAAAGCCGATCAGCGCCAGCAGCATCATGGCGATGAACACGTAGTTGTAGCCTTGCTGGCCGGGGAAGTGGTCAAGGATTGCGCCGTAGCCGACGTAGGCGAACATCCCCGGTGCATAGCCGATCAGGCAGCCGATGCCAAACGCAGAACCGGTGATGTGCGGGGCAATCCCGACTTCGCCCATCGGCGCCCAGAACACCCCGCGCATGGAAAACACGATGAAGGCGAACGACAGCGTCGCGGCCATGCCGGCATAGATGAAGCCCGGGCTCTTGGGCACCAGGAGAATGATCGCCATCATCGGCAGCAACGCCAGAAACGCCCACTTCAGGTAGCGGCTGGGGCTCTTGAAGTGTTTGTCGGCGATGAAACCGCCCGCCGGCCCGCCGAGAATTTTCAGCATGTACTGGTTGATGATGCCGTAGGCGCCGACCAGGGCCACCGGCAGGCCGTAGACTTCCTTCAGGTAGGGGATGAAGTAGGTCAAACCGCAGTAGACGATATAGACCATGAACACGTTGAAGCTGACCAGCCAGATCGCCGGCACCTTGATTGCCTCCATAAGGTTGGCCAGCGGGTTCTTGGCGCTGGTCTGGGCCTGCGCCGGATTGCCTTTGAGCAAGAACCAGGTCAGCACCCCGGCGGCGATGTCGATCAGCGCGTAGAACAGGATCGCCGCTTTCAGGCCGTGTTCGCCGCTGCCCAGGGCAATGAACACGCCCAGCGCGGAAAACGCCACCAGGGTGTCGACCACGCCGCGCCCGCCTTCGAGCAGGCCGAACATGCGCCCTTGTTCCTGGTCGTTGCCCAGGCCGCGAATGGCTTTGAGCAGCGCCGGCCAGTAGATGCAGTCGGCGCACACCGCCAGCAGGCAGAACACCAGCATCAGGCTGCTGAACGGCGGGAAGGTGGCCAGGTACAGGCCCAGGGCGCCGGTACCGATCAGGCCCAGGGGGATCAGCTTGCGGGTGTCGTAGCGGTCAGCCAGCATGCCGCCGACCACGAACAGGCCGGTGGCGATGATGGCGTTGGCGCTGAGCAGCAAGCCGATCTGGGTGTGCGAGAGGCCCATGAACTCCTGCATGGGTACGTAGAACGCGTCCTTGAGGTTGGCCAGCTTGTAGACGGTGCCGCCACCCAGGATCAGTATCAGGAACTTGAACCATTTGGCCTTGTTGTGCGCAGTCATTGTTATTCTCCAGGCGTAGTGGGGTAGGGCTCAAAGGCTGGCAGGGCTGGCCAGGGTCAACTCGGCGAGGGTGCGCAGCTCGGCCAGCAAGGTCTTCACGTAGCTGACCTGGTTGTTGGCCCAGCGTTGTTCGCCGGCCAGCATCTGCTCGAGGGTCAGGCCTGCGGGCAGGGGCGTGTCGCTCATTTCCCGGTAGGCAATGAACGGATCGGCCGGCTCGTTGTGTTGACGGAAGGCCGGGGCGAGGTAGTGGTTTTCCTGTTCGAGGATGAAGGCGATCACTTGGGGCTGCTGTTCACCGAGCATCAGCAACTCGAACAGCATGCGCGCGCCGGGCAGCTCGTCCTCGGCGCTGCCTTGCAGTACCCCGCAGTGGCCAAAGCCCTGGTCTTCGGCCACCACCCGCACGCCCTTGAGGTGGCTCTGGCGAATATGCGGGGCGAGGTTGTGCAGGGCCTGCAGCGGTTGTTCGCAGGCGTTGATCATGTTGCCGAAATCGAACAGGGCATTGAGCCGTGGATGGTTGGCCTGGCGCAGCAACTGGGCGATCTCGTCGCTCTTGAGCTCCTCATGCTGCTCGAAATCAAAATTCAGGTCGTGGGCATCGGCCAGCCGGGCCAGGTACAGCAGGTCGCCACCGATCTGGTCCATGACCTGTGACAGCAGGCCTTCATAACGTGAGTACACGCGAATGTTGCGGCTGCCGATGACCTTGGCCACGGCCACCACCGCATCGACGTCGGCCTTGCGCGTGCTGCTGATTTCCAGGTGCACATCCAGTTGCAGGGCCCGGGCCTTTTCAGCAAAGGCGCACAATTGCGTCGTGTTCATTTGCGCCAGGCTGTTGTGCTCACCGTCGAGCATGTGCAGGCTCAGGCCGGCCAGTTCATGGCGGTAGGCGAAGTCGAGCAGGTCGAACGGGGTGACGCGCCCGTGGGTGAGGTTGGTCAGCAGCGGGTAGGCGTGGGCAAACAGCCGCGCCTGGTCGAGGCGTTCAAGCAGGCGGCTGGCCAGCTCGCGGGTCAGCAGTGGCGCCTGGGCACCCTGGGCATTGTGGTTCAGTAACGTAGCGAAGCGTTCTTGTAATGTGTTCATTCGAGTCGTTCCTGGTGCGGACACCGGTTCTACCGGCGCGTTCTTTATCGCGCCGCGGAGCAACACTCGATAGATCCATTACCAATCAATTGATAAGGCCACTGCTCAGACCTGGTGGCCAATCGCCCTGAGGGCCTGCACCAGCGCCTCGACCTTGGCTTCGGCCTGATCCTGGGGCGTGCCGGCAAAGCCGAGCAGCAGCGCCGGTGGCAAGTAGCGCGTGAGGCAGTAGTCACTCAAGGCGTAGGTATGCACGCCATGCCCGGCCAACTGCCGGGCCAGTGCCTGGTCATCCAGCTGCGGCGGGAGCCAGGCAATCAGGTGCATGCCGGCTTCGACCGGGGCAACCTGCAAAAAGCCGCCCAGGCGCCGTTGCAACACCTCCAGCAAGCACTGCTGGCGGGCCTGGTACAACGTCCGCATGCGACGGATATGGCCAATGAAGTGGCCTTCACTCATGAAATCGGCGGTCACTGCCTGCAACAGGGTCGGCGGGCTGCGGTCGAGCACCGCGCGCAAGGTGCAGAACGGTTCGACCAGTGCCGGGGGCAGAATCACGTAACCCAGGCGCAGGGAAGGGAACAGCACCTTGCTGAAGGTGCCGACGTAGATCACCCGGTCGCCTCGGTCCATGGCGTACAGCGCCGGCAATTGCCGGCCGCGGTAGCGCAGTTCGCTGTCGCAGTCGTCTTCGATAATCCAGCTGCCACTGGCCGCCGCCCAGTCAATCAGTTCCAGGCGCCGGTTGTGGCTGAGGGTCATACCCAGCGGGTGTTGCCGTGACGGGGTGGTGAACACCAGGCGCGCCTCGGGGCATTCGCCAATGGCGTGTTGCACATCGAGGCCCTGATCGTCGATGGGGACGGGCACCACCCGGCAGCCATGGGCCTGAAAGGCGATACGCGCGGCGATATGACCAGGGTCTTCCATCCATACCGGCTCGTCCGGGTTGAGCAGCAGCATCGCCAGCAGGTTGAAGGCCTGCTGGGCGCCGGAGACGATCACCACTTGCTCGGCGTTGCAGTCGATGCCGCGGGCGTCGAACACGTACTCGGCAATCGCCTGGCGCAGCGTCTGCAGGCCTTGCAACTCGCCGTAACCGAGCATGGCCTTGCTCGGCTTTTGCCCGTGGCGGTTGAGCAGGCGCTTCCACAATGCCTGGGGAAAGGCTTCGAAAGCGCCATGACTGGGCAGGAACGAGGTCGGTGCTTGATCGCCGCAGTGGGCGTAGGACACCCCGCGAAAATGATCGCTGCGCAGCGACAGCATCGTCCGGCTCAAGTCCGAGAGCTTGGGCGCGGCCGCTGCTGGCGGCTCGGCGCCGGCGCTGCGCTGCCACTCGTCACTGACATAGGTGCCAGCGCCGGTGCGCGAGACCAGAAAGCCTTCGGCAATCAACTGGTCGAAGGCATTGAGCAGGGTGATGCGCGATAGTTGCAGCTCCTGGCTCAGGGTGCGCGTCGAGGGCAAGCGAATGCCGCCCTGCAGGCGACCGGTAAGAATCTGCTTGCGAATCTGCAGGTACAGCTGGCGGTAGAGCGGGGTGCTGCTGTCACGGTCCAGCTCAATACCTGCAAACAGCAAACCGGCGGGGGACTTCATCGAGCTCTCGCAGACACTAAGAAGGGCCTGGACATGCTACGAGAAAGCCCGCCAGGCGGCCAGCCCAGGGCGCTTGTCATCAAATGAAAACAGCTTGTCGTCCGATGCGAAGCACCTGCCTGGCGTAGGGCATAGAGTCCAGTCAACAAGAATTGACGCACGGCGTCAGGATGACTGGAGTGACATGCATGGCCAAAGTCGTACGCTTCTATGAAACCGGTGGCCCCGAGGTACTGCGCTACGAGGACGCCGAGGTCGGCGAGCCGGGCCCGGGCCAGGTGCGCCTGCGCCAGGTGGCGGTGGGTCTGAACTACGCCGACACCTACTTTCGCAACGGCACCTATCCGATCCCGTTGCCCAACGGCATGGGCGTGGAAGCCTCAGGGGTGGTGCAGGCGGTGGGCGAGGGCGTGACCCAGGTCGCCGTTGGCGACCGGGTGACCTACACCGGTTTTCTCAACACCCTGGGCGCTTATTGCACCGAGCGGTTGATTCCGGCGGCAGCCTTGATCAAGTTGCCGGAAACCATCGCCTTCGAAACCGCCGCAGCGATGACCATGCGCGGCCTGACCTCGGCCTACCTGATGCGCCGCCTGTATGACTTCAAGCCCGGTGACACGGTGCTGCTGCACGCCGCTGCCGGCGGTGTCGGCCTGATTGTCTCGCAGTGGGCGCGCCTGCTCGGCCTGACGGTGATCGGCACGGTGTCCACCGAGGCCAAGGCTGAAGTGGCCCGCGCCCATGGTTGCAACCACACCATCAACTACAGCCATGAAGACGTGGCCAAGCGCGTACGCGAGCTGACTGATGGCGTCGGCGTCAATGTGGTGTTCGACAGCGTCGGCAAGAGTACTTTCATGGCCTCGCTGGACTCGCTCAAGCGCCGTGGCCTGATGGTCTGCGTCGGCACTGCCTCCGGCACCATCACGCCGTTCGACCCGCAGATCCTGGCGATCAAAGGCTCATTGCACCTGACCCGCCCGGCGCTGGCCGACTACATCGCCGACCCGGCCGAGAAGGCCGACCTTGCCGGCGAGCTGTTCGAGCATGTCAGCAGCGGGCGGATCAAGATCGAGATCAATCAGCACTACGCGTTGCAGGATGCGGTCCAGGCCCACCGTGACCTGGAAGCGCGCAAGACCACCGGCTCGTCGATCTTCGTCATCTGAAGAGGGCAACAGCATGCACATCGAACAACTGACCTGCGCTCTCGGTGCCGAAGTCACCGGGGTCAATCTGGCAGATGCGATTCATGACGACGACCTGTTCGAGCAACTGCGTGCGCAGTTGCTCAAGCACCGGGTGCTGTTCCTGCGCGATCAGACCTTCAGCCGCGCCGAGCACGTCGCTTTTGCCCGGCGCTTTGGCGAGCTGGAAGACCACCCGGTGGCCGGCAGCGACCCCGAGCACCCGGGCCTGGTACAGATCTACAAGCGCCCGGACCAGCCCGCCGACCGCTACGAAAACGCCTGGCACACCGACGCCACCTGGCGCGAGGCACCGCCCATGGGCTGCGTGTTGCGCTGTGTGGAATGCCCGCCGGTAGGCGGCGACACTATGTGGGCGAACATGGTGCTGGCTTACCAGAACCTGCCGGAGGATGTGAAAGCCAAGATCGAGGGCCTGCGCGCCCGGCACAGCATCGAGGCCAGTTTTGGCGCCGCGATGCCGATGGAAAAACGCCTGGCGCTCAAGGCGCAGTTCCCCGATGCCGAACACCCGGTGGTGCGTACCCACCCGCAAACCGGTGAGCAGGTGCTGTTCGTCAATGCTTTCACCACCCACTTCAGCAACTACCACACCCCGCAGCGGGTGCGTTTCGGCCAGGACGCCAACCCCGGTGCCAGTGATCTGCTGCGCTACCTGATCAGCCAGGCCTACCTGCCCGAATACCAGGTGCGCTGGCGCTGGAAGCCCAACAGCGTGGCGATCTGGGACAACCGCAGCACCCAGCACTACGCGGTGATGGACTACCCGCCTTGCCACCGCAAGATGGAGCGCGCCGGGATCAAGGGCGACCGCACCTTCTGAAGGCCCGCAACACCCCAGGACAATAACAAGACCGAGGACTACAGCATGCAATTCTTCGACGATTCGTTGCACCCGGAAAACATGGAAAAGGTGGTGATCACCGTCGCCCCTTATGGCCCGGAATGGATGCCTGAGGACTTTCCCGAAGACATTCCGCTGACCATGGATGAACAAGTTCAAAAAGCGGTCGATTGCTACGAGGCCGGTGCCACCGTACTCCACCTGCACGTACGTGAACTCGACGGCAAGGGCTCCAAGCGCCTGTCCAAATTCAACGAACTGATTGCCGGCGTGCGTGAAGCGGTACCTGAGATGATCATTCAGGTGGGCGGTTCGATCTCGTTCGCCCCGGAAAGCGATGGCGAAGCCGCCAAGTGGCTGTCCGACGACACCCGCCACATGCTCGCCGACCTGACGCCCAAGCCCGACCAGGTCACGGTGGCAATCAACACCACGCAAATGAATATCATGGAGCTGCTGTACCCGGAGTACCTGGAGGGCACCTCGCTGGCCAATCCGGCGATCCAGGCCGCCTACAGCGAAATGACCGTACCGGCCGGGCCTGCCTGGGTACGCGAACACCTGCGCCGCCTGACCGCGAGCAACATTCAGCCGCACTTCCAGCTCACCGGCATGCATGCCCTGGAAACCCTTGAGCGCATCGTGCGCCGGGGCGACTACATGGGCCCGCTGAACCTGACCTGGATTGGCATCGGCGGCGGCTTCGACGGCCCCAACCCGTTCAACTTCTTCAACTTCATCCACCGCGCGCCCAATGGCTGCACCTTGACCGCCGAATCGCTGCTCAAGAACGTGCTGCCGTTCAACACCATGGCCCTGGCGATGGGCCTGCACCCACGCTGTGGCAACGAAGACACCATTATCGACCAGCACGGCAAGCGCTTCGGCTCGGTGCAACAGATCCAGCAAACCGTGCGTGTTGCCCACGAGCTGGGCCGCGAAATCGCCAACGGCAAGGAAGCCCGTGCCATTTACCGCATTGGCGAGCAGTACCGCAGCATCGAGGAAACCCTCAAGGCCAACGGCATGGCGCCTAACCGCCTGCCGGGCCAGAAAGGCGTACCCCAGCGCGCCTGATGGACCAGGGTCGGCGCGCCCGACAGGCGCCGACCCGTCCGTTACAGCGTTATCAGTCAGGCTTTTCAATAACAACAAGATTTACGCCAGACAACCAGAGGAGGCAGCATGGCCGCCTATATCGCCAGCGCCACAGATGATGGTGCCGACACTTCACGTGGCATTCCGCGGCGTTATGCCTGGATTGTCTTTGCCTTGACCTTCGGCCTGCTGATTTCCGACTACATGTCGCGGCAGGTACTCAACGCGGTATTTCCGCTGCTCAAGGCCGAATGGGCCCTGAGCGACAGCCAGTTGGGCCTGCTCAGCGGCATTGTCGCGCTGATGGTCGGCCTGCTGACCTTTCCCTTGTCGCTACTGGCCGACCGCTTCGGGCGGATCAGGAGCCTGGTGCTGATGGCCGTGCTCTGGAGCCTGGCCACCCTCGGCTGCGCCCTGGCCGACAACTACCCGCAGATGTTCGCCGCGCGCTTTCTGGTCGGCGTCGGTGAGGCGGCCTATGGCAGCGTCGGCATTGCCGTGGTGGTCGCAGTGTTCCCCCGTGACATGCGCGCCACCCTGGCCGGTGCCTTCATGGCCGGCGGCATGTTCGGCTCAGTACTGGGCATGGCCCTGGGCGGCTTGATGGCCCAGCACTTTGGCTGGCGCTGGGCGTTTGCCGGCATGGCCTTGTTCGGCCTGTTGCTGGCGTTGCTGTACCCGCTGATCGTCAAGGAGGCGAAGATCGCCCCGCAGCGCGTCAACGCCCCCGCGTGCAAGATCGCCCGGCCACTGCACACCCTGTACGGCAGCCGTTCGGTGATCGCCGCTTACGTGGGCAGTGGCTTGCAGTTGTTCGTTGGCGGCACGGTGATCGTCTGGATGCCCAGCTACCTGAATCGCTACTACGCCATGGGCACCGACCAGGCCGGCGTGGTGGCGGCAATCATCGTGCTGTGCAGCGGCATTGGCATGATCCTCTGCGCCATGCTCTGCGACCGCCTCGGCCGCCAGCGCCCGGACCGCAAGATCAGCCTGGCCATCGGCTATTGCCTGGGTAGCTGCCTGTTGCTGTCGCTGGCCTTCGCGCTGCCCTCGGGCACGGCGCAACTGGTGCTGATCTGCCTGGGAATGATGGTTGCCGCCGGCACCAACGGCCCGTCCAGCGCCATGGTCGCCAACCTCACCCATTACTCGGTGCACGGCACCGCCTTTGCCACCCTGACCCTGGCCAACAACCTGCTTGGCCTGGCGACCGGGCCTTTGATTACCGGTCGGGTGTCCGACCTGATCGGCCTGCACGCCGCCTTTCAGCTGGTGCCGCTGATCAGCATCGGCGCCGCCGCGGTGTTCTTCATCGCCAAGCGTCATTACCACCGTGACATGGCCCGCCTCGACAACCCGCATGCGGTTGAACCCGGTGCGGCCGAGGAGTTGAAACCGTGAAAGAAGTGTTGTCGATCGAAGTGTTCTTTGACTTTATCTGCCCCTGGTGCCTGATCGGCCAGGCTCATCTGCAGCGGGCCCTGGAGCAGTTGCGGCGCGAGCAGCCGGAAGTTGAGGTGAGCCTGCACTGGCGCGGGGTGCAGTTGCTGCCGCAGATCGCCAGGACCGGGCAGCCGTTCGAGGCCTTCTACCGCAAGCGCCTGGGCAGCGATGAGGCGGTACGCCTGCGCCAGGCGCAGGTGCGCGCCGCCGCCGAGGCTGCCGGGGTGGATATCGATTTTGCCCGTATCAGTCGCATGCCCAATACCGCCGACGCCCATCGTCTGCTGCAGCGCGCCGTGGCGCTGGGCTCGCCGGAACGGGTTGAAGCCCTGCTGGCCAAGCTGTTTGCCGCCTACTTTCAGCAGGGCAAGGACCTGGGCGATCCGATTACCTTGCTGCACATCGCCCGCGCCTGTGGCCTGGAGCCGGCCCAGGTTGCCGATTGCCTGCGCGGCGATGCCAGCCCGTTCATTGGCGCCAATGATCGCGCCGCGGATGGCGTGCCGTGTTTTCGTTTCAATCAGCGCCTGCGGGTATCGGGCGCCCAGCCGGTCGCGGTGCTGCTGCAGGCCATGGGCGACGCCCTGGAAGAAGTGGTCCCGGCATGAGCCTGCGCTATCCGGTACCGGCCGACAAAGTGCCGGCGCGTGACGGGCGGGTGCTGCTCGAATGGCAAGGCAAGAGTGTGGCGCTGTTCAACGTCGCTGACACCTTTTACGCCATCGACGACAGTTGCCCGCACCAGGGCGCCTCGCTGTGCGGCGGGCGCCTGGACGGGCGGGTGATCCAGTGCTGCGCCCATGGCTTGCGCTTTGATCTGGCCAGCGGCTACTTGCTCAACTCCAATCAACTCAAGGTTGCCAGCTACCCGGTCGAGCGCCAGGGCGAGCAACTGTTCATCGTCTTAGCGTGCAAGGAACCGGGCCAATGAGCGTGATCGCAATTGCCGCCGTCAACCACCGTGCCCGGGAACTGGCGCCGGGCTTTATCGTCAGCCTGATCGCCGCGGCGGCGGCCAGCTTTCTCAGTGAGCACTACGATGCCCCGGTGATGCTGTTTGCCTTGTTGCTGGGCATGGCCCTGAACTTTCTCGCGGCCGATGGCCGTTGCAAGGCCGGGATTGAATTTACCGCGCGCACAGTGTTGCGCCTGGGGGTGGCGCTGCTGGGCATGCGCATTACCCTGAGCCAGATCGCCAGCCTGGGCTGGAAACCGGTGGCGCTGGTGGTGATCCTGGTGGTGGTGACCATCCTGGTTTCGGTGGTGGCGGCCCGTGCCCTGGGCTTTCAGCGCTTGTTCGGCATGCTTACCGGCGGTGCCACGGCGATCTGCGGGGCTTCGGCGGCTCTGGCCCTGGCCGCGGCCTTGCCCCATCACCCGCAAAAAGAGCGCGCCACGTTGTTTACCGTGATCGGCGTGTCGGCGTTGTCGACCCTGGCGATGATCCTCTACCCGATGATTGCCGGCTGGCTGCAGTTGTCGCCGCAACAGGCCGGGGTGTTTCTCGGTGCGACCATTCACGACGTGGCACAGGTGGTGGGGGCGGGGTACAGCATGTCGACCGAGACCGGGGACGTGGCGACCGTGGTCAAGCTGATGCGCGTGGCCATGTTGCTGCCGGTGATTGTCTGTGCGGCGATGATTACCCGGCGGGCCGGTGGGGATGCGAGCGGGCAGCGGCCGCCGTTGCTGCCGTGGTTTGCGGTCGGTTTTGTACTGCTGGCCTGCGTCAACAGTACCGGCTGGGTGTCGGCGGCGGTGCAGGGTGGGGTCAACGATCTGTCCCGCTGGTGCCTGGTGGTGGCGATCAGCGCCCTGGGAATGAAGACTCAGCTCAAGGAACTGGCAGCGGTGGGCTTCAAGCCGATTGCGCTGATGGTGGGTGAGACGGTGTTCCTGGTGCTGCTGGTGTTGGCATTGATGCACTGGGGGTTGTAGACGGTTGCCCACAACCGTTCTGCATGCTCCGCGAACTTGTGGGAGCTGGCTTGCCAGCGATGGTAGTCCAGGCAACGCCTGATGTGCCGGCTGAACTGGCCTCATCGCTGGCAAGCCAGCTCCCACAATGTATCTGTGTACGCCGAACCTGTAGGAGCGGGCTTGCCCCGCGATCGAGCGCGCAGCGGTCGCGATCCATTCAGTGCTGATCTTGCCGGCGATCATGCTGCGCCCGCCAACTGGCCGGCGGCATGCCGAACTGGGCGATGAACCAGCGGGTAAATGAGCTGGGCATCGAGTACCCCAGCATGTCGGCAATCCGTCCCAGCGAGTAGCTGGGGTTTTCCAGGTAACGGATCACCAGGTCACGGCGTACGCCGTTGATCAGGTCGCTGAAGGTCACCCCGCATTCTTCCAGGCGCCGCTGCAAGGTGCGCACGTTCATGCCCTGGGTCTGTGCCACTTGCTCGATGGTCGCCCGGCCCATGGGCAGCAGCAGGTAGATGGTCTTGCGCATTTCCAGCTCCAGCGACAGCTTGCCACCGGCCTGCAAGGTGTCCAGGTAACGCTGCGCCAGGCGCGCCATGGCCTCGTTGGCCAAGGGGTTGGCGGTGTCGAGGTCGGTAGCCGGGCAGACGATGCCATTGAATTCGCTGCCAAACACCAGCTTGCAGCCAAAAATGCGCCGATGAATCGCCAGGTCCGCCGGGGCGGTATGGGTGAAATTGGCGCTGATCGGGTGCCAGTGAGCCCCCAGCAGCGCGGCGCACAAACGCAACATCACGCCAATCGCCAGTTCCGTTGCCTGCCGGCCGCGCTGGGGCTGGTCGGTGACCACTTCTTCACGAATGATCACGGTCTTGCCGGCTTCTTCGATATGGATGGCCAGGGCGTCGTTGAGCAAGTGCCGGTACTGGACGATCACCTGCAGGGCATCGCGCAGGGTGCGCTGGTGGCTGAGCAGCAGGCTGATTTCGCCAAAATCCGAGAGCTGGCGCAGCTCGGCCATGCGCAGGCCGAAGGTTTCGCAGCCACTGACCCGCGCCGACTCTTCCAGCAGGGTCACCACGCTGGACACCGCAATGCGTTGGTTAGGATCGTCGAGCAGGGCGGTGCTGAGGCCGACCTGGGCCAACAGGGCGTGGGGGTTGAGCCCAAGGTGGCGAGACACCTCAAGGTAGTTGGTCAGGCTTGCAGCACGTACGAGGGCGGTCATTGTTGTTGTTTTCCACGCGTGGTCATCGGGCGTCCCGCTTCTGTGGCGGGTCACTCGTTATAGCGCGGGTGTCGTCAAATGAGAAGCCGCCTGCAGCAGCGCTCCGTCGGCCAACCCCCGCTATTGCTGAGCGCCCGGTCGTTTGCCGACGGCGCTGTCACCAAATGAAAAGTTGCTGACGCGCAATGTAAAGCGCCAGGGGGGAGGGCTGATTACTGTGGCTGTGCAAGCGCTCGAGATTACCTGCGAGCGGACTGTCTTGAGCATAGGTGCCGACGTGGAAAAACTGCATACCCGCGCAACTGTCCTGATCGTCCCCGGCCTGCGCGAGCACGTTGCCGAACACTGGCAGACCCTGCTGGCGGCGCGCCTGGCCAAGGTGCACACGGTGCCACCGCTGCAGCGCAACGGCCTGGACTGCAATGCCCGGGTCGAGGCCATCGAGCAGGTGCTGCAGCAGATCGACGGCGAGGTAGTGCTGGTAGCGCACAGCGCCGGGGTGCTGATGGTGGCCCATTGGGCCGCGCGCTATCAGCGGCCGATCAAGGGCGCGCTGCTGGCGGCGCCGCCGGACCTGCAAGCGGCGTGGCCCGCCGCCTACCCAAGCCCGGACAGCCTGCGCGCCAACGGCTGGAGCCCGCTGCCGATCACGCCGCTGCCGTTCCCCAGCATCGTCGCCGCCAGTAGCGATGATCATCTGGCCAGCCTCGAGGCGGTCAGCACCATGGCGCGCGGCTGGGGCAGCCAGTTGCTCGAACTGGGCGCCGTCGGCCACCTCAACCCGGCAGCCGGCTACGGCCCCTGGCCCCTGGCTGAAACCCTGATCCAGGCCCTGGATCGCTAATGCTGCAGTAGCGCACGGACGCTTGAGCCAAGCCCGCAAACGACGGGCAGCGAAAAAAAACAATAACAATAAGTGGAGTCATCGCGATGCCAAACCCTCGCATTCACCGTGCTGTGAAGCCACAGCGCTGCCTGCTGGCCTGCGCCATCGGCCTGCTGGCGCTACCCGGCGCCCAGGCGTTTGAGGTCGATACCGGCAGTGAAGACTGGGCCGTGCGCCTGGATAATACGGTCAAGTACAACTATGGCGTGCGCACCGAAAGCGCCGACAAGCGCCTGCTGGCGACCCCCAACAACAACGACGGCAACTACAACTTCCGCAAGGCCGGGACCACGGTCACCAATCGCGTGGACCTGCTCACAGAACTGGACGTGATCTACCAGGGCAACATGGGCTTTCGTGTCAGCGCCGCCAGTTGGTACGACAAGGCCTATGACAACACCGGCTCCAACTCCAACCCGTTCGTCAACGGCAACGGTGGCCAGTCGGGCATCAACCCCAGCCTCAACGGCTTGCCCGGCACCGGCGTGCCCTTGGGCAGCCCGCACCTGAGCAACTACGCCCAGCGCTACTACAGCGGCCCGTCCGGGGAAGTGCTCGATGCCTTCGTGTTCATGCGCCGTGAAGTGGGCGACTCATCCGAGATCAGCGGCAAGCTTGGCCAGCACAACCTGTTCTGGGGCGAAACCCTGCTCAACCCGGTGCATTCGCTGAGCTATGGGCAGTCGGGCCTGGACCTGGCCAAGCTGGCCGCGTCACCCGGCACCGAAGCCAAGGAACTGTTCGTGCCGCGCAACCAGCTCTCGACGGCGTTTCTGGTCAACCCCGAGCTCAGCGTCGGCGCGCAGTACTTCCTCGACTGGGATGCCGCGCGGCTGCCGGAAGCGGGCACCTACTACGGGGGCTCGGACCTGGTGGGCGAGGGCGCGCAGAGCTTCCTGCTCGGCCATACCGGCACTCCGGGGCTGATCCCGGTGCGCGGCGCGCTGACCAACATCCGCCGTGGCCACGACCTGACCCCGGACAAACGCGGCGATTGGGGCGTCATGGCCAAGTGGTCGCCCGACTGGCTGGGCGGCACCCTGGGCTTCTACTACCGCAAGACCTCGGAAATCCTGCCCCAGGCCTGGCTTGATGCCCGTGGCCTGACCGTCGCCAACGGCCCGTTCGGCAACCCGCCGGGCAGCGCCCAGGGCGCGGTGGGCAACCTCTACAACTCGCTGCAAAGCGCTACGTATCAGTTCGCCTATGCCGACAACATCGACATCTACGGCTTGAGCCTGTCCAAGGATGTCGGCGGTATCAGCGTCGGCAGCGACCTGAACATTCGCCACAACATGCCCCTGGCGAGTATTCCGGCGATTCTCAGTGCACCGGGGCAGGCCGGCCTGGGCGGGGGCTTCGGCCTGCTGCCTGCGCGTTTGCCAAGCAGCGGCGTGGTGTATGAACTGCCGTCGGACGGCGACAGCATGAGCGCCACCGGCGACACCCTGCACTGGACCCTCAACGGCCTGATGACCCTTGGCGATACGCCGCTGTTCGATTCGGCGACCCTGCTGGGCGAGCTGTTCTACAGCAACCTGCTCAAGCTCGATAGCCACAACGAGGCCCTGTACAAGGGCAAGGGCAGCTACCGCGGCATCGACCAGCCGACCCGCGACAACTGGGGGATCGCGGTCAACTTCACCCCGACCTGGTACCAGGTGTTCCCTGGCATGGACCTGAGCATGCCGTTGTCGATCAACCTCGGCCTGGACGGCGTATCGCCGGTGCAGGGCGGTGGCGCCGAGAACACCGGCAACTACGCCGTGGGCCTGAGCGCGGCGATCTACAACCAGTACTTCGTCGACCTCAAGTACGTCGATGGCTTTGGCAAGACCCAGTCCTGCGACAACGGCCAGACCGACGGCACTACCCCCAACGCCCTGGACGGCGAACAGGACTACACCTGCTACGGCGGCGGTTACGCCGCGTTCTCTGGCGGCGCTGCTACCACCGAGGACCGTGGCGCGCTGTACCTGACCCTGAAAACCACCTTCTGAGTCACACAGGAAAACAACAATCATGAACTACGTGCACACCCTGTTGGCCACGTGCCTGTCGCTGGCTGCCCTGAACGCGGCTCACGCCGCTGTCTCCACCGAACAGGCCGCGCGCCTGGGCACCAGCCTGACGCCCATCGGCGCAGATAAGGCCGCCAACGCCGACGGTTCGATCCCCGCCTACCAGGGCGGCCTGGTCACCCCACCCGCGGCGTTCAAGAGCGGTGCAAGCATGCGCCCGGACCCGTTCGCCGAGGAAAAACCGCTGCGGGTCATCGATGGCAAGAATGCCGAGCAGTACAAGGGGCAACTGACCGCCACCACCCAGGAACTGCTCAAGCGTTTCCCGAGCTTTCGCGTCGATGTCTACCCCACCCATCGCAGCGTGGCACTGCCGCAGCCGGTGCTCGACAACACCCTGAAGAACGCCGTCGGCGCTCGCAGCCAGGAGGGCGGAAGTGCGGTCGACAACGTGCTGCCGGGTATTCCGTTCCCGATCCCGCAGACCGGCGCCGAGGCCATGTGGAACTTCCTCCTGCGCTACCAGGGCGTGAGCATGACCGCCAAGTACGACTCGTGGAACGTCGATGCTGCCGGCAACGCGACCTTGAGTACCACCGGCCAGGCCAACATCAGCTACCCGATCTACGAAGACATGGCCAAGCCGATCGGCGCCAAGGACACCTACTACCAGATGAAGCTCACCTACACCGCGCCAGCCCGGCGCGCCGGTGAGGCGATGATGCTGCGCGATGCCGCCAACCCGCTGGTGCAGCCGCGCAGCGCCTGGCAGTACCTGCCGGGGCAGCGCCGGGTCAAGCTGGCGCCGAACCTGGCCTATGACACGCCCAACCCGGGCACGTCGGGCTCGGGCACCTACGATGACGTGTTCGTCTTCAACGGCGCCCTGGACCGCTACGACTGGACCCTGGTGGGCAAGCAGGAAA
>RCUI01000054.1_pt1 | contig 42615 bp, 37 predicted proteins | sample 2166121 | NCBI WGS metagenome assembly RCUI01 (sample SAMN09932700, study PRJNA488358) | compost metagenome | feature: garden; material: soil; isolation source: compost soil in succinic acid-enriched culture | place: Germany: Experimental Botanical Garden Goettingen | collected 2016-01-27
GCGAGCTGCCGATGTTCGACCTGCGCCTGACCTTCGCCGCCGGCAGCAGCCAGGATGGCGACGCCCCAGGCCTGGCGACCCTGACCAACGCCATGCTCAACGAGGGGGTTGCCGGTAAAGACGTGACTGCCATTGCCGAAGGCTTCGAGGGCCTGGGCGCAGACTTTGGCAACGGCGCATACCGCGACATGGCCGTGGCCACCCTGCGCAGCCTGAGCGCGACAGACAAACGCGAACCGGCGCTGAAGCTGTTCGCCGAGGTCGTCGGCAAACCGACCTTCCCGCAGGATGCCCTCGAACGCATCAAGAACCAGATGCAGGCAGGCTTCGAGTACCAGAAGCAGAACCCGGGCAAGCTGGCCAGCATCGCGCTGTTCGAGCGCCTGTACGGCAACCACCCTTACGCCCACCCCAGCGACGGCACTGCCAAGAGCATCCCGCCGATCACCCTGGAGCAACTGCGCGCCTTCCACGCCAAGGCCTACACCGCAGGCAACGCGGTCATTGCCCTGGTCGGCGACCTGAGCCGCAGCGAAGCCGAAGCCATTGCCGCACAGGTCTCTTCAGCCCTGCCCAAGGGCCCGGCGCTGGCCAAGCTGGCGCAACCCACCGAGCCCAAACCTGGCACCACGCACATCGACTTCCCGTCCAAGCAGACCCACCTGATGCTGGCCCAGCTGGGCATCGACCGCAACGATCCGGACTATGCCGCGCTGTCGCTGGGCAACCAGATCCTCGGCGGCGGCACCTTCGGTACCCGCTTGATGAGCGAAGTGCGCGAAAAACGCGGCCTGACCTACGGCGTATACTCGGTATTCAGCCCGATGCAGGTCCGTGGCCCGTTCATGATCAACCTGCAGACCCGTGCCGAACTCAGCGAAGGCACGCTCAAGCTGGTCCAGGACATCCTCGGCGATTACCTCAAGACCGGCCCGAGCCAGCAGGAGCTGGACGACGCCAAGCGTGAGCTGGCCGGCAGCTTCCCGCTGTCCAATGCCAGCAACGCCAGCATCGTCGGCCAACTGGGCGCCATCGGTTTCTACAACCTGCCGCTGACCTGGCTGGAAGACTACATGCAACAATCCCAGGCCCTGACCACCGAACAGGTCAAGGCTGCCCTGAACAAACACCTGGCTGCGGACAAGATGGTCATCGTCACCGCTGGCCCAAGCGTGCCGCAAAAGCCTTTGCCGCCGCCCACTGACAAACCCGCCGAGCAGCCGCTTGGCGTACCGGAGCATTAATGGCCAGTCCATCTGCAAAATCGGCCAAGCCACACCACGGCACCGGCCAACTGCGCATCATCGCTGGCGAATGGCGCAGCCGTCGCCTGAGCTTCCCCGACGCCCCCGGCCTGCGCCCAACGCCGGACCGGGTGCGCGAGACGCTGTTCAACTGGCTCGCGCCGCATATCGAAGGCGCCAAAGTGCTCGATGCCTTTGCCGGCAGCGGCGCCCTGTACCTTGAGGCGCTGTCCCGTGGTGCATCCGAGGCGGTAGCACTGGACAGCAACCCGGCTGCCATCGCCAGCCTGCGGCAGAACCTGGAGCTGTTGCGCTGCCCGCGTGGCCAGTTGATCCAGAGCGACGCCCAGCGTTACCTCCAGGGCGAGCCGAAAATGGCCTTCGACCTGGTGTTCCTGGATCCACCGTTCCACCAGGAACTGCTGCCCACCACCTGCGCCCTGCTCGAAGAGCGCAACTGGCTGGCTGCCAATGCCTGGATCTACACCGAAAGCGAAACCCCGCCCTCGACCCTGCAACTGCCTGGCAACTGGCGCCTGCACCGGGAAAAGAAAGCCGGCCAGGTGTACTACGCGCTCTGGCAACGCGGCTGATTGAACGCAGAAAGGCGCAACGGACGTTACACTTGTAACCAACCGTTGCGCCTTTTTTTTGCCGAGATACCTTCGATGTCCCCTTCTCCGTCCAGCCCCTTCAAACCCGCCCTGGGACTGGGTAACCCGCATATGCAGACGCTATGGGGGCCGCTGTGGCGCAAATCTGCTGCGTTGAGCCGTCTACGCGAACGGCTGTGGCTCACCGATGGCGACTTTCTTGATCTCGACTGGCACGGCCCGCACGAAACCTCCACGCCGCTGGTGCTGGTGCTGCATGGGCTGACCGGCTCATCCAGCTCTCCCTATGTCATCGGCTTGCAACAGGCCCTGGCTGGCCGTGGCTGGGCCAGCGTGGCGCTGAACTGGCGCGGCTGCTCGGGCGAGCCGAACCTGCTTGCGCGCAGCTACCACTCCGGCGCCAGCGAGGACCTTGCCGAAGCCATCGGCCACATTCGCGCCAGCCGCCCGCAAGCACCGCTGTATGCCGTGGGGTATTCGCTGGGGGGCAACGTGTTGCTCAAGCACCTGGGGGAAGTGGGCTCGGCGAGCCAGTTGGAGGCGGCGGTGGCGGTATCGGTACCCTTCCGCCTGGACCATTGTGCCGACCGCATCGGTCTCGGCTTTTCCAAGGTATATCAGGCACATTTCATGCGCGCCATGCTGGCCTACGTGAAAGATAAACAACGCCACTTCCGACATCACGACCACCAGGAAGGCCTGGCCGCCCTGGAGCGCCTGGGCTCGCTGGAGAACCTGCGCACGTTCTGGGATTTCGATGGCCGGGTGACGGCGCCCCTCAATGGTTTTGTCGATGCCAAGGACTATTACCGCCGAGCATCGAGTCGCTACTTTCTCGGTGAAAACCGTACGCCGACGCTGATCATCCATTCCAGCGATGATCCGTTCGTGTTCAGCCACAGCCTGCCTTCGACCAATGAATTGCCGCCACAGACCACCTTCGAGCTGCACGCGCGCGGTGGTCATGTGGGGTTTGTCGATGGGAGCCTGCGAAATCCCGGGTATTACCTGGAACGGCGGATTCCGCAGTGGTTGGCGGGAAACTTATAGTGGGAGCGGGCTTGCCCCCATTTTTCAGTCGCCCGTAGCCACCCGCCGTTGCGGGTTGGTGATCCACTCGCTCCACGACCCGGCATACAGCTTGCCCAGCGGATACCCCGCCAACGCCAGGGCGAACAGGTTGTGGCACGCCGTTACGCCCGAGCCGCAATACGCCACCAACTGTTCCGGTGAGCGCTTGCCGATTTTTTTGGCAAAGCGCTGCTTGAGCTGGTCGGCCGGCAAGAAGCGACCATCGGCGCCGAGGTTATCTGTAAACGCCGCGCACTGCGCCCCGGGAATATGCCCGGCCACCGGATCGATCGGCTCCACTTCACCACGAAAACGCGGCAAGCCTCGGGCATCGATCAGGGTCATCTCGGGTTGCCCCAGGCGCTCGACCAACTGATCGGCGGCAATCACCAGGTTCATGTCGGGTTCACCGCTGAAACTGCCCTCACGCCTGGCCGGCGGATCGAGGCTCAAGGGCAAACCGGCCGCATGCCAGGCCTTCAAGCCGCCATCGAGAATGGACACCCCGCTACGCTTGCCCAGCCAGGCCAGCAGCCACCAGGCGCGGGCGGCAAAGGCACCTGGACCATCGTCATACAGGACGATCTCACTGTCGTTGTCGATGCCCCAGCTGCGCAGGCGCTCGACCAGGCGCAGGGGGTCAGGCAGCGGATGTCGCCCGGTCACACCCTTGACGATCGGTCCGCTGAGGTCACGTTCAAGGTCGGCAAAATGCGCCCCGGCGATATGTCCTTCGGCGTAGCTGCGCTGACCATAATCAATATCCTCCAGAGCAAAACGACAATCGAGAATCACCAGCGCCGGCGCCTCCAGGCGTTCGGCCAATTGCTGGGCGGTGATCAGTTGCGCGAGGGGCATGACAGTCTCCTGAACGATTGAACGGATAGGGCCTGGGCGCTTATTGCTCCAGTGCCTGGTTGAGCGAAACGTAGAATTCCTGGCACAGGGCATCCACCGCCGGGCGCGCCTGGGCGGTAACAAAGCCGAGCTCAAGGACCAGCACCTGATAGATGCCGCGTTTGAAGGCATCTTCACTCAAGTGCGCCGAATTCTCCCGGGTGGTGCACAGAAAGCGTACCCAGGAGGTCAGCACGATCCAGGCGTTGAGGGTCAGCGACTCGATCTGCACGGCGTCCATCTGCACGATTTCAGCGTCGACGAAGCCGCGATAGATGGCCTGCCCCTGGATCAGACAGCGCTGGGAGAAGCGCCGGTAGCGGGCCGCCAGTTCCTTGTCGCTGTCGAGCAGGTGCTCAAGGTCACGGTGCAAGAAGCGGTAGTTCCACATCGCCGCCAGCAACTCCTTGAGGTAGAAGCGCTTGTCATCGACCGTCGAAGGCCGCCCCTGGGGCGGGCGCAGGAAGCTCTCCACCAGCTCTTCATACTGGGTGAAGAGCACGGCAATGATTTCCTGCTTGTTGGCGAAGTGGTAGTAGAGGTTGCCCGGGGAAATCTCCATGTGAGCGGCAATGTGGTTGGTACTGACACTGCGTTCGCCTTGCTGGTTGAACAGCTCCAGGCTGTTTTGCACGATGCGCTCGCGGGTCTTGATGCGCGGGGCCATGATCAGTTCCAGATACCGGGCGTGAATGAATGGGTCCATCTTACGGTTTATCCCGATGCGGATGTACCTGCCTGTCGTCAAAAAGGGGTCGCAAAAGAATCAGATTAGAGTATAAGCTCTAGAAAAAACGCTGCCGTGGAGTTTCGCATGACCGCCAATGCTGCTCGTCTTTTGCCTTCGACCGCCCTTGAAGAACTCACCGCGCAGTTCAGCGCCCAACGCCAGGCGTTTGCCGGCAACCCCATGCCGCCACTGGCCCAGCGCCGACAATGGCTCAAGAGCTTGCGCCAATTGCTGCTCAGCCAACAGGACGCCCTGATCCAGGCCATCAGCGAAGACTTCAGCGGCCGCAGCGCCGACGAAACCCGGCTGGCCGAGTTGATGCCGAGCATCCAGGGGCTGCACCATGCCGAGCGCCACACCAAGCAATGGATGAAAGACTCGCCGCGCAAGGTCGGCCTGGCCTTCCAGCCCGCCAGCGCCAAGGTGCTGTACCAACCACTGGGTGTGGTCGGGATCATCGTGCCGTGGAACTACCCGCTGTTCCTCGCCATCGGGCCGCTGACCGGCGCCCTGGCCGCAGGCAACCGGGTCATGCTCAAGCTCAGCGAAGCCACGCCAGCGACCGGTCTGCTGCTCAAGCAGCTGCTGGAATCGATCTTCCCCACGGACCTGGTCAGCGTCGTGCTGGGCGAGGCGGAAGTCGGCGAAGCCTTTTCACGCCTGCCCTTCGACCACCTTTTGTTCACCGGCGCGACCAGCATCGGTCGCCATGTGATGCTGGCAGCGGCGCAGAACCTGACCCCGGTCACCCTGGAGCTGGGCGGTAAATCCCCGGCCATCGTTTCGGCTACCGTGCCCCTGAAAGACGCCGCCGAACGCATCGCCTTCGGCAAGACCCTAAACGCCGGACAGACCTGTGTGGCCCCGGACTACGTGCTGGTGCCACGCGAACGCCTGGATGACTTTGCCAGCGCTTATCGCAGTGTCGTCCACCGCTTTTACCCGACCGTGGCCGACAACCCGGACTACAGCGCGATCATCAACCCACGCCATCTGGCGCGCCTGGACAGCTACCTGAGCGATGCCCGCGACAAGGGCGCAAAAATCGTCGACCTGTACCCCCAGGAACCCCGCCAGGGCCGCCGTTTGCCGCCTCACCTGTTGCTGCAAGTCAGCGACGACATGCGTGTGATGCAAGATGAGATCTTCGGGCCGCTGCTGCCGCTGGTGCCCTACGACAACCTCGATGAGGCGCTGCAGTACATCAACCAGCGCCCGCGCCCGCTGGCGCTCTACTACTTCGGCTACGACCGCGCCGAGCAACAGAAAGTGCTCGATAACACCCATTCCGGCGGTGCCTGCCTCAACGACACCTTGCTGCACGTGGCCCAGGATGACCTGCCCTTCGGCGGCGTCGGCCCTTCGGGCATGGGTCACTACCACGGCCATGAGGGCTTCCTGACCTTCAGCAAGGCCAAGGCGGTCTTCGCCAAGCAGCGCTTCAATGCCGCCCGGCTCATCTACCCGCCCTACGGCAAGTCGTTGATCAAGTTGCTGTACAAACTGTTCATTCGCTAACAACACCCAACAGGCACAACAACAATGACCACAAGCCTGCCCGCATCACCCACCCTGAGCCGCCGCGGCCTGCTCAAGTTCAGCCTCGGCGCCACGGCCTTTCTGGCCACCGCCGGGCTGGGCGCCAGCCTCAGCGGTTGTTCGGCACAGGCGCCCGCCAGCGGTTTCATCACCCTGCGCCAGGGCGACCTGCCCATTTTATACGCCGTGATCCCGGTGATCCTCGCTGGCACCGCTGCCCCCGACACTCGCGAAGCGCTGCTGCATCGCCTGGACACCAAGCTCGCGAGCCTGTCCCCGGCGATGCTCAAGCTGACCCTGCAGTTGCTCGATGTGCTGGCCCTGCCAGTGACGCGCGGACCATTGACTGGCATCTGGGGCAGTTGGGAAAACGCCAGCAGCGAGCAGATCGTGGCCTTCCTGCGGCGCTGGGAAAACAGCTCGCTGAACCTGCTGCGCATGGGCCATGCCTCGCTGCTGCAACTGTTGCAGATGGCCTGGTACGAGATGCCTGAATCCTGGGCGCACTGCGGCTACCCAGGCCCACCCAAGGTCTGACCCCCCCATAACGACAAGAGGCTGAAGATGCCCGTACTCGACCTGTTTCGCGAAGGCCTTGCCCGCGGCTGGAAAACCCGTGACGCCTCGCGCCTGGACCACGACCTGACCCTGGAAGCCGATGTCGCCATTATCGGCAGCGGTGCCGGCGGCGCCACCAGCGCCGAGCTGCTCAGTGCCGCCGGCTTCAAGGTATTGTTGATCGAAGAAGGCCCGCTCAAGACCAGCAGCGACTTCCACCTGCTCGAAGACCAGGCCTACGCCAGCCTCTACCAGGAAGGCATCGGCCGCATGAGCAAGGATGGCGCCATTACCATCCTGCAAGGCCGCGCCGTGGGCGGCACCACGCTGATCAACTGGACCTCGAGCTTTCGCACCCCCGAGCCGACCCTGCAGCACTGGGCCCGCGAGCATGACGTCAAAGGCTTGAGCAGCGCAGAACTGACGCCTTATTTCGAGCGCATGGAGCAGCGCCTGGGCATCGCGCCCTGGGCCATGCCGCCCAATGCCAACAACGAGGCACTGCGGCGCGGCTGCGAGGCCCTGAACTACAGCTGGAAGGTGATTCCGCGCAACGTGCGCGGCTGCTGGAACCTGGGCTACTGCGGCATGGGCTGCCCGGTCAACGCCAAGCAGTCCATGCTGGTGACCACCATTCCGGCCACCCTGGAGAAGGGCGGCGAGCTGCTCTACCTGGCTCGCGCCGAACGTCTGGTCCACGATGGCGAGCGCATCAGCAGCCTGCAATGCGTAGCCATGGACGAGCGCTGCGTGAACCCCACCGGGCGCCAGATCCAGGTCAAGGCACGGCATTACATTCTCGCCGGCGGCGGTATCAACAGCCCGGCGCTACTGCTGCGCTCGGATGCCCCCGACCCGCATGAGCGCCTGGGTAAGCGCACGTTTCTGCACTTGGTCAACTTCAGCGCCGGCCTGTTCAAGGACAAGGTCAACCCCTTCTACGGTGCACCGCAGTCGATCTATTCCGATCACTTCCAGTGGCGCGACGGCGTCGCCGGCCCGGTCGGCTACAAACTCGAAGTGCCACCGCTGCAGCCTGCGCTGGCCGCCACCCTGCTCGGTGGTTTTGGCCACGACAATGCGCTGCGCATGGAGCAACTGCCCAACACTCACGTCATGCTCGCCCTGCTGCGCGACGGTTTCCACCCCGAAAGCGTCGGTGGCGAAGTGCAGTTGCGCGGTGACGGCACGCCAGTGCTCGACTACCCCGTGTCCCCCTACCTGTGGGAAGGCATACGCCGCGCTTTCCACACCATGGCCGAGATCCAGTTCGCCGCCGGGGCCGAGGCGGTACTGCCAATGCACAGTGACGGTCGTTACGTGAATACCCTGGCCGAAGTCCGGCAAATGATCGACAACCTGAGCCTTGAGCTGTTTCGCACCCGCCTTGGCAGCGCCCACGTCATGGGCGGTTGCACCATGGGCGAAGACCCGCGCCGAGCGGTCTGCGACAGCCTCGGACGGCATCATCAGCTGGCCAACCTGTCGGTTCACGACGGCTCGTTGTTCCCCACCAGCATCGGCGCCAACCCGCAACTGTCGGTGTATGGCCTCACCGCCCGGCTCACCGATGCCCTGATCGAGCGCCTGGCTGCCAGCAGATGACAACAAATCAACACACTGTCTATAGTGCCTTCAGCGTGCGCAGGCGACTTGGCCGACTGCCACTGCTGCGATACCATCCGACTCCCCAACGCACTCCTGCCAGGACGACGCGATGAACCGAGTGTTGTACCCAGGTACTTTCGACCCTATTACCAAGGGCCATGGCGATCTGGTCGAGCGAGCCTCGCGGCTGTTCGATCAGGTGATCATTGCGGTCGCCGCCAGCCCCAAGAAAAACCCGCTGTTCCCGCTGGAACAACGGGTGGAACTGGCTCGTGAGGTCACCAAGCACCTGCCCAATGTCGAAGTCATCGGCTTCTCCAGCTTATTGGCGCATTTCGCCAAGGAACAGCAGGCCAATGTATTCCTGCGTGGCCTGCGGGCGGTTTCGGACTTCGAGTACGAGTTCCAGCTGGCGAACATGAACCGCCAGCTCGCACCCGATGTCGAGAGCCTGTTCCTGACCCCCTCCGAGCGCTACTCGTTCATTTCCTCGACCCTGGTCCGGGAAATTGCGGCGCTCGGTGGCGACATCACCAAGTTCGTCCATCCCATCGTGGCCGACGCCCTGACCGAACGCTTCAAGAAGTGACATCGGTGATTTGACGACCGCGCCCGCGTGCACTACGGGCGCTAATGCGGCACAATTGTGCCCATTGGTTTTCAAATGCCAGGGTTCTGAGCCCTGGCCGGAGTCCCCATGTCCCTGATCATCACCGACGATTGCATCAACTGCGACGTCTGCGAACCCGAGTGCCCGAACGCCGCTATTTCCCAGGGCGAAGAGATCTACGTGATCGACCCGAACCTGTGTACCCAGTGCGTGGGCCACTACGACGAGCCTCAATGCCAGCAAGTCTGCCCGGTTGACTGCATCCCCCTGGATGAAGCCCACCCGGAGACCGAAGAGCAACTGATGGAAAAATACCGCCGAATCACCGGCAAGGCGTGATGCCGTTCGTCGCCCGCTTTCCCCCCCTGATCCTTGGCGCGCTGTTCGCGCTAGGGGCGGCGTGCGCCCAGGCGCAAGGGCCGGGCCAGGCGGCGATTGCCAGCCCGCATGCCCAGGCCACGGCGGCCGCACGGGAAATCCTCGAGCAAGGCGGTAACGCCTTCGACGCGGCGATTGCCGTCAGTGCTGCGCTGGCAGTGGTCGAGCCCTATGGTTCGGGGTTGGGCGGCGGCGGTTTCTTCCTCCTGCGCGAGGCAGGCAACCCCGCGCGCTACGCCTTTATCGATGCCCGAGAGCGAGCCCCCGGCAAGGCCAGCGAGGCCATGTACCTCAAGGACGGCAAGGTCCAGCCGGGGCTGTCGATCAATGGCCCGCTGGCCGCGGCCATCCCGGGCCTGCCGGCGGCACTGGCAGACCTGGCCGCGCACTACGGCAAGCTACCGCTCAAAAGTACCCTGGCCCCGGCCATCCGCCTGGCCAACCAGGGCTTTGCCGTCGACCGCGTCTACCGCGACCGGGCCACCATGCGCTTGAGCGCCCTGCGCGACGACCCGGAAAGCGCCCGCCTGTTCCTCCAGCAAGGCGAAGTGCCCGGCCTGGGCGCGCAGATCCGCCAACCGGAGCTGGCCGTCACCCTCGAACGCTTGGCCAACCAGGGCCGCGACGGCTTCTATGCCGGCGCTACCGCCCAGGCCATGGTCAACGGCGTGCAAGCGGCAGGCGGGATCTGGAGCCTGGACGACCTGGCCAACTACCGCACAGCCACACGTGAACCACTGCGCTACCCATTGGCCGACCAGCGCGAACTGATCAGCGCCCCGCCACCCTCGGCCGGTGGCATCGCCCTGGCCCAGAGCCTGGCCATGCTCCAGCGCCTGCCGTGGCAAAGTGCAGAGCCAGTGCAACGCAGCCATTACGTGCTGGAGGTACTGCGCCGGGCCTACCGCGACCGCGGCCTGCTGGGTGACCCGGATTACGTCGCCAACCCTGTCACGCAGTTGCTCGCTCGTCCTTACCTCACCGGCCTTGCCGATAGCATCGAGGCATACCAGGCCACGCCGAGCAGCCGCCTGCCACCGGCCCCCGCCTGGCGTGAAGGCGACCACACCACCCACTTCGCGGTGATCGATGCCAACGGCAATGCCGTGGCCGCGACGCTGTCGGTCAACCTGCCTTTCGGCGCCGCTTTCAGCGCACCTGGCACCGGCGTGGTGCTGAACAACGAAATGGACGATTTTGCCGCCGATCCCCGCGGTAGCAACAGCTACGGGCTGGCGGGCAGCCAGGCCAACGCGGTGGCGGCCGGCAAGCGCCCGCTATCGAGCATGAGCCCAAGCTTTATCGAAAGCCCGACCCAGTTCGCCGCCTTCGGCACACCAGGCGGTAGCCGGATCCCGAGCATGGTGCTGCTGTCGATGATGGGTTTCCTGGAAGGCAAGCCGATTGCCAACTGGCCAGCGGTGCCGCGCTATCACCATCAGTACCTGCCGGATGTGGTCGAGCATGAGCCCGGCACCTTCAGCCCCGCGCAGCAACGCGAACTGCAGGCACGCGGCTACACGCTCAAGGACCTGGGGCGGACCTACGGCAATCAACAGGTGCTGTATTGGAACAAGGCCGCCAACACCCTGGAAGCCGCGAGCGATCCGCGCGGCGTGGGTGAATCGGCAGTGCTCAGCCCACGCTGAGCACGTTCACTTCTGGCAGCGCGGGCAGTAGACGCTGGCGCGCTGGCCCAGCTTGACCTCACGCAAAATGCTACCGCAGACCTTGCAAGGCTCCTCGCCCCGCCCGTACACGAACAGCTCCTGCTGGAAGTAGCCCGGCTGGCCGTCGCCGCCGATAAAGTCGCGCAAGGTGGTGCCGCCGCGCTCGATGGCGCAGGCCAGGATGCGTTTGATCTCGATCGCAAGCTTCAGGTAGCGCGCCCGCGAAATGCTCCCCGCCTCGCGGCGCGGGTCGATGCCGGCGGCGAACAACGCCTCCGTCGCGTAGATATTGCCCACCCCGACCACCACCGCGTTGTCCATGATGAACGGCTTGACCGCCATATGCTTGCCGCGCGACAGCTGGAACAGGCGTTCGCCATCGAACAGGTCGGTCAGCGGCTCCGGCCCCAGCTTGATCAGCAGCTCGTGATTGAGCGGGTCCAGGCTCCAGAGCATCGCACCGAACCGACGCGGGTCGGTGTAGCGCAGGGCCAGCCCCGACTCCAGCTCGATATCCACATGCTCGTGCTTGGCGGCCGGCAGGCCGATCTCGACCAGGCGCAGATTGCCGGACATGCCCAAGTGGCTGATGAGCGTGCCCACCTCGGCGTTCAGCAGCAGGTATTTCGCCCGCCGCTCCACCTTGACGAAACGCTGCCCGGACAAGCGGATGTCCAGGTCCTCAGGGATTGGCCAGCGCAAACGGCGGTCGCGCACAATCACCCGGCTGACCCGCTGGCCTTCCAGGTAAGGCGCGATCCCGCGCCGGGTCGTTTCGACTTCAGGTAGTTCCGGCATGAATCAGTGACCGCCCAGCTCGCGGATAGTCTGCTTGAGGTTCTCGAAGTCGTACTCCGACAACCCGATATAGTCGAGCACCAGCGGCCCGACGGTATTCCATTCGTGGTCCACGTGCTGATTGCCCAGCACCCGGTACGACGCGCAGATGTGCTCGGACATCTTCAGGATCGCCAGCAGGTTCTTGAGCTGGCTGTTGCGCGCTGAGTCATCGCTGAACACCGCCAGGGCGTTGTGGTGATTGGCGATGGCGTTGCTCAGGTGCTCTGGCAGGCGCCAGGACTTGGCAGTGTAGTAGCCGACCACGGCATGGTTGGTGTTGAACACCTGGTTCTCGGTGTCGACCACCCGCTGGTTGGGGCCGGCGCTGGCATAGGCGTCTTCGAGCACGCTCATGTAGTCGGGGAAGCGCTTGAGCATCAGCGGCACGCCGCAGTCGTGGAACAGGCCCAGGGCATAGGCTTCATCCACGGCCTGCGAGCCGATGCGCTTGGCCAGGGTCATGCAGGTCATGGCCACGTCCTGGGCGGTATCCCAGAAACGGTTGAGGGTGACGATGGTCTCGTCGCTCATCTCGCCCTTGATCGACTGGGCGTTGATCAGGTTGATGATCGAGCGGCTGCCCAGCAGGTTCACCGCGCGCTGGATCGAGGCGATCTTGTTGCTCAAACCGTAGTAGGGCGAATTGACCAGTTTGAGCAAAGCGCCGGACAGGCCAGGGTCCTGGGAGATCAGTTTGGCGATCACCTCCAAGTCGGGATCGGGCATGTATTGCTCGAACTGCAGGTCAACCATGATCTGCGGTTGCGGCGGCACGCTGATACCTTGCAGGGCTTGCTGGATCTGTTCGGCGGAGAGTTCCTGGGACATATGTACACACTCGGGACTGAGGCGCGATTCTAACCCGATCGTCACGCCCGGTGGGCAAGCGAAAGGCGCGCGATGCCCTGCTATTTGTCGCGACGACGAATCTGCAGGACAGGCATCGGGTTATAATCCCGCTCTTTTTTCCCGGAGCGACGTCATGTCCCTGCCCAGCCTTCGTCTCAAAGCCAATGCCGACCGCCGCCTGCGCGCCGGCCACCTGTGGGTCTACAGCAACGAAATCGACGTCGCCGCGACCCCGCTGCATGGCTTCAAGGCCGGTGACCAGGCGATCCTCGAAACCGCCGGCGGCAAGGCCCTGGGCATCGTCGCCATGAGCCCGAACAACCTGATCTGCGCACGTTTGCTGTCGCGCGACAGCAAGCTGGCCCTGGACAAATCGCTGCTGGTACACCGCATCAACGTCGCCCTGTCGCTGCGCGAGCGCCTGTTCGACAAGCCGTTCTACCGCCTGGTGTACGGTGACTCCGACCTGCTGCCGGGCCTGGTGGTCGACCGCTTCGGCGACATCCTGGTGGTGCAGCTGGCCTCGGCCACCATGGAACAGCACAAGGACGACGTCATCGCCGCCCTGGTCCAGGTGCTCAAGCCAACCGGCATCCTGTTCAAGAACGACTCGGCCGCCCGTGATGCCGAAGGCCTGAACCGCTACGTCGAAACCGTGTTCGGCCTGGTGCCGGAGTGGGTCGCCCTGGAAGAGAACGGCGTCAAGTTCGAAGCGCCGGTCATGGAAGGCCAGAAGACCGGCTGGTTCTATGACCACCGCATGAACCGCGCGCGCCTGGCACCGTACGTCAAGGGCAAGCGCGTGCTGGACCTGTTCAGCTACATCGGCGGCTGGGGCGTGCAGGCCGGTGCCTTTGGCGCCAGTGAAGTGTTCTGCGTCGATGCCTCCGGCTTTGCCCTCGATGGTGTCGAGCGCAACGCCGGGCTCAACGGCTTTGCCGAGAAGCTCACGTGCATCGAAGGCGATGTGTTCGAAGCCCTGAAAGAGCTCAAGGCCTCCGAAGAACGCTTCGACGTGATCGTTGCCGACCCGCCCGCCTTCATCAAGCGCAAGAAAGACCTGAAGAACGGTGAAGGCGCCTACCGCCGCCTGAACGAGCAGGCCATGCGCCTGCTGACCAAGGACGGCATCCTGGTCAGCGCATCGTGCTCGATGCACCTGCCCGAAGACGACCTGCAGAACATCCTCCTGACCAGCGCCCGTCACCTGGATCGCAACATCCAGCTGCTCGAACGCGGTGGCCAGGGCCCCGATCACCCGGTTCACCCGGCGATCCCGGAAACCCGCTACATCAAGAGCATTACCTGCCGCTTGCTGCCCAACAGCTAAGCATTCGCAGGGCAAACCCGCTCCTACCGGACAGGATCGGGTTTACCCTGCGCTCGACAACCGCGCCGAATAAAGCGGCCGACCATCCACAACGCCATTCCCAGAAGCCCCCAGCGGTGTAGAATCGGGCTATTCATCGCCAGTATCCCGGCGGGTTTATGAGCTCTGGCCGAGCGCACGGCGATCCCGCGGCGTCATCGGCTTCATCCGTACCAGCGGCCACCTGCCTTCGGTGCAAAGGACAAGAGAAGCTCACTTCCCCTTTTTGTTACCTGATTAGCCGCCAGGAGTGCTTCATGCCTGATTACCGCTCGAAAACGTCCACCCACGGTCGCAACATGGCCGGCGCACGTGCCCTGTGGCGCGCCACCGGGATGAAAGACGAAGATTTCAAGAAGCCGATCATCGCCATCGCCAACTCGTTCACCCAGTTCGTCCCGGGCCATGTACACCTGAAGGACCTGGGCCAGCTGGTTGCCCGCGAGATCGAACGCGCCGGTGGCGTGGCGAAGGAGTTCAACACCATCGCGGTCGATGACGGCATCGCCATGGGCCACGATGGCATGCTCTACTCGCTGCCAAGCCGCGAGATCATCGCCGACTCGGTCGAGTACATGGTCAACGCCCACTGCGCCGACGCCATTGTCTGCATCTCCAACTGCGACAAGATCACCCCCGGCATGCTGATGGCCGCCCTGCGCCTGAACATTCCGGTGATCTTCGTCTCCGGCGGCCCGATGGAAGCCGGCAAGACCAAACTGGCCAGCCACGGCCTGGACCTGGTCGATGCCATGGTCATCGCCGCCGATGCCTCGGCCAGTGACGAGAAAGTCGCCGAGTACGAGCGCAGCGCCTGCCCGACCTGCGGTTCGTGCTCCGGCATGTTCACCGCCAACTCGATGAACTGCCTGACCGAAGCCCTGGGCCTGGCCCTGCCGGGCAACGGTTCGACCCTGGCCACCCACAGCGACCGCGAACAGCTGTTCCTGCAGGCCGGACGCACCATCGTCGAGCTGTGCAAGCGCTACTACGGCGACAACGACCAGAGCGTCCTGCCGCGCAACATCGCCAACTTCAAGGCGTTCGAGAACGCCATGATGCTCGACATCGCCATGGGCGGTTCGACCAACACCATCCTCCACCTGCTGGCCGCCGCCCAGGAAGCCGAGATCGACTTCGACCTGCGCGATATCGATCGCCTGTCGCGCAAAGTGCCGCAGCTGTGCAAGGTCGCGCCGAACATCCAGAAGTACCACATGGAAGACGTCCACCGCGCTGGCGGCATCTTCAGCATCCTCGGCTCGCTGGCCCGTGGCGGCCTGCTGCACACCGACCTGCCGACCGTGCACAGCCCGAGCATGGAAGAAGCCATCGCCAAGTGGGACATCACCCAGACCGACGACGCAGCGGTGCACCACTTCTTCAAGGCAGGCCCGGCCGGTATCCCGACCCAGACCGCCTTCAGCCAGTCGACCCGCTGGGAAACGCTGGATGACGACCGTGAAAACGGCTGCATCCGCAGTGTCGAGCATGCCTACTCGCAAGAGGGCGGCCTGGCCGTGCTGTACGGCAACATCGCCCTGGACGGCTGCGTGGTGAAAACCGCCGGCGTCGATGAGTCGATCCATGTGTTCGAAGGCAACGCCAAGATCTTCGAAAGCCAGGACAGCGCCGTGCGCGGCATCCTCGCCGACGAAGTCAAGGCTGGCGACATCGTCATCATCCGCTACGAGGGTCCGAAAGGCGGCCCGGGCATGCAAGAGATGCTCTACCCGACGTCGTACCTCAAGTCCAAGGGCCTGGGCAAAGCCTGCGCCCTGCTCACCGACGGTCGCTTCTCTGGCGGCACCTCGGGCCTGTCCATCGGCCACGCTTCGCCAGAAGCCGCTGCCGGTGGCGCCATCGGCCTGGTGCAGGACGGCGACAAAGTGCTGATCGACATCCCCAACCGTTCGATCAACCTGTTGGTCAGCGACGAAGAGCTGGCGGCGCGCCGCGTCGAGCAGGACAAGAAAGGCTGGAAGCCGGTCGAGTCGCGCCCACGCAAAGTGACCACCGCGCTCAAGGCCTACGCCTTGCTGGCCACCAGCGCCGACAAGGGTGCGGTGCGCAACAAAGCGTTGCTCGATGGCCTGTAAACCATCCTGGCACTAAAAAACCGGCGCCTTGTGCGCCGGTTTTTTGTTCGAAGGCATGGTGGCACCGATCCACTTGGGTAGCGCCCCTGTAGCCGCTGGCGACCGCCTGCGATCGACCGCACGGCGGTCGTGATTGTGTGCAAGACCGTTAGAAAAGCCTCAATACTTGGCACGCAGCGTAAACGTCAGGTTGCGCGGCTCACCATAGAAGTTCGACCCCCAGGCGCTGTCCACCCGCTCATAGTAGGTGCGGTCAAACAGGTTGTTGGCCGTCAGTGTCGCCGACAAGTGTTTGTTGAACGCATACCCCATCTGGGCCGAGGCAATGCTGTAGCCACCCTGCACGAAATCCACGTCACGCTTGTAATAAGTGGCACTCACCGCCCGTACTCCGCCCCCGACGCTGAAGTTCTTCAGCGGCCCACCGGCAAACTCGTAGCGCGTCCACAGGTTGAAGTTGTGCTTGGGGGTAATGGTCGTGCCCTGATTGGTGTCTTCGCCGCTCATCGACTTGAGCATGGTGAAGGCGTACCCGGTGGTGATACTCCAGTTGTCCGTGAGGTTGCCGCTGAGCTCGGTTTCCCAGCCCTGGCTGCGGATCTTGCCTTGCGGTTCGTTGTACTGCGCATTGTTCACCAGCTCGGCGCGGTTCTCGTCGTAGATACGGAACAGCGCCACGCTGCCATTGAGGCGCCCTTCATAGAACTCGCGCTTGAGGCCCAGCTCATACTGCTTGCCCTTGCGCGGGTCGATGGTCTCGCCATCGGCGTCAACTTCGGTCTGTGGCTTGAACACGCTGGTGTAGCTGGCGTAGGCCGACAACTCCGGCGTCAGCTTGGCGACCAGCGCCGCATAAGGGATGACCTTGCGGTTGATGCTGGTGTCAGTGGTGGTGAAGTTATTGAAGAAGGCGTTGGCGTTGTGCGCCTCGCTCTCGAACCAGGTCACCCGGCTGCCGAGGATCACGTCCAGCCAATCGGTGGCGCTGATCTTGGTGCGGGCATAAAGGCCGTACTGGTGCGATTTCGACCAGTTGCCATTGTCCATCTCGAATTTCTGCTTGGGGATATTGATGCTGCCGGGGTCGAACACGTTGATGTCGAAGTACTCGCCGCCGCCGTAGGTGAAGTCCTTGTCCAGGTGCTGGTACTCGGCACCGGCGGTGAACTCGTGGGTGCGGCCGAAGGCTTCCACCGGAAGCGTGACGAAGCTGTCCACGCCCAGGGTCTTGATGTGGGTGTAGTAGGAGTAGGCCACCGCCGAACTCGCGCCGGTGTCGGGGTCCACGGCGCCATCGGCCCAGGTAAAGTTGCGTGTCGGGGTTTCGGCGTCGCGGTAGGTCAGCGAGGTCTTGAACTGGCCGCCGTTTTCCAAGGCATGGTCGACTTCAAAGAAGCTCTCCCACACATGCTCGTCCAGCTCGTTCCACTTGGCGTCGACAAAGGTCGAGCGCTTCACATCCAGCAACTTGCCGTCGGCATAGGCCGGCAGGCCGAATGCCGGGGTCGAATGGTTGTGCTGGTAGGCGCCACCCAGCGACAGGGTAGTGTCCGGGGTCACGTCGTATTCCAGCCGGCCGTAGACCATCGGCCGCTCGTTCTGGGCGTAGTCGACGAACGATTTGTTGTCTTCATAGGCGGTGACGAAGCGCCCGCGCAGGCTGCCATCGCTGTTGAGCGGGCCAGTGATGTCCACTGTCGAATGGTAGTGATCGTAGGAGCCCGCCGACAGCTCGCCGCTCAAGGCGAACTGACCCAGCGCACGCTTGCGCACCAGGTTGATGGTGCCGCCGGGTTCACCCGCACCCTGGTACAGGCCGGATGGCCCGCGCAACACTTCGACCCGGTCGAACATCGCCAGGTCGAAGCTGGTCATCAGGTCGCCCTGGCCGGTGGCCTGGGAAACACCGTCGACCTGCACCTGGTCGACGAGAAAACCGCGCATATAGACGTCGTTGAGGCTGGAGCCGGAGTTGTAGGTCTTGATGGTAGCCCCGGTGACCTGGCGCATGGCGTCCTGCAGGCTGTTCATGTTCTGGTCATCCAGGCGCTGGCGGGTGACCACCGAGACTGACTGCGGGATGTCCTTGAGCTTCTGCTCACCCTTGCCGATGGTCAGCGCGCCCGTGGTGTAGGAGTGCGAGCCCTCGGTGGTGGCGCCCAGTTGCTGGCCGGTGATGCTGGTAGCCCCCAACTGCAGGGCTTTGTCACCGCCCAGGCGTTTTTCCAGGGTGACACTGTCGCCATCAATGTAGGTCGCCGTCAGGCCGGTACCTGCCAGCAACCGGGCGAGCGCCTGGTCTTGTGCATAACTGCCGTTGAGCCCAGGCGAGTGCAGCCCTTGGGTCACCTCCGCGCCCACCAGCACCTGCACACGAGTGACTGCGCTGAAGGCGGCCAACGCTGCGTCCAGCGACTGCGCTGGAATCTCGAAGCGATAGACCTGAGCCTGCGCGGCGGGTGCGGCCAGTGCCGGCACAGTCTGCACACCGCAGCCCAGGGCAATGGCCAGGCTCAACAGGGTCGGCAGACCGGGCAGGCGCCGGGTGGCGGTGGTATTTTCCATCGGTTGTGCTCCCCCAAAAACGTCGAAGTCGTCGAATGGCGCGGCACTGTCTGAGAGTGCTTATTATTTGCGCCTACGAGTTCAAGGACGTCATGCCCGGGGAAAACCCTGAGAATTTTTTAATTTATTTCAACCTTCGCGCAGCACCCGCACGTACGGGGTGTACTGCTCGGCCCGCAGGCCCAGCGTGTGGGTCAAGGCCTTGAGCACGGCTTGCGGCTTGTCGATCTCGAACACCCCCGACACCTTGCGCTGGCGCAATGCATCGCCAAGCACCAGGGTCCGACCGGGCCAGTAGCGATTGAGTTCATCGACCACTTCGGCCAGCGGCTGCTGTCGGAACACCAGTTGGCGCTGGCGCCAGGCAAATTCGGCAGCACCGTCAAAACCATGCACCGTGCCTAGGCTCACGCCACTGTATTCAACCCCTCGCCCAGGCGCCAACAGCTCCGAGCGGGTGTTGTCGGCGCTGACCTGAACCTTGCCCTGCGCCACACGCACGCGGGTCAGGTCGCCCTGCCGGGCCACGCTGAAGCGGGTGCCCACCACCTTGACCCAGCCGTCGCCGGACCGAATCACAAACGGCCGAGCCGGATCAGGGCTGACATCGAACCAGGCTTCGCCGCGCAACAAGCGCACCCGCCGCTCGCCCTCGCCTAGCTCAACCTGCACGGCGGTATCAGTGTTGAGCTGCAGTTGCGAGCCATCGGCCAGGGCGACGGTCCGGGTTTCCCCGGTGGTAGTGGCATAGTCGGCGCGCCAGCGGTCCGGCCAGGGGCTATAGGCCAGCAGGCCCATCATCAGCAGCACTGCCGCCGCACTGGCCCAGACCCGAGCACGTGGCCGGCGCCAGCGCGCGCGCTGGGCCTGGCGGATCTGCCGGGCCGGTTCGCGCAATGCCCCCAGCAAGTTCAACACCTCGTCCCAGGCCTGCGCCTGGTCAGGGCCCTGGGCCAGCCAGGCGGCAAAGGCCTCGCGCTCAGTGGCGCTGAGGTCCTCGGCCTGCAGGCGGTAGTACCAACCACTGGCTTCAGCGAACAGGTCGTCGGCATCCGTGGCACAAGGGTCGGTCATCGGGGTATCCGTAGCTGCTGGTGGCCGGTTCATCGAGACGGCCCCGACGTATCGCTGAGCAGGCGCGCCTTGATAAAGGCCCGGCAGTCGATCAGCGCACGACGCAATTGGTATTCGACACTACGCGGGGAGATTTTCAGCCGTTCGCCGATTTCCCGGTAGGAGCATTCATCGACATGATAAAGCAGGAAGATATGCCGGGTCGCCTCGGGCAAGGACTCGATGGCCTGGTGCATCAAGGCTTGCTCCTGCTCCACCCACAGCTGCTCTTCAGCGCCGGGTGCATTGCAGGCCAGCGCTTCACTCGGCTCACCGCCGTCCAGGCGCTCGCGACGAATCACCTGGCGCTGATGGTCGCGCACCAGGTTGCTGGCAATGGTGAAGAGGAAGGCGGGCAGGTTGTCGATCTTCTTGTCGGCTGGCAGCCGCGCCAGGCGCAGGAAAGACTCCTGGGTCAGGTCAGCCGCCACCTGAGCGTTGCCAGTACGTCGCGCAACAAAGGCTTCCAGCGCTTTCTTGTGCTCGGCAAACAACCGGGCAATCTGCGTATTCCACGAAGACACGGTACTTCCTGGCGGAGGGTCTCAAAGTGAGCGCACGCTAGCAGAAGATGATATCAATTCGCAATTGATATCCATTTACCTGTAAGACCTGGCTTGTCTCGCGACCAGTTATTCCAAAAACATCTAAACAAATTCCATTTCGATATAAATTCGTTCGTTTTCATGCTGTTAGCATTTCCGTTCGCAATCGCACACAGAGGCGATGCCCCCGCTTTTTCTCTGGAGCTTCAATGAATCTGCCGCTGTCTCTCAATCTGCTGGCGTTCCTGGCGTTGCTGCTGGGCCTGGCGCAAACCCGTCATGGCAACTGGAGCCTGGCCAAAAAAGTCCTGGTCGGCCTGATCCTCGGTGTGCTTTTCGGCGGTGCCCTGCACGCCATCTACGGCGCTGGCAATCCGGTGCTCAAAGCCACCATCAGTTGGCTCGACCTGGTCGGCAACGGCTACGTGCAACTGCTGCAGATGATCGTCATGCCGCTGATCTTTGCCTCGATCCTCAGCGCCGTGGCCCGCCTGCACAACGCCTCGTCACTGGGCAAGATCAGCTTCCTGACCATTGGCACCCTGCTGTTCACCACGGCCATTGCCGCGCTGATCGGTATCGGCCTGACCAACCTGTTCGGCCTGACCGCCGAGGGCCTGGTGGCCGGCACCGCCGAAACCGCTCGGATGCAGGCCATCCAGAGCGACTACGTAAGCAAGGTCGCCGACCTGAATATCCCGCAGTTGCTGCTGTCGTTCATCCCCAGCAACCCGGTGGGCGACCTGGCCCGGGCCAAGCCGACCTCGATCATCAGTGTGGTGATCTTTGCCGTGTTCCTTGGCCTTGCCGCCCTGCAACTGCTCAAGGATGACGCCGACAAGGGCAACCGCGCCCTGGCCGCGATCGACACCCTGCAGGCCTGGGTGATGCGCCTGGTACGCCTGGTGATGAAGCTCACCCCGTACGGCGTGCTGGCGTTGATGACCAAGGTCGTTGCCAGCTCCAACCTGGATGACATCCTCAAGCTCGGCAGTTTCGTGGTGGTGTCGTACATCGGCCTGGGCCTGATGTTCGTGGTGCACGGCGTGCTGCTGGCGATCAGCGGCGTCAATCCGCTGCGTTTCTTCCGCAAGGTCTGGCCGGTGCTGACGTTCGCCTTCACCAGCCGCTCCAGCGCCGCCAGCATCCCGCTGAGCATCGAGGCGCAAACCCGCCGCCTGGGCATTCCGCAATCGATCGCAAGCTTCGCCGCCTCGTTTGGCGCGACGATCGGCCAGAACGGTTGCGCCGGCCTGTACCCGGCCATGCTGGCGGTGATGGTCGCCCCTGCCGTGGGCATCAACCCGTTGGACCCGCTGTGGATCGCCACCCTGGTGGCCATCGTGACCCTGAGTTCGGCCGGCGTTGCCGGTGTGGGTGGCGGTGCGACCTTTGCCGCGCTGATCGTGCTGCCAGCCATGGGCTTGCCGGTGGAACTGGTGGCCCTGCTGATTTCGGTCGAGCCGCTGATCGACATGGGCCGTACGGCGCTGAATGTGAACGGTTCGATGACGGCCGGTGCGATTACCAGCCAGATGCTGCAGCAGACCGACAAGACCCTGCTGGAGGCTCAGGAGCACGCGGAACTGACGCACTCCTGATGTGATCGCGGGGCACGTCTCGACGTGCCCCGCGATGCATCAAACCCTCTCCCACACCTCAAAATGGTAAGCCGGCTTCTCTCCTTCAGCCGGATGCTCCTGACTCGACGCCAACGTCCACTGCGCCGCATCAAACTCGGGAAACCACGCATCCCCTTCCGGGCTCAACTCGACCCGCGTCAGGTACAGACGGTCTGCAAGACCGCGTTCGATTGCCTGGGTATAAAGCTGCGCCCCGCCAATCAGCATCAGCTCATCGACACCCTGCGCCAGCGCCCACTGCTCAGCGCGCAGCATAGCCTCATCCAGCGACGCGAACACCTCGGCACCTTCGAGCTGCAACCCCGGCTGACGGCTGACCACCAGGTTCAGGCGCCCCGGCAGGGGCCGGCCAAGCGAGTCCCAGGTCTTGCGGCCCATGATGATCGGCTTGCCCAGGGTAGTAGCCTTGAAATACTTGAAATCCCCCGGCAGGTGCCAGGGCATGCTGTTGTCGATGCCGATCACGCGGTTCTCGGCGAGGGCCGCGATCAGGCTGAGGGGGAGTGATGTTTTCATGCCGGCGAGGATAGCAAAGCCCGATCTTCGATGCCTGGGTTATGCTTTGGGCTGACTTGATCAATGGAAGACTGTGTGACTGCACTGACTGACCTGGACAAACGCTGGCTCACCGAAGCCGTGCGCCTGCGCGAAGAACATGCAGGCCCGCTGGAAGACCAGGAAGCCAATCGCCGCGCCCGCCAGCACGGCGGCGACCTGCCCACGCGTATCGAGCAGCGCGCCCTGTGGCTGGCCGAGCGCGATGGCATGCGCAGCGCCCTGCAACACTGGAAACAGGGCGCCCGCCTGGCGCTGGCACTGTTGCTGGTACTGGCGGTATTCAGCGGCGCAGGCCTGGCCCTCGCCGCGCTGGGCGACAGCCAGCGGCCGATCAATGTGTTCTGGGCCCTGGGCAGCCTGCTGGGCCTGAACCTGCTGTTGCTGCTGGGCTGGGCACTGGGCTTTTTCTTCGCCGGCGAACAGGTCGCGACCCTGGGGCGGCTGTGGATGTGGCTCAGCGAAAAGTTCGCCCGCGATGCCCAGGCCGCGCACCTGGCCCCCGCCCTGCTGGTGCTGCTGCAACGACAGAAACTCAACCGTTGGCTGCTCGGGCTGTTGGTGCATGGCCTGTGGCTGGTCGCCCTGGCCACGGCGCTGGTCATGCTGCTGATCCTGCTTGCCACCCGGCGCTACGGCTTTGTCTGGGAAACCACCATCCTCGGTGCCAACACCTTCGTCGGCCTGACCCAGGCCCTGGGCGCACTGCCTTCACTGCTGGGGTTCAACGTACCCGACGTCGATATGATCCGCGCCAGTGGCGACAGCCAGCCGGCCCTGGAACTGGCTCGCCAGGCCTGGGCAAGCTGGCTGCTCGGGGTATTGCTGCTGTACGGTATTGTCCCGCGCCTGGCCTTGGCTGCCCTGTGCCTGTGGCGCTGGCGCAGCGGGCGTGAGCGCTTGCAGCTGGACCTCAAACTGCCCGGCTACAGCCAGTTGCGCGAAGCCCTGATGCCCAGCAGCGAACGCCTGGGCGTCAATGATGCCGCGCCCGAAGCGCTGCCGCAGATTGTTCGCAGCGCGGGTGAAGCACACAGCGACGGCGCCCTGCTGGTGGGCCTGGAACTGGACGACCAGCGCCCCTGGCCACCGGCCTTGCCGAAATCGGTCAGCAACGCCGGCATCCTCGACAGCCGCGAGTCGCGCAACAAACTGCTCGAACAACTCAGCCGCTTTCCACCGGCGCGCCTGGCCATTGCCTGCGACCCGCGGCGCTCCCCTGATCGTGGCAGCCTGGCACTGCTCGCCGAGCTTGCGCGTAACGCCAGCGCCACGCGCATCTGGTTGTTGCAGGCATTGCCCGGCCAGGCACTGGACGCCGACCGCCTGGGCGACTGGCACCAGGCGCTGGAACAGCTTGGGCTGGAATACGCCGACAGCGCGCCCTTGAATTGGCTGGAGCATGGCCATGACTAAGCCTCTGAAGCTGGCCGTGGTCGGCCACACCAACGTCGGCAAAACTTCCCTGCTGCGCACCCTCACCCGCGATGTGGGCTTCGGCGAGGTCTCCCATCGCCCCAGCACCACCCGCCATGTCGAAGGCGCACGCCTGTCGGTGGACGGCGAGCCCCTGCTGGAGCTGTACGACACCCCCGGCCTGGAAGATGCCATCGCCCTGCTCGACTATCTGGAACGCCTGGAGCGGCCGGGTGAGCGCCTTGATGGCCCGGCCCGCCTGGAACGTTTTCTCCAGGGCAGCGAGGCGCGCCAGCGTTTCGAACAGGAAGCCAAGGTGCTGCGCCAGTTGCAGGCCAGCGACGCCGGCCTGTACGTGATCGATGCCCGTGAACCGGTACTGGCCAAATACCGGGATGAGCTGGAAGTGCTCGCCGGTTGCGGCAAACCACTGTTGCCGGTGCTCAACTTCGTCGCCAGCAGTGACCACCGCGAGCCGGACTGGCGGGAAGCCCTGGCACGCCTGGGCTTGCATGCCCTGGTACGTTTCGACAGCGTCGCCCCGCCGGAAGATGGCGAGCGACGCCTCTACGAGAGCCTGGCGCTGATGCTGGAAAAGTCTCGCCCGGCGTTACAACGGCTGATCGACGACCAGCAGGCACAACGCCTGGCCCGACAGCTCAGTGCCAAGCGTCTGGTGGCCGAACTGCTGCTCGATTGCGCCGCGTGCCGGCGCAGCGTGGTCACCGAACCTGGTGCAGAAGCGGCCGCCATCGACGCCTTGCGCAAGGACATTCGCCAGCGTGAACAACGCTGCGTCGAGGCGTTGCTCAAGCTCTATGCATTTCGCAAGGACGACGCCAGCGCCAACGAGCTGCCCTTGCTCGACGGACGCTGGGGCGACGACCTGTTCAACCCCGAAACCCTCAAGCTCTTGGGCGTTCGCCTTGGCAGCGGTGTGGCCGCAGGTGCGGCGGCGGGTGCGGGCATCGACCTGCTGGTGGGTGGCATCACCCTCGGCGCGGCAGCACTGGCCGGTGCGATTGCCGGCGGTGCCCTGCAAACGGCGCGCAGCTATGGCTCACGGCTGCTTGGCAAGCTCAAGGGGCAGCGGGAACTGACGGTGGATGACAGCGTGCTGCGCCTGTTAGCCTTGCGTCAGCATCAGCTGATCCAGGCGCTGGACAGCCGCGGGCATGCGGCGGTGGAACGAATCAAATTGAGCGCGCCGCAGGAACAGAGCTGGCGCGAGGGCAAGTTGCCGGAAGCCTTGATCAAGGCACGGGCGCATCCGCAATGGTCGTCGCTTAATCCGGGGGCCAAAGTGAACCAGGTGGAACGTCAGGAGCAGATCGACGCATTGGTACTGGAGCTTTAGACGCTGCTGACTGGGTAGCCGCTGCCGCCAGGCTGCGATCGACTGCACAGCAGTCGCCTTGTAATTTCTGCGACCGCTTCGCGGCCGATCGCAGCCTGGCGGCAGCGGCTACAATGCCCCGCGAACACTCAATGCAAAAGCCCCAGGGCCTTCGTCTTGAGCACCTCCAGGTCAATCACCGGCACATTCATTTCCTTGGCCAGTTCATCCCACTCGCGCATCCGCAGGCTCACTGCGCACAGCGGATCGCGCTCGAAGGCATCGGCTTGTGCTTCGCTCATCACCCCGCCCTGGTATTCAAGTGTGCGCCGGCTGGCTTCGCTCAGCCGCTCGTAATAACCGGGCTTGCGCAGGGTGAGGTAACGCTTGGCCTCGACGTGGTACTGCACCAGGGTCGCCAGGCGCTCACTGAAGCCGCAGCGCCGCAAGTAGTTCGCGCCCACCTGTTCATGGCTGACCACACCGTAGCCGCCCATGTCACCTTCGGCGCCACCACAGATATGGCCGATGTCGTGGAAGAATGCCGCCAGTACCACCTCATCATCAAAACCTTCATCCAGCGCCAGTTGGGCCGCCTGGGACATGTGCTCCAGCTGCGACACCGGCTCGCCGATGTAATCGTCATCGCCATGCCGCTGGTACAGGGCGAAGATTTCGCTGACAACCTGTTCGGCTGGTCTCATGGTCATCCCCTCATTCGGTTTCGTTCAGTAGTCGAGCGATATGTCGCTCGGCCAGGGCCGGGCCGACGCTCATGCCGACGCCGCTGTGCATCAGTGCCGCACTCACGCCCGGCGCTACCTGCATTAGCGAAAACGGCCCAGGGCCGCCAGAACCATAGACGCCCTGCCAGCGCTCGACCACCTCGATACGACCACCGAGGGTGTGTTCGGCCAGCTCGATCATCCAGTTGTCGACCTGCTCGGCATTGAAGGGTGACACATCGCTACCATAGGCATGGGAGTCGCCGATGATCAGCTCGCCATGGGGCGTGGGGCTGACCAGCAGGTGGATGCCGTGCTCTATCAGGTGCGGGCTATTGGTCTGCAATTGCGCCTTGAGTGCCTGGGCCTGTGGAAGGTCGGCGAAGGCGCCGTAATGGACGCAGCTCAGGCCAGTCAGCAGTGCGTGCTGCAGGTCCAGCCTGAAGCGCGGACGGGCGCGCAACATCTGCAGGCGACACACCCGGGGTTGCAGTGTGGCGATCGGTTCGGCGAGCAGGGTCTGGTAGTCGTGACCCGAGCAGACCACGATCTGGCGGGCGTTGAAATCGCCGGCGGTGGTCGAGACGCGACCAGGCTCGATGCCGCGCACCAGGGTCGAAAAATGGAACTGCACATCCAGTTCCGTTTGCAGGAAGCGGATCAGCGTCGGCAGGGCTTCACGCGAGTACAACTGCTGGTCGTCCAGGCCGCGCAATGCCGCGCGGTGGTGGCGGAACTGGCCGCCGTACAGGTCATTGAGGGCCGCACCCGACAGCAACTCGACCCTGTAGCCATGCTCCACGGCCCGCTCGGTGCAGAACGCTTCGAGCAGTTCCTGCTCAAGGGCGGTGCGGGCGAACAGCAGCGAGCCGTTGCTCTTTACGTCGAAGCCAGCCTGGCGCGACCAGTGCGCCCAGATACCTCGACTGGCCTTGGCCAGTTCGAGCATCTCGCCCGGTGGCTGGCCGGTGACCAGGGCCTGGCCGAAGTTGCGAACCGAGGCGCCAAGCGGGGTGGCGGTACGCTCGAACACCCGCACCTTGAGGCCACGGCGGGCAGCGGCATAGGCGTGGGACAGGCCGAGAATGCCAGCGCCGACGATGAGTAGATCGGTCATGGTAAATCCTTTTGAAATGATCGCGGGGCAAGCCCGCTCCTACCGTAGGAGCGGGTTTGCCCCGCGTTTCGAACTTACTGCTGGGCCACCTTCTCCGATTTGCCGTCATAGCGCTTGCGCCATTCGGCCAGGATGGTGTCGCGGTTCTGCGAAGCCCAGGCGAAGTCGTTCTTGATCAGGCGCTGCTCGTAGTCGGCCGGCAGTTCGGTCTGCGGCTTGGCAATACCTGGCTGGGCAAGTACAGCGAAGTTTTCCTTGTACAGCTCCATCGCCGCCGGGCTCGCCGAGAAGTCCGCCAGGCGCTTGGCGGCAGCTTCATGCTTGCTGCCCTTGAGCACGGCGGTGGCTTCGATTTCCCAGCCCAGGCCTTCCTTCGGCAGGACGATGTCCAGCGGCGCGCCCTGGCGCTTGAGCTGCACGGCCGGGTACTCGAACGAGATACCGATCGGGAACTCACCGGCGGCCGCCAGCTTGCACGGCTTGGAGCCGGAGTGAACGTACTGGCCGATGTTCTGGTGCAGGTCGTCCATGTACTGCCAGCCCTGTTTCTCACCGAAGGTCTGCAACCAGGCGCTGACATCCAGGAAGCCGGTGCCGGAGGACGCCGGGTTCGGCATGACGATCTTGCCCTTGTACTCAGGCTTGGTCAGGTCTTGCCAGCTCACCGGCTTGGTCAGGCCCTGCTTTTCGGCTTCGATGGTGTTGAAGCAAATGGTGGCAGCCCAGACGTCCATGCCGACCCAGGCTGGTGGGTTGGCGGCATCGCGGTAGTTGCCGCCGATCTTGTCGAGGTCTTTCGGTGCGTAGCTTTGCAGCATGCCCTGCTGGTCGAGGATCGCCAGGCTGGAGGCGGCCAGGCCCCATACGGCATCGGCCTGCGGACGGTCTTTCTCGGCCAGCAGCTTGGCGGTGATGATGCCGGTGGAATCACGCACCCACTTGATTTCGATATCCGGGTTGGCCTTTTCGAAGGCCTGCTTGTAGCTCTTGAGCTGTTCGGCTTCGAGCGCGGTGTAGACCGTCAGCTGGGTATCGGCGGCAGTGGCCTGCAGGCTGAACGCAGTGAGGACGGCAGCGGCAAGAGCAAGTGGCTTGAACATGATGCGGTTCCTTTGAACGGTACAGGGTTGGGTAAGGCAATCAGTTGCCCGGCGCGCGCTGGCGCCAGGCTTGGGAGCGTTGCAACAGGCCGCGCGAGGCCCAGGCCAGGAGCAGCGAAACGGTGGCACTGGTGAGCAGGATCAGGGTCGACATGGCCGCCGCGCCGCCGACGTTGCCGGCATCGTCCATGTTCAACACGGCGACGGCGGCGAGGATGGTGTCGGGGCTGTAGAGGAAGATCGCCGCCGACACCGTGGTCATCGCCGAGACGAACAGGTAGCGAATGATGTCCAGCAGCGCCGGCAGGCAGATCGGTACGGTGACCCGCAGAAAGTGCCGGTACAGCGGCGCCTTGAGCGATAGCGCGGCGGCCTCGAACTCACCGTCGAGCTGGCGCAGGGCAGTGGTCGCGGTCATGTTGGCGGTGGTCAGGTAGTGGGCGATGGTGCACACCACCAGCAGCGCCATGCTGCCGTAGAACACATGCAGGGGGTTGCTGGTCAGGTTGAAGAAAAACACATAGCCCAGGCCCAACACCAAGCCCGGTACCGCCATCGGCACGAAGCTGAGCAGTCGCAGCACCAGGTTCAGCGAGCGCTGGCCCTTGGTCTTTTCCATCAGGTAGGCGCCGGTGAAGATCACCGCACTGCCGATCAGCGCCGAGCACAGGGCCATGGTCAGGCTGTTCTGGTAGGCCAGCCAGCCACCGCCGGCGGTTTCGTCAAACTGGTAGTGCTTGAGCGACAACGTCATGTTGTAGGGCCAGAAGGTGACCAGCGACGAGTACACCGCCATGCCCACTACCAGCAGCAATACCGCGCAGACCATCACCACCACCGCCAGGAACCAGGCATCGCGACGACGCGACGGCTGCGGCTGGAACACCTGGGCACGGCCACTCATCGAGTCGCCCTGGCGGCGGCGCAGCCAGGCATCGACAGTGAAGCTCAGCAGCGCCGGCACCAGCAGGACCATGCCGATCAGGGCACCGCGACCGAACTGCTGCTGGCCGACCACCGCCTTGTAGGCTTCCAGCGCCAGCACCTGATAGTCGCCGCCCACGACAACCGGCACGCCGAAGTCGGTGATGGTCAGGGTGAACACCAGGCAGAAGGCGGCGAACACGGCCTGGCGAGTGGCCGGCCAAGTGATGCTGCGAAAGGCACGCCAAGGGCCCGCGCCCATGCTCGATGCGGCATCGAACAGACGCGCGTCGGCCAGCGACAGCGCCGAGAGCAGGATCATCAAGGCATGGGGAAAGGTGTAGATGGCTTCGCCCAGGACAATGCCCCAGAAGCCGTAGATATTGTCGCTGAGCAGGCTGCGCAGCAGCCCCTGGTTGCCGAACAGGTACACCAGGGCAATGGCCGGCAGCATCGACGGTGCCAGCAGCGGCAGCAGCGAGATACCCCGCCAGATACGCTTGCCGGGGATCAGCGTGCGCTGCAGCGCATAGGCGAACAGATAGGCCAGCGGCACGACGATGGCCGCGACGCTGAGCGACACCTTCAGGCTGTTGCCCAGCAACCAGTGGAAGTTGGCGCTGGCAAACAGTTCACGCGCGGCCACCAGGCCACCGCCCTGCCCGGCATCGCTGCTGAAACCGCGCCAGAAGATCGCCATCAACGGCATCAGCACGGCAACGGTGAGCAACAGCAGCAGCAACCACTTGCCGCCGACCACGAACAGTCGATCACCCAGAGAGGCGCCGGAGCGCTGTACTGCCTTCGCGTGCGCGATCGGCATGGTCATTGGCGCGGCCATCTCAGGCAAACACCTGCAGGCTGCGCGGTGGCAGGGCTACCCAGATGTCCTGGGAACCCAGGCGCGGCATCGATTCGGGTGCCACTTCAGCCAGCAAGGCATGGCCGGGCAGCTCATTGAATTCAAAGCTCATGCGGCAGCGGTTGCCGAGGAAGGTGATCTCGCGCACTCGCGCCGGGAACAGGTTTTCTTCATGCACCGGCGGGTTGACGCTGATCGCCTCGGGGCGGCAGAACAAACGACCGCTGCGAGCCTGGCCGGCACCGTCGGCCAGGCGCATGTTCAAGGCGCCGACCTGGGCGTGGCTGTCGCTGTGGCGCTGGAACGGCAGCCAGTTGCCCTGGCCGACGAACTCGGCCACGAACGGTGTGGCCGGCTTGTCGTAGATGTCCTGGGGCGTGGCGTACTGCTCGACCTGGCCATTGTTCATCACGGCAATGCGGTCGGCCATGAGCATGGCTTCGTCCTGGTTGTGGGTCACCATCAAGGTGGTGATACCGAGCTGGCGCTGCAGCTGGCGCAACTCGGTACACAGGTGCTCGCGAACTCGCGCATCGAGGGCCGACATCGGCTCGTCGAGCAGCAGCAGCGACGGCGCCGGTGCCAGGGCGCGGGCCAGGGCCACACGCTGTTGCTGGCCACCGGAAAGCTGGCCGGGGTACTTTTTCTCGCTGCCCGACAGGCCCACCAGTTCCAGCATCTGCGCCACGCGCTGGCGAACTTCGTCACGCCCGCTGCCGGCCAGACCGTAAGCGATATTGGCCTCGACAGTCAGGTTGGGGAACAGCGCATACGACTGGAACAGAATGCCGTAGTCACGGGCCTGGGGCGGCAGGTCGGAGATGTCGCGATCGCCGATGTACAGGGTGCCACGGTCTTGGCGTTCAAGGCCGGCGATGCAGCGCAGTAGTGTGGTCTTGCCACAGCCGGACGGGCCGAGCAGGCACACCAGTTCACCAGCGGCGATGTCGAGGGAGACATCCTGCAGGGCGGTAAAGGCGCCGAAGCGCTTGTGGATACCGCGCACTTTCATTTGTGCGCCTGGGTTTGCGACCGGAGTGTTCATGGCAGGACCTCATCGAACGAATGAGGGCCATGCTAGGGGCCGATTGCGAAGGTTCTGTGGCTGGGAAGCAAAAGCTGCCGATACTGGTATAGGCAGATTTGGGTGTAGGCGCGGGCTTGTCCGCGCCTACAGGGCTGCCACTTCCTGGGCTACACCCAGGAAGGCGGCAGGCAGGCGCGCCTGGCGCCGTTCCTTCAAGCAATACAAGTACTCATGCATCACCGGCGCGTTCTCCAGCGCCAGCACCCGCAGCTCCGGGTTGTGCGGTACTTCATGGCGGGCAATGAGGCTGATGCCGATATTGCGCAGCACCGCTTCGCGAATCGACTCACGGCTGCCGATCTCCAGCATCGAGCCCACCTTGACGCCCGCCTCTGCCAGCATCTGCTCGGTCAGCTTGCGCGTGGTCGAACCCTGCTCGCGCACCAGCAGGCAATGCCCGGCCAGTGCCGACAGCGGCAGCGATTCGCGGCTGGCCAAAGGATGATTGCGGTGCACCGCGACCACCAGCGGATCGGTGCCCAGCACCCGACGCACCAGGCGGGTGTCTTCCAGCAATTGCGAGGAGGCGGCAAGGTCGACGCGGTAGTCTTCCAGCAACTCCAGCACCTGCTGGGAGTTGCCGATCTCCACCGAGACGTCGACCTGCGGCAGGCGCTCGCGAAAGATCTTCACCAGGTCGAGGATGTAGTACGGCGCGGTGGCAGCGATGCGCAAACTGCCCTGGGCCTGGCCGCTGTTGCGCAGGAAGAACTCGATGTCGGCCTCCTGCTGCAGCAGCGCCTTGACCATCGGCAGCAGCCGGGTGCCGTCGTCACTCAGGGTCAAGCGCCGGCCGCCGCGGTAGAACAGCTCCACCGCGTACTGGCTTTCCAGGTTGCGGATCTGGGTGGTGACCGTCGGTTGGCTGAGCCCGAGTTTCTTCGCCGCCAAAGTGATGCTGCCCAGGCGGGCAACCATGTAGAAGGCTTTCAACTCGGAACTCAACATACATCCTCGATTTACTTACGCAGCAGACGCAAACCGTTGAACACCACCAACAAGCTCACGCCCATGTCGGCGAACACCGCCATCCACATGGTTGCCATGCCGGCAAAGGTGATCGCCAGGAATATCGCCTTGATCCCCAACGCCAGCACAATGTTCTGGGTGAGGATCGCCGCACTGTGACGCGAGAGCCTGACGAAGGCGGGGATTTTGCGCAAGTCATCATCCATCAACGCCACGTCGGCGGTCTCGATGGCCGTGTCGGTACCGGCTGCCGCCATGGCAAAACCGATCTCGGCCCGCGCCAGTGCCGGGGCATCGTTGATACCATCGCCGACCATGCCAACCCGATGGCCCTGCGCATACAGGTCCTCGATGGTCTTGAGCTTGTCGGCGGGCAGCAGGTTGCCATGGGCCTGGTCGATCCCCACCTGGGCGGCGATGGCTTGGGCAGTGTGGGGATTGTCGCCGGTGAGCATGACAGTCTTGATACCCAGCTCATGCAACTCGGCTATGGCCTGGCGACTGCTTTCCTTGACCGTATCAGCCACCGCGAACAGGGCCAGCGGGCCGGACTTGTCGAGCAGCAGCACGACGGTCTTGCCCTGGCGTTCCAAGGCGTCGAGCTGTGCTTCGAGCTGCGGTGAACACAGGCCCAGCTCTTCGACCAGACGATGGTTGCCCAGGTGATACAACTTGCCGTCGATTTCCCCGCGCACGCCTCGGCCGGCCAGGGCTTCAAAAGCGCTCACTTCACTGAAGGCCAGTTGCTGCTCGCCAGCGAACACCGCAATGGCGCGCGATACCGGGTGATCGGAGCGCTCGGCAAGGCTTGCCGCCAGTGCCTGGGCGCGGCCTTCAAACAGCGGGTCCAGCACCACATGGTCGGTTTGCACCGGCTTGCCATGGGTGATGGTGCCGGTCTTGTCCAGGGCCAGGAAGTCGAGCTTGCGCCCGCCTTCCAGGTACACCCCGCCCTTGACCAGGATGCCCTTGCGCGCCGCTGCGGCCAGGCCGCTGACGATGGTCACCGGGGTCGAAATCACCAGGGCGCACGGGCATGCCACCACCAGCAACACCAGGGCACGGTAGATCCAGTCGAACCAGGCACCGGCCATGAACAGTGGCGGAATCACAGCCACTGCCAGGGCAAACGCAAACACTGCCGGGGTGTAGATGCGCGAGAACTGATCGACGAAGCGCTGGGTCGGCGCCCGCGCGCCCTGGGCTTCTTCCACCGCCTTGATGATCCGCGCCAGGGTCGATTGCCCTGCCGCTGCCGTCACCCGGTACTCCAGGGCGCCGGCCTGGTTGATAGTGCCGGCAAACACCTTGTCGCCCGGGCCCTTCTCCACCGGCAGGCTCTCGCCGGTGATGGGTGCCTGGTCGATGCTCGACTGGCCGCTGACCACCTCGCCATCCAGGCCGATTCGCTCACCAGGGCGCACTCGCACCAGGGCACCGAGGGCGACCTGCTTGACCTCCAGCTCACGCCACTGGCCGTCGGCCTGCTGTACGGTGGCCATGTCCGGGGTCAACTGCATCAGGCCGCCGATGGCATTGCGCGCGCGGTCCAGCGAGCGCGCCTCGATCAACTCGGCGAGGGTGAAGAGCACCATCACCATGGCCGCTTCCGGCCACTGGCCGATCAGCACGGCGCCGGTCACGGCGATGCTCATCAGCGCGTTGATGTTGAGGTTGCGGTTCTTCAGGGCGATCCAGCCCTTTTTGTAGGTGCTCAGGCCACAGCTCAGAATCGCCACCAGGGCGAGCACCGCCACCACCCAGTCGGGTGCCACCTCGGCAAAGTGAACGCCCTCGGCGGCCAGCGCGGCAACGCCCGCCAAGGCCAGCGGCCACCAGTGCTTTTTAGCCGGTGCGGGTGCGGCGGCAGGTTCTTCGCTGCTTTCGACCAGGGGCTCGGCCTGCATGCCCAGCGAGGCAACGGCCTGCTCGATTTCCCGGGTGTCGGCATGGGTATGGCGCACCCCGAGGATACGATTGATCAGGTTGAATTCCAGCTGTTCGACGCCTGCCAGCTTGCCCAGTTTGTTCTGGATCAGGGTCTGCTCGGTCGGGCAATCCATTGCCTCGATGCGAAAGCGGCTCAGGCGCGCGTCGCTGCTGGCCGCCTCGCTCAACTGCACCAGGGCGGGTGCGGCGTCGTGGGAGCAGCAACTGTGGGCGTGCTTGGCGTGGTCATGGGGCGCTTTGGGGCTGACAGGCTGGTTCATGAGTTCATCCTTAAATGTCCTGTTGCCAAGTGAACACCCTGTAGCCACTATAGGGTCAAGCCACCTGTCGAGGTATTTGCAGATGAAGATCGGAGAACTGGCCAAGGCCACCGATTGCGCCGTGGAAACCATTCGCTACTACGAGCGGGAGAACCTGCTGCCGGAACCGGCACGCAGCGAGGGCAACTACCGGATGTACACCCAGGCCCATGTGGAGCGCCTGACCTTCATCCGCAACTGCCGCACCCTGGACATGACTCTGGAGGAAATCCGCAGCCTGCTGCGCCTGCGCGACAGCCCGGAGGATCAATGCGAAAGTGTGAATGCGCTGATCGACGAGCATATCCAGCACGTCAAGGCGCGAATCGATGGGTTGCAGGCCTTGCAGGCGCAACTGCTGGAACTGCGCCAGCACTGTCATCCCAAGGAGGTACAGTGCTCGATCCTGCAGCATCTGGAGGTCAATGGCGCGGTGACTGCTCCGGAAGCGGAGCATTCCCACGTAGGTCGCAGCCACGGCCATTGATTGGAAAGCGGGATGGCGACTGCTGTGCAGTCGATCACAGCCTCGTTCCTCGCCAGCGGCTACAGGCCAACCCCGTGTAGCCGCTGGCGACAGCCTGCGATCGGCCGCGCAGCGGTCGTGATTACCGTATTCAGACCGCCATCGGCGCCGTCATTGGCGCGTGGTGCTCGTAGCCTTCGAGGCTGAAGTCACTCGGCTCGATCTTCTCCAGCCACTCCGGCTCGTACTTGCCGGTCTTGGCGAACTCAGGCACTCGATCACTGATCACCAGTTTCGGCGCGGCCAGCGGCTCTCGCTTGAGCTGCTCGTTGAGCATGTCCAGGTGGTTTTCGTACACGTGCGCATCACCGATGAAGTAGGTGAACCAGCGCGGCGTGTAGCCAGTCAGGCGACCTACCAGCGACAGCAGCGCCGCGCCCTCGGTGAGGTTGAACGGCGTGCCCAGGCCCAGGTCGTTGGAGCGGATATAGAGGGTCAGGGAAATTTCCCGGGTCTCTACATTGGGGTGGAACTGGTACAGCAGGTGGCACGGTGGCAGGGCCATTTCGTCGAGCTGGGCGCAGTTCCAGCCGTGGAACAGGATGCGGCGGCTGCCCGGGTCGTTGATGATGGTGTCGACGCACTGGCGGATTTGGTCGATGGCCTTGTACAGCACCACGAAGGCTTCGCCGTCTTCTTCGGCCTGGGCAATCTGCTGGAAGCCCTGGCTTTGGGCCAGCTCGATCGCAGCCGGGTTGCTCAGCGGGATGCGCTTGTAGGCCGGCCACTGGCGCCATTGCACGCCGTAGATCTCGCCGAGGTCGTCATGCCCCTGGCGGAACGGGTTGGCCAGCCACTGGGCGTTTTCGTTGGCGTTCTGGTCCCAGACCTTGCAGCCCAGTTCGCGGAACTCGCCAGCGTTCTTCACGCCGCGCAGAAAGCCGACCATCTCGCCGATGGCCGACTTGAACGCCAGCTTGCGGGTGGTGATGGCCGGGAAGCCTTTCTGCAGGTCGAAGCGCAGCATGGCGCCCGGCAGGCTGATGGTACGGACACCGGTACGGTTACCCTGCAGGGTGCCGTTTTCGATCACATCGCGGACCAGATCTAGATACTGTTTCATGGCTTACCTGTAGCAAAGACGGCAGGGGATCACCCTGCCGTGGAAAATCAAACGGCGGCCTTGGCCGTGGGTTTGCGGTTGTAGGCCCACCAGATCAGGCCGATGCCACCGAGAATCATCGGCACGCAGAGCAACTGACCCATGGTCAACCAGCCGAAGGCGATGTAGCCAAGCTGGGCATCGGGTACCCGCACGAACTCTACGATGAAACGGAAAATACCGTAGAACAGCGCGAACATGCCGGAAACGGCCATGGTCGGGCGCGGTTTGCGCGAGTACAGCCAAAGGATCAGGAATAATGCCACACCTTCCAGGGCGAACTGGTACAGCTGCGACGGGTGACGCGGCAGTTGTGCCGGATCGCTGAACGGCGGGAAGACCATGGCCCACGGCACATCAGTGGCCTTGCCCCACAGTTCGGCGTTGATGAAGTTGCCGATCCGCCCGGCGCCCAGGCCGATCGGCACCAGTGGCGCGACGAAGTCCATCAGCTCGAAGAACGACTTGTTGTTGCGCTTGCCGAACCACAAGGCCGCCAGCATCACGCCGATGAAGCCGCCGTGGAACGACATGCCGCCCTTCCAGACCTCGAAGATCAGCGCCGGGTTGGCCAGGTACGCGTGCAGGTCATAGAACAGCACGTAGCCAAGCCGCCCGCCGACGATCACCCCCATCGACAGCCAGAACACCAGATCGGAGAGTTTCTCGCGGCTCCAGGTCGGGTCGAAGCGGTTGAGTCGGCGCGACGCCAGCAGCCAGGCGCCGCCAATGCCGATCAGGTACATCAGGCCGTACCAATGGATTTTCAGCGGACCCAGGGCAATGGCCACTGGGTCGATCTGCGGGTAAGGCAGCATGGTGACTCCTCTCGTTAAAGCAAAAAGCTTAAGCCCACGCAAAACAGCAGCGCGGCGAACAGCCGTTTCAGCAGGCGTGGCGACAGCTTGTGCGCCAGTCGCGCGCCGAAGCGGGCAAAAAACATACTGGTCAGGGCAATCCCCAGCAGTGCGGGCAAATACACAAAGCCCAGGCTATGGTCGGGCAGGTGCGGGTCGTGCCAGCCCAACCAGATAAAGCTCAGGGCGCTGGCCACGGCAATCGGAAAACCGCAGGCCGAGGACGTCGCCACCGCTTGCTGCATGGGCAGGCTGCGCCAGGTCAGGAATGGCACGGTCAACGACCCGCCACCGATACCGAAGATCGCCGAGGCCCAGCCGATCACACCGCCGGCCGCCGTCAGCCCGGGCTTGCCAGGAATGCCGCGACTGGCCTTGGGTTTGAGGTCCAGGGCCATCTGCGCGGCGATCACCAGGGCAAAGATGCCGATGATCTTTTGCAGCATCGGGCCCTGGATTGCCGATGCGGTCTTGGCGCCGATACCGGCGCCGACCAGGATACCCAGGGTCATCCAGACGAAAATCGGCCACTGCACTGCACCTTTGCGATGGTGCTCGCGAATGGCATTGACCGAGGTAAAGACAATGGTCGCCAGGGAAGTACCCACCGCCAAGTGAGTCAGCACCGAGGTATCGAAGCCCTGCAGGGTGAAACTGAACACCAGCACCGGCACGATGATGATGCCGCCGCCCACGCCGAACAGCCCGGCCAGCACGCCTGCACAGGCGCCCAGCAGCAGATAGAGCACGAATTCCATTGTCGCCCCCGTAAATTCAGTCCGGCATGGTAACGGAAGGTAGGCCTGTGGCTCTAGTGAAGACACATGAAGTCGATGGAACCGGCAGGACGCTATCGGTAGAGTGGGTAAAAAACACAGAGGCCCACCTATGTGCCTGATCGTTTTCGCCTGGCGGCCGGGGCATGCCCAGCCGCTGATCGTCGCGGCCAACCGCGATGAGTTCTACGCCCGCCCGAGCCGTGTGCTTGAGGCCTGGGACGATGCGCCAGGGGTCTATGCCGGGCGCGACCTGGAAGCGGGCGGCACCTGGCTGGGCGTGGGCCCGGCAGGTCGTTTCGCGGCGCTGACCAACATCCGCGACCCGCACCAGGCCCAGGGCGCCCGCTCACGGGGCGAACTGGTGGCGGCGTTTTTGCGCGGGAAGCTGGGGGTCGAGGCCTACCTGGACCAGGTGGCCAGCCACAGCCAGCACTATTCGGGGTTCAACCTGCTGGTGGCTGATGGCGGGCAGCTGGGGTATCTGAATGCCCGCGAAGCGGCGCCGCAACTACTGAGTGAGGGCGTGTACGGGCTCTCCAATGCTGGCCTGGATACACCGTGGCCAAAGCTGGTCAAGGCACGAACGAGCTTGCAGCAGCACCTGGCCGACCCTCAACCTGAAGCGCTACTGGACCTGCTGGGGGATAACCTGCAGGCGGCAGATGCAGAACTGCCGGAAACCGGGGTGGGGATGAGTACCGAGCGGTTGCTGTCGAGTGTGTTCATTGCCAGCCAGAACTACGGTACGCGGGCGAGTACTGTGCTGATTGTCGAGGCGGATGGTCGGCGGAGGATGGTCGAGCGCAGCTTCGGGCCATTCGGGGGGCACTTGGGCGAGGTGGGTTTGCAGCTTTGACACAATCGCGGGGCAAGCCCGCTCCTACCGGTGTAGGAGCGGGCTTGCCCCGCGATGTCACAAGGTCTTCGACGACCCTGGATTGATCATCCGCGCCAGCCCCAGGTTCTTCAGGGCCAATTGCAGCGAGCTGTGGATAACTTGCGGGTTGTCGATACCCATGGCCTGGGCCAACAATTCCTGGGATTTGCTCAGGCTCACCTGACGCAGCATCCATTTCACCTTCGGCAAGTTGGTGGCGTTCATCGACAGGCTGTCAAAGCCCATGGCCATCAACAACACCGCCGCTGCCGGATCGCCGGCCATCTCGCCGCAGATACTCACCGGCTTGCCTTCGGCATGGGCATCACGCACCACGTTCTGCAGTGCCTGCAGGACTGCCGGGTGCAAGTAGTCATAGAGGTCGGCGACACGCGGGTTGTTGCGGTCCACCGCCAACAGGTACTGGGTCAGGTCGTTGGAGCCGACCGACAGGAAGTCCACTTGGCGCGCCAGCTCGCGGGTCTGGTACACCGCTGCCGGGATCTCGATCATCACACCCACCGGCGGCATCGGCACGTCGGTGCCCTCGTCGCGCACTTCACCCCAGGCACGGTGGATCAGGTGCAGGGCTTCTTCGAGCTCGTGGATACCGGAAATCATCGGCAGCAGGATGCGCAGGTTGTTGAGGCCTTCACTGGCCTTGAGCATGGCGCGGGTCTGCACCAGGAAGATTTCCGGGTGGTCGAGGGTAACGCGGATACCGCGCCAGCCAAGGAAGGGGTTGTCTTCCTTGATCGGGAAATACGACAGCGCCTTGTCACCACCGATGTCCAGGCTGCGCATGGTCACCGGCAACGGGTGGAAGGCCGCCAGTTGCTCGCGGTAAATCGCCAGCTGCTCCTTTTCGCTGGGGAAGCGCTGGTTGATCATGAACGGCACTTCGGTGCGGTACAGCCCGACCCCTTCGGCACCACGCTGCTGGGCGCGGGCGACATCGGCGAGCAGGCCGGTGTTGACCCACAGCGGCATGCGGTGGCCATCGAGGGTGATGCACGGCAGTTCGCGCAGGGCATCGAGCCCCTGGGCCAGCTGGCGTTCTTCTTCGACCACTTCGGCATACTGCTTGCGCAGTACATCGCTGGGGTTGGTATAGACGTCGCCCTTGTAGCCATCGACGATCATGTCGATGCCATCGACCTTCGAGTACGGCAGGTCGACCAGGCCCATCACGGTGGGAATGCCCATGGCGCGGGCGAGGATTGCAACGTGGGAGTTGCCCGAGCCCAGTACCGACACCAGGCCCACCAGCTTGCCTTCCGGCACTTCGCCGAGCATGGCCGGGGTCAGCTCTTCGCTGATCAGAATGGTGTTGTCAGGGTAGACCAGCGTCTGATGCCTTGCCTCTTGCAGGTAGGCCAGCAGACGCCGGCCCAGATCCTTCACGTCGGAAGCCCTCTCGCGCAGGTAGGCATCGTCCATCAGTTCGAAGCGATTGACGTGCTCGGTCACGACCTGGCGCAGGGCACCCTGCGCCCACTGGCCGGTCTTGATCACCTGCGCCACTTCACCGCCCAGGGCCGCGTCATCGAGCATCATCAGGTAGACGTCGAACAGCGCGCGCTCTTCCGGGCGTAACTGGGTGGCCAGTTTGGCGGAGAGGTTGCGCATGTCTTCGCGCACCCCTTCCAGGGCGTTATTGAACAGCTGGAGTTCGGCGTCGATGTCATCGACGGTCTTGTCGGGCACCACGTCGAGATCGGCCGGCGGCAGCATGACCACCGCCTTGCCCACCGCCGCACCGGGCGAACCTGGCACACCGACGAACTTGGCTTCCTGGATACCCTTGCCCTGACGACCAAGGCCACGGATCGATCCCGTGGCCTCGGCATGGGCAATAACGCCGGCGAGCTGGGCGCTCATGGTCACCAGAAAGGCTTCTTCGCCCTCGTCGAACTGGCGACGTTCCTTTTGCTGGATAACCAGCACCCCCACCACACGCCGGTGGTGGATGATCGGCGCACCAAGGAATGAAGCGAAGCGTTCTTCACCCGTTTCGGCAAAGTAGCGATAACGCGGGTGGTCGGCGGCGTGTTCCAGGTTCAGTGGCTCTTCGCGGGTGCCGACCAGGCCGACCAGGCCCTCGTTGGGTGCCATGCTGACCTTGCCGATCGAGCGCTTGTTCAAGCCCTCGGTGGCCATCAGCACGAAACGGTTGGATTCCGGATCAAGCAGATAGACGGAGCAGACCTGACTGCCCATGGCCTCTTTTACGCGCAACACAATGATCCCCAACGCCGTCTTGAGATCCTTGGCGGAGTTAACTTCCTGGACGATCTTGCGCAGCGTATTGAGCATGGCTCGGGGTCGAACTCCGTCGTCAGTCGCGCGCCAGCAGGCGCGGGGCAAGCTCTTTGAGAGCGCGGCGGTAAACCTCGCGCTTGAATGTCACCACCTGGCCCAGCGGATACCAATAACTGACCCAACGCCAGCCATCGAACTCCGGTTTCCCGGTCAGATCCATCCGCACCCGCTGCTCGTTGGAGACCAGGCGCAGGAGAAACCATTTCTGTTTCTGGCCGATACACAGCGGTTGGCTGTGGGTCCGCACCAGGCGTTGGGGTAAACGATAACGCAACCAGCCGCGGGTGCAGGCAAGAATTTCAACATCATCGCGCTCCAGCCCCACTTCTTCGTTCAGCTCGCGGTACAAGGCATCTTCCGGCGTCTCTTCAGGGTTGATACCACCCTGGGGAAACTGCCAGGCATCCTGGTTGATCCGTCGAGCCCATAGCACCTGCCCAAGATCATTCGTCAGAATGATCCCGACATTGGGGCGAAAACCATCGGGGTCGATCACGGCAGCAACCTCGCAAACGCATGTCACGGCATTGTTCCACAAAGGCCACAAGGCCAGCAACGCGCCTGTTTACCTTATGTGCACCGATGTGAAAAGTCCGTATTCTGTGGGACTTTTCAGATGTTATGCGAGTGACTTCAATGCGCCTGGCTTTATTCGATCTGGACAATACCCTCCTCGGCGGCGACAGCGATCACGCCTGGGGTGACTACCTCTGCGCCCGCGGGATTCTCGACCCGGTGGAGTACCAGAACCGCAACGATGCCTTCTACCAGGACTACCTGGCTGGCAAGCTGGACCTGGATGCCTACCTGAACTTCAGCCTGGAGATCCTGGCCGCGACTGACATGGCGCAACTCGACGAATGGCATCGTGACTTCATGCGGGACTGCGTCGAGCCGATCGTTCAGCCCAAGGCACTGGCGCTATTGAAGAAGCACCGCGACGCTGGCGACAAGCTGGTGATCATCACCGCCACCAACCGCTTCATTACCGGCCCGATTGCCAAGCGCCTGGACGTCGAGACCCTGCTGGCCACCGAATGCGAGATGGTTGATGGTCGCTACACCGGACGCAGCACAGATGTACCGTGCTTCCGTGAAGGCAAGGTGACGCGCCTGAACCGCTGGTTGGAAGAGAACGGCCATAACCTGGACGGCAGCTACTTCTATAGCGATTCGATGAACGACCTGCCGCTACTGGAGCAAGTGGCCAACCCGGTGGCGGTCGATCCTGATCCGAACCTGCGTGCCGAGGCCGAGAAGCGCGGCTGGCCGGTGATCAGCCTGCGCGATTGAGGTGAAGGTGATCGCGGGGCAAGCCCGCTCCCACACTGTAGGAGCGGGCTTGCCCCGCGATGCATTGGTCAGACCGGCTTAGCGCCCATCAACCCCGCAATGGCGATAAAACACACCCCACTGAACACCGCCAGCGCCAGGGTGAACTTCGGGCTACCCGCTCCCGGCTCGGTGCGTAGGCGATTGACCCGCGCCAGCAGCCAGAACCAGCTGAACGCACCCAAGGTGTAGATCACGCTGGAGCCCAGCACCCAGGTCTGGCCCAGCGGCCAGCCAATCAGGTGTACCAGCCACCAGCCGGTGAACGGCATGCTCACCAGGCTGATGCCCATCAACAACCAGACGAACACCAGCGGACGCTGCATCAAGCGGGTGGGGGCGGTGGCGTCGCCTTTGCGACGCGCCAGCCACGTCCAGATCGCCAGGCCCAGGGCACTGCCGAGCAGCACCACGGTGGCCAACACGTGCAGGGCTTTGAGAGTGGTCAGGTGTTCCATGTCATTTGCTTCCTTTTAGGCTGAACTGAGCTTAGCTGCTCAGCCCAGGAACAGCCGGTACGCCGGGTTATCGGTTTCAT
>RCUI01000055.1_pt1 | contig 42448 bp, 37 predicted proteins | sample 2166121 | NCBI WGS metagenome assembly RCUI01 (sample SAMN09932700, study PRJNA488358) | compost metagenome | feature: garden; material: soil; isolation source: compost soil in succinic acid-enriched culture | place: Germany: Experimental Botanical Garden Goettingen | collected 2016-01-27
CATCCGCCTCGGAAAGCTATTTCTGGCCCAGTGTCTGGGCCATTGCGCTGCACGTCCTGGTGTTCGGCATGCTGTTCGTCAGCTTTGCCATGACCCCGGAGCTGCCGCCGGCCAAGCCTATTGTCCAGGCAACCCTGTACCAGCTGAAATCTAAAAGTCAGGCGACCACCCAGACCAATCAGAAGATTGCCGGGGAGGCCAAGAAGACGGCTTCGCGCCAGACCGAAGAAGAGCAGATGGAGCAGAAGAAGGTCGAGCAGCAGGCTGTGAAAGCTGCGGAACAAAAGAAGGAAGAGGCTGCTCAAAAGGCCGAAGAGGCCCGTGAGGCTGCCGAAGCGAAGAAAGCCGAGGAAGCGAAGAAGGTCGACGAGGCGAAGAAAACCGCCGAGGCCAAAAAAGCCGAAGAGGCGAAGAAGGCTGCTGAAAAGCAGCAGGCTGATATCGCCAAGAAAAAGGCCGAGGAAGAAGCCAAGAAAAAGGCTGACGAAGAGGCCAAGAAACAAGCGGCTGAAGAAGCCAAGAAGAAAGCTGCCGAGGACGCCAAGAAGAAGGCGGCCGAGGATGCCAAGAAAAAAACGGCGGCTGAAGAGGCGAAGAAGAAAGCCGCTGAGGACGCCAAGAAGAAAGCTGCAGCTGATGCGGCCAAGAAGAAGGCACAGGATGCAGCCCGCAAGGCGGCTGAAGACAAGAAGGCCCAGGCCCTGGCCGAGCTTCTGTCGGACACCACCGAGCGGCAGCAGGCACTGGCTGACGAGCAGGGCGACCAGGTGGCCGGCGACTTCGACGACCTGATCCGTGCACGTGCAGCCGAAGGCTGGGCACGTCCACCTTCTGCGCGCAAGAACATGACGGTGGTTCTGCAAATCGGCATGTTGCCCGATGGCACCATTACCTCGGTGAGCGTAGCCCGCTCCAGTGGCGATGGTCCGTTCGACAGCTCGGCAGTTGCCGCGGTCAAGAACATTGGTCGTTTAACCGAGATGCAGGGCTTGAAACCGAGCGAATTCAATCCCTATCGTTCATTCAAGATGACATTCACACCTGAGGATCTAGCCTTGTGATTAAACTTCTTCGAGGACTGCTGGTCGTTCTCTGCTGCGCAGCAGGGTTCGCCATGGCAGAGGAAAAGAACATTCTGGTCACCAGTGGCAGTGACCGGGCAACGCCTATTGCGGTCGTGCCGTTCGGTCTGCAGGGCGGTAGCGTGCTGCCGGAAGACATGGCGGATATCATCGGTAATGACCTGCGCAACTCCGGTTATTACTCGCCGATCCCGCGCCAGAACATGATCAGCCAGCCTAGCCAGGCCAGCGAAGTGATCTTCCGCGACTGGAAAGCCCTGGGCGCCCAGTACGTCATGGTCGGCAGCATCGTGCCAGCGGGCGGCCGCCTGCAGGTGCAGTACGCGCTGTTCAACGTCGCCACCGAGCAGCAAGTGCTGACCGGCAGCGTCTCGGGTAGCGTCGATCAACTGCGCGACATGTCGCACTACATCGCCGACCAGTCGTTCGAGAAGCTCACCGGCATCAAGGGTGCATTCTCCACCCGCATGCTGTACGTGACTGCCGAGCGCTTCTCCACCAACAACACTCGCTACACCCTGCAGCGTTCGGACTATGACGGCGCACGCGCCGTGACCCTGCTGCAATCGCGCGAGCCGATCCTGTCGCCACGTTTTGCCCCCGATGGCAAGCGTATCGCCTATGTGTCGTTCGAGCAGAAGCGTCCGCGCATCTTCGTTCAGCACATCGACACTGGCCGTCGCGAGCAGATCACCAACTTCGAAGGCCTCAACGGTGCGCCAGCCTGGTCGCCGGATGGTTCGCGCCTGGCGTTCGTGCTGTCCAAGGACGGCAACCCGGACATCTATGTGATGAACATGGGCTCGCGTCAGCTGTCGCGTGTCACTGCAGGTCCTGGCATCAACACCGAACCGTTCTGGGGTAAGGATGGCTCGACCATTTACTTCACTTCTGATCGCGGTGGCAAACCACAGATCTATAAAACCAATGTTTCGGGCGGCGGTGCCGAACGCGTAACTTTCGTTGGCAACTACAACGCCAACCCTAAACTGTCGGCGGATGAAAAGACCCTGGTGATGATTCATCGTCAACAAGGTTTCACCAACTTCAAAGTGGCTGCGCAAGATTTGCAACGCGGCAGTGTAAAGATTCTCTCGGAAACAAGTCTTGATGAGTCACCCACTGTTGCGCCCAACGGCACCATGCTAATCTACGCCACCCGCCAGCAGGGCCGGGGAGTCTTGATGCTCGTCTCTCTCAACGGACGCGTGAGGCTCCCGCTTCCTACCGCTCAAGGCGAAGTCAGAGAACCGTCCTGGTCCCCTTACCTGAACTGACGCGGCGCTTTACGTTTTACTTAACACATTGGGGTTCATTAGGAGTTTCACGATGGAAATGCTGAAGTTTGGTAAGTTTGCTGCGCTGGCTCTGGCCATGGCCGTAGCCGTAGGTTGCTCTTCCAAAGGCGGCGACGACGCTGGTCAAGGCGCTGTTGATCCTAACGCTGGCTACGGTGCCAACACTGGCGCTGTTGACGGCAGCCTGAGCGAAGAAGCTGCTCTGCGCGCAATCACCACCTTCTACTTCGAATACGACAGCTCGGACCTGAAGCCAGAAGCCATGCGCGCTCTGGACGTTCATGCCAAGGACCTGAAAGGCAACGGCGCTCGCGTCGTGCTGGAAGGTAACACCGACGAGCGTGGTACTCGCGAATACAACATGGCTCTGGGCGAGCGTCGTGCGAAAGCCGTTCAACGCTACCTGGTACTGCAAGGCGTTTCTCCTGCCCAGCTGGAACTGGTTTCCTACGGCGAAGAGCGTCCAGTTGCCACCGGCAACGACGAGCAGTCCTGGGCTCAGAACCGTCGCGTCGAACTGCGTAAGTAATTCGATATGCGAACGTGCCGTCGTGCTTTAACCGTCCTGGCGCTCAGCCTGCCACTCGTGGCTTGGGCTGAGGTTCCTGTTGTTGATGACAACGCTGGCTATAGCGGCGCAAGCAGCTACCCACCAGCGGGTTATGGTACGAACGGCGCCTACGCCGGGGGAGGGGTTACGGCCCCTGCCTCGGCGCAGGGTCAGCTGTTCATGCAACTGCAGCAGATGCAGGATCAGCTGTCGCGTCAACAAGGCATCATCGAAGAGCTGCAAAACGATGTTGCGCGCATGAAACAGGAAAGCCTGGAGCGATACCAGGACCTGGATCGGCGTATTGGAACTGGCGGTGCTCCTGCCGCAGCTCCCGAGAATTCCGCAACCGGTGGCGCTGCCGCCGGTGCCGCTGCAGGTGCTGCCGCCGCGCAACAACCTGCAGCCAGTAGCGAACCTGGTGATCCGGCCAAAGAGAAGCTCTACTACGATGCGGCTTTTGACCTGATCAAGGCCAAGGACTTCGACAAGGCCAGCCAGGCGTTCAATGCCTTTCTGCGCAAGTATCCGAATAGCCAGTACGCCGGCAATGCCCAGTACTGGCTTGGTGAAGTCAACCTGGCCAAAGGTGATCTGCAAGCCGCCGGACAAGCCTTCGCCAAGGTCAGCCAAGTGTATCCCAAGCACAACAAGGTGCCGGATTCACTGTACAAGCTGGCCGACGTAGAGCGCCGCCTGGGGCACACTGACCGGGTCAAAGGCATTTTGCAGCAGGTCATTACCCAATATCCGGGAACCTCTGCTGCACAACTGGCCCAGCGCGACCTGCAAAAGCTCTAAACCGGTCGCTTTAAAAGAAACCCGCGCTAGTCGCGGGTTTTTTCGTTAGAATCTCAGCCCTTTTATTGATCTACGCTGCTGTGAACTACGCGATGACGGGTTTTCAGCGGTGCCTGACGGAGGCGGACAGCCTGTTTAGCTGTTACGCCCGTGGCGACTATGCAAGACACATTACGTATCACCGAAGTTTTTTACTCTTTGCAGGGTGAAACGCGTACCGCTGGCCTGCCCACGGTATTTGTCCGTCTCACCGGGTGCCCGTTGCGCTGCCAGTATTGCGACAGCGAATACGCATTCAGTGGCGGCACCGTTCGCACACTTGATTCGATCCTTGAGCAGGTAGCAGCTTTCAAGCCGCGCTACGTCTGCGTCACCGGTGGCGAGCCGTTGGCCCAGCCCAATGCCATCCCTTTGCTGGAAAAGCTCTGCGACGCCGGTTACGAGGTGTCGCTCGAGACCAGCGGCGCCCTGGATATTTCCAAGGTCGACCCGCGGGTAAGTCGCGTGCTCGACCTCAAGACCCCGGGTTCCAAGGAAGCCGCTCGCAATCGCTACGAGAACATTGAGCTGCTGACCGACAACGACCAGGTCAAGTTCGTCCTCTGTTCGCGGGAAGACTATGACTGGGCGGTGTCCAAGCTGATCCAGTATGGACTGGACCAGCGAGCGGGCGAGGTGCTGTTTTCGCCAAGCCATCACGAGCTGCGGGCAACCGACCTTGCCGACTGGATCGTGGCTGACAACCTACCGGTGCGCTTGCAGATGCAGTTGCACAAATTGCTCTGGAATGACGAGCCCGGCCGCTGAAAGGAGTGAATGCAATGACTGAGAAACGCGCGGTAATCCTGCTGTCCGGTGGCCTTGATTCGGCCACCGTGGTCGCCATGGCGAAGGCCGAGGGCTACAGCTGCTACACCATGAGCTTCGACTACGGCCAGCGCCATCGTGCTGAGCTCAATGCCGCTGCGCGAGTTGCCCGCGACCTGGGCGTGGTCGAGCACAAGGTCATCGGCCTGAACCTGGACGGTATCGGTGGTTCGGCCCTGACCGACAGCAGCATCGATGTGCCTGAAGCGCCAAGTGAAGGCATTCCGGTTACCTACGTGCCGGCCCGCAACACCGTGTTCCTGTCGCTGGCACTGGGCTGGGCTGAAGTACTGAATGCACGGGATATCTTCATTGGCGTCAACGCTGTGGACTATTCCGGTTACCCGGATTGCCGCCCCGAGTTTGTCGAGGCTTTCCAGCGCATGGCGAACCTGGCTACCAAGGCCGGTGTCGAAGGGCAGGGCTTCCGTATCCAGGCGCCGCTGCAGAACCTGAGCAAGGCGCAGATCGTTCTGGCCGGGATAGCCCGTGGTGTGGATTACAGCCTTACTGTTTCCTGCTACCAGGCCGACGATGAAGGCCGTGCCTGTGGCAAATGTGACAGCTGCCGCCTGCGCGCTGACGGCTTCAAGGCGGCGGGTGTCGAAGACCCAACACGATATTTTTAAATTATTTTGCGATGGGGTGTTGATTTCCTGTTAGAAATCAGTATTATACGCGCCATCCAACGGGTCGTTAGCTCAGTTGGTAGAGCAGTTGGCTTTTAACCAATTGGTCGTAGGTTCGAATCCTACACGACCCACCATACGCTGTAAGAGAAAGCCCGCTACCTGAAAAGGTCGCGGGCTTTTTCGTTTTCGGGATAAAAGCATTGCGGGGCAAGCCCGCTCCCACAGCATCTGCAGGAGCGGGCTTGCCCCGCGATCACACGTTAGAACGCGTACGTGGCCGAAAGAATGGCCGACCGCGCATCCCCATACTCAATGGCCGACGAACGGGCATCCGTACCGTTCTGCTGGCGCACCCGCTCCACATAGTCCTCGTCGAACAGGTTGTTGACGTTCAGCTGCAGGTCCAGCTGTTCGTTGACCCGGTAGGCAACCATGGCGTTGTGTACCCAGTAGGCATCAAGCTTGGCGGTGGTACTGGAGGTCACGTTGCGCTCGCTGACGTAGCGCGCGCCATAGCCGACCGTCCAGTCGGCCGGCAGTTTGTATGTCGTCCACAGGTTGAGCGAGCGCGGCGGAGTGTTGCCCAGCGCCTGGCCTTCACGGGCGATGCCGGCGGCAGTATCGGCGGCATCGAGCGTTTCGCTGTCGAGGAAGGTGTAGTTGGCGAACACGTCCCACTGCTCGGTGATGTGGCCGGTCACGCCTACTTCAAGCCCCTGTACCCGCTGCTTGCCCGCCAATTGGGTGGAGCCATCGGCCATGGTTTCGCGCGCGTTGGTCTTCTCTACACGAAACAACGCTGCATCGAGCTCCAGGCGCTTGTCCAGCAACTCCCATTTGGTGCCCAGTTCCCAGGTTTCGTTCTTCTCGGGCGACAAGTCTGCAGTGGCAGTGGTCAAGCCGCCGCCGGTGGAGGCCAGGCTTTCGGCCGAGGGGTTGAAGGAGTTGCCCCAGGCGACATAGATGCGACCGTTCTCGGTGGGCTTGTAGACCAGGCCTGCGCGGCCGCTGAGTTTTTCATCGGTAGAGTCGACGTCAGAGGTTTTCACGTGATCGGCGCCGTAGCCTTGGGCTTCGCCTTTGAACTTGTCGTAGCGCAGGCCCAGGTTCAGGTCCCACTGCTCGTGCAGGGCGATGGTGTCGAAGACATAGAGGGCCTGGTTGGTCAGTTCGGTCTCGGTATAGCCGCTGGTGGCCTTGTTGCTCGGCCCGGTCCATTTCCCGGGCGGGTTGCTCAGGTCGTAGCCATCGGTGGGGTACAGGGCGTTGCCCAGGCCATGTCCGTAGGTTTTCAGGTCCAGGGTTTCACGCGAGACCTCAACGCCGGTGACCAGGTCGTGGCGCATGCCCAGCAGGTTGAAATTGCTCACCAGGTTCGTCTGGTTGATCCACATTTCGGTTGTCGCGTCTCGGCCGTAGCCTTGCGGGCCGGCAGGGCGGTAGCGGCCAGCCGGCACGCCGGTTGTGTTGACATGCGAAGCAGACACAATGGTGTCGCGGGCAATGTGGCTGTAGCGGGTGAGGTTCTGCAGGCGCAGGTTGTCGTTGAAATCGTGCTCGAAGTTGGCGGTGAAGGAGCTTTGCTCGACCTCCTCCTTGTCCAGGTTCTTCCAGCCGAAATAATCTTCACGGCTGACCCCGCCCAGCTTCTTGCCATCCAGGGCCGGTACGCCGTAGTCGGGCAGATTGTCGTCCACCTGGTGGAAGGCGCTCAGGGTCAGGCGTGTGGACTCGCTGAAACCCAGGCGCAAGGAAGGCGCAAGCCCCCAGCGTTCGCGGTCGATCTCTTCGCGCCCGGCCACATCGTTCTGGTGGCCCATGAGGTTGACCCGGAACGCGCTGTTCTCGCCTACGCCTTCGAGCGGCTGGTTGCTGTCCAGGGTCATGCGGTAGTAGTTGTCGGTACCGACACTGCCCCCCAGGCGAGTAAACGCCCGGTCCTGTGGCTGCTTGCTGATGATGTTGATGCTGCCGCCGGTGGTGCCTGCACCACCGAACACCGAGTTGGGTCCTTTGATGACTTCGACTTGCTCGATGTTGAAGGTGTCGGTGCGGTTGGTCTGGGCGCTGTCGCGCAGGCCGTCGATCTGGATGTTGCTGTTGGCCGAGAAGCCGCGGATGTTGATGCTGTCGCCAGAGCCGCCACCCCCTTCACCGGCGTTGAAGGTGATGCCCGAGACGTTTGACAGCACCTGGCGCAAGCTCAGCGCTTGTTGCTCCTGAATGACCTGGGCAGGGACCACAGTGATGGTCTGCGGCATATCGAGCAGGGGCTTGGCCAATTTGCTGGAGGCCGAGTGCTCGGTTTTGTAGGGGCTGCCGGACTGGGCGTCGACGTTGATATTGTCCAGTTGCAGGGCTTTTTGTCCGGCCTGTTCGGCAATGGCGTAACCACTTGAGGAAGCAACGGCAAGACCCAGTGCACAGGCCTTGAAAGGGCGGGGGGAGCGGGTGGAGGCGTTGGAGCTTGTCATGGGCAAGGAAACCTGAGAAGGCAGAAGTTACATTTGTTATTGAGAAGCATTAACAAGTGTACGCCTGAGGCACCTCGGGTGAGAATGATTTACAGAAACTGTATGTGTGAGCAAATATTGCAGAGATTATTGCCACATTCACAGATACGAAAAGCGTCGTAATCCGTGATGCACAATGCCGTGCGAAGCGTCTGACTGCTTTATAGTAGCGGCCTTCAAAATGGCGCCTGCGGGAAAGGAAGTGGTGTGTTTTTCAGGTTAATTCTGATCGCCTTCGTGTTGGCGATATCGGCGTGCAGTTCCCACTCCCCCAGCCCGGGCCCAGCGGCCAATAAAGTGGTCAGCGGCGTATACAAGGTCAAGCGCGGCGACACCCTGTATTCGATTGCCACGCGCCACGGCTGGAACTTCAAGGCGTTGGCACGCTACAACGGCATCAGCGCGCCTTATGCGGTGAATGTCGGCCAGACCATTCGCTTTGGTGGCTCGAAAGCTTCCAACCGCACGACCACCACGACTGCCAGCAAGGGCAAGCCCGTGGCCCCGTCCACCAAGGTTACCCTGCGTGGCTGGGCGTGGCCGCTGGAGGGCGCGGTGATCGGCCGCTACTCATCGGCCGACAAACTCAACAAGGGCATCCGCATCGCCGCCACCCGGGGCCAGCCGGTTTACGCCAGCCTGGGCGGCAAGGTGGCGTTCGCGGTGAACATCCGCGGCTACGGCAACCTGATCATCCTCCAGCATGGTCCTTCGCATGCCAGCGTTTATGGCCACAACAGCAAGTTGCTGGTCAAGGAAGGGCAAACGGTCAGCAAGGGCCAGAAGATTGCCGAGGCAGGCGACCTGGATACTGACCGCGTGCAGCTCTACTTCGAGATCCGCCAGAACGGCAAGCCCATCGACCCGTTGAGCGTACTGCCCGCAGCCAGCTGAAGTCAGCCACGATTGGCCGGCCTTGGCTGCAGCAACGGATCGTGCGGGTTGATCTGGCGCAGTGCTTCCAGCACCTTGTTGGCCTCGCCGGGTTGCTGGTTCTGTTGCAGGTAATGGATCAGGGCCAGGCGCAGATCACGGTTGTACGGTTGCTGTTGCAGATTGCGCCAGAGCTGTTCGCGGGCTTTCTCTCGCTGGCCTTGATCATGCAACGCTACGGCCAGCACATAGCCGTAGCCGGTATTTTCCGGCTCCAACTGCACCGCCTTCTGCAATGCTTTTAGCGCCGCTTCGCGTTGCCCCTCGCGGATCAGGGCCAGCCCATTGGCCTGGTGCAGCAAGGCGGCTTCGGGATGTTCTGCCAGTGCCTGAGTCAGTTCGCTGCGGGCTTCGCTACCGCGGCCATGGCGGCCGAGCCACTGCACTAGCGCTACCCGTGCCGGGAGAAAATCGGCATCGCGCTTGATCGCGGTGCGCAGGTATTTCTCCACCTCGGCGTCGCGGCCGTTGGCCTGATACAGCAGCGCCAGGTTGAGGTTGGCTTCGGCGCGCTCCAGCAGGCTCATCTGCACATGTTCGTATTCGCCAATCGCTTTGTTGAAGGCCGCCTCATCGTTGCCAAGCCCGACTGCACCTACCGGCAACAGGGCGTAGGCGGCTGCGATGCGCACAGCCAGCGCCGGGTCGCGCAGCAGGGGCGCCAGCAGGCGTTGGCGTTGTTCCGGTGGCAGCAGCGCGGCGACAGCTTCCAGGGCGCTCAGGCGCACTTGCGCGTCCTTGTGCTTGAGGTCGCGGGTGGCGGCATTGAACGTCTGTTCGCTCGGGTAGTTGGCCAGTTCAGCCAGCAGGGTGGCGCGGCGAATGGCGGGCAATGCGTTGCCCTGCAGTTGTTCGAGCAACGATTGCACCGCGCCGGGCTTGCCACCACGCAGCAGGTCCAGGCTGGAGGCATAGGTGCTGTCGCCGTCCTGGCCATACCAGAGGCGGAACTGATCGGCGATCTGTTGCCCCTTGGTGGATTGGTGGCAGCTCAGGCAGGCATCGGGTGTACCCAGCTGCAACGCCTGGGCCGGTGCAGGAATGCTGAAGCCGTGGTCGTGACGCCAGTCGTTGACCATGTAGAACTTGCCCGGCATGTGGCAATCCACACACTGCGAGCCGGGTTGGCCAGGGGTGTGCCGATGATGCTCGGTCGAGGTGTAGTCCTTGGCCTTGAGGCCCGCGCCATCGACACCGGCAATGGTGATCTTGCCGGCGGTGTTGTGACATTGCAGGCATACACCATCACCGGGGGCCTTGAGCTGGGTGCTGTGCGGGTCGTGGCAATTGCTGCAGCGCACACCCTTGGCGAACATCTTGCTCTGGGTGAAGGCGCCGTATTCGAACACCTCGTCCTTGATCTTGCCGTCGAGTGCATACAGCTCGCGGGTCAGGCGGCTTGGCAGGTAGTCATCCATCAGACGACGATCATTGTGAAAGCCATCACCCAGCGGAGCACGGCGGGCATGGCAACGGGCGCAGGTCTCCACTTCGCTGAGGTTGTCGCTCTGGTGCGCGCTTCGACTGAAGCCTACATTGGCTTGCTTGCCCGGTTTGGCGGCCCATTGCAGATGGTTGGACGCCGGCCCATGGCAGGCCTGGCAACCTACGCCCAGGCTGTTCCACTGGCTGTCGAACGCGCCGCTTTCGGCGTCGAAATTTCGCTTGAATCCGGTGGTATGGCATTCCACGCACATGAAGTTGGCGTTCTGCTGTGGCTTGCTCCAGTGCAGCGGGTCTTTGAAGTCCACGCCCTGGCCCGGGTAGAGGTGAAACCATTGTTTTTTCTGGGTATCCCAGGCAACGCCCAGGGCTTGCAAGTGGCCCTCGCCGGTATCGATCAGGTACTGCTGCAGGGGCTCCACACCAAAGGCATAGGCCACGCGAAAATCCTTGTTCTTGCCGTCGGCACCAACGGTGTTGACCCAGAACTGCTCGCCCTGGCGGAAGAACCGGGTGGTCTCGTTCTCAGCCTTGAACTGGCGGTCGGCGAAATCGCCGAGCACTGATTGTTCGCTGGCATCCTGCATGGCCAGTTGGTGGTGTGAGCCTTTCCAGTGGTCGGTCTGGGCCTTGTGGCAGCCTTGGCACTGGGCTTCATCGACCAGTGTTGCAGGAGGTGCCGGGGGCGCGGCGACCGGAGCAGGGGGCGCAGCGGTCGTGGTCACGGCGGTGATGGGGGTTGACTGGTCGACCAGCACCCAGGCAATCACGCTCAACAGCAGTGCCAGGCCGGCCAGTACAGGCCAGAACCATTGGCGGGTGGGGGCGGCAGGTGTGGCGGTATCGGTACGCTTGCGATGAGGCTTGGACATGCAGACTTCCGTGATCCGATGAACTGAGGGCAGCTTGGGTGAGGCAATGATTGGCTGTCAAAGGTTTCAGGGCATGCCGAGGAACCAGCGCAAGTAAGGATTCTGGCCGTCGTCACGAGCCACTTCGCGCACTTGCCGGGCCCAGGTTTCGCGTTGGCCCCGGTAGGCCGTCAGGCCAACCTGATAGAACCGCAGCAAGCGCTGGCGCTGCTCGTTCAGTCGCAGGCGGAACAGGCTGTCATCGCCCTGAAGCGGCGGTGGGCTGTACAAGGCCAGCAACTCGGGCAGCACTCGAATGATTTCATCGCTGCGCACCCAGGGTGCGTATTCGATGCGTGGCTGGTCATCAGTGACTGCCGGGGTAGTGCCTGCGTAACGCTCAAGGCCTGCACGGTCGGTCACCCAGGTGGCCAAAAGGCTTGCCGGTGAATCGATGCCCACCGCGCTCAGGGTGCTGAGGACGTCAGGTTGCTGAAGACGCTGGCTGATGCGCGCCAAATCCAGCTGCACCGGTTGCTGAGAGCCCACCAGCAGCATTTCGTGGAACTCGGTGGTCCACAGCGAGGCATGCGGGAATACGTCGAGAAAGCTTTGCACCAGCGCGCGGCTGTCATCGTTGTTCTGCGTAGGCAGCGGCAGCCATTGGGCGACCAGACCCTGAGGATTCAGGCGGCTTGAAGCCAATTGATAGAAATCACGGGAGTACAGGTTGACCACGCCGGCTGCCGAAGGGGGTGGCGGCTCCAGGGTAATCAGGTCGTAGGTTTGCGGGTTGCCGAGCAGTTCGCGGCGACCATCGCGCAGGCGCACCTGCAGGCGCGGATCGCTGGCGGCGTTGTAGTTGCCCTGGAATAGCGCCGAGGCGCTGACCACCCCGGGCAGCAGTTCGGCGACCACCCGATGCTCAAGCCCCGGATAGCGCAACAAGGCCCCGGCGGTAATCCCGGTGCCCAGGCCGATGACCAGTGCCGAGCGCGGCTCGCCATTGTGGATCAGCAGGGGCAGCAAGGCCTGCAGGCGCATGTAGCGTAGCGATGGCATGGCATCGCCGGTGTTGGACACACCCTGGATGTACAAGCGGCGAAAATTGCCCTGGCGCTTGTGTTGCTCGACCACGGCCACCGTGCCGCCTCGGCCTTCCTGGTAGAACACCAGGTCGCTGCCGCGTGCGCCAGGCAGCAACTTTGCCAGGCGATCGGCAGGGGTGAGCAGGGCCACGGCGAGGCTCGCGATGCCCAGGGCGATCACCGCCCGGCGTTTGCCAATGGCGACCTGCTCGCCGCGCAGCACCGCCAGCAACGCGACCAGCGCCGCCAGTACGGCTAGCACACCCAGCGTTCGAACCAGGCCCAATTGAGGCACCAGCACGAAGCCGCAGAGCATCACCCCGACGATACCGCCCAACGTGTTGAAGGCCACCACCGAACCGACATCACGGCCCACATGCCCTTGTTCGCTGACCAACCGCAAGGCCAGCGGGAATGCCGCTCCCAGCAAGGTGGTGGGCAAAAATACAATGCTCAGGGCCACTACGGCAAAGCGTGCGCACATGCCTGCCAGGGCACTGCCGCCCATTGCCAGCACAGCAGCTTCGGCCTGGGTCTGCAGTTGAATCAGCCAGCGACCCAGGCCGGCAATTTCCAGCAGGGCCAGCAACCCTGCGCCGGCAATCAGCAGGGCGAAGGCGCCCCACGGATCGCTGATCCGGTCGGCACGCCGGGCATACAACGCGCTGCCCAGTACCAGCCCGCCCAGGTAGGTGGCCAATACCACGGCGAAGGCGAAGGTGCGGGTACTCATGAATTGAACGATGGCCTGGGACCAGACCACTTCGTAACCCAGGGCGATACCGCCGGCGATGGCATACAACACCAGCGCCAGGTAGGCCGCACCTTTACGTGATTGAACGGTGGCCACAGGCGCGTCGCTGGCAGGGCTGCCCTGGGCCAGCCAGAAGGCGCCGCCAGCAGCCACCAGGTTGAGCACGGCAGCGGCGCAGGCACTGCCAAAGATACCCAGCGCCGGAATCAAAAGGAAAGCGGCGAGCAGGGTGCCGACAATGGCGCCTGCGGTGTTGGCTGCATACAACTGGCCCCCGGCACGACCGATGCTTTCGACGTCGCGGGTTACCGCACGCACCAGCACCGGCAAGGTGCCGCCCATCAATACGGCCGGTACCCCGACCAGGGCAAAGGGCAGAACCCACGCCAGCAAACCGATGCTGTTTTCCATCCGCGCGAAGGGGCCGGCGGCCATGCCCAGTGCCCAGGTGGCGGCGACCCCGACTACTGCCACGGCCAGTTCAAGCACGGCGTAGAAACGCATGGGTCGCTGCAGGCGGTCAGCCCGTCGTCCCAGCCACAAGCCACCCAGGGCCAGGCCGGCAAAAAAAGCGCTGATGCCCGCGGTAATGGCGTACACCTCGACACCCACCACCAGTGATAGCTGCTTGATCCACAACACCTGGTAGATCAGCGCTGCAGCGCCGGAAGCCACTAGCAGCAGGGCTGCCAGGGTGACGCTGGACCGCGATTGGGACGTGGATCGGGTGGTGGCTTTGCTGCGTCGGGAGGTACTGGCTACCGGCATCGGGCGAAGGCCTTGTATTGGTCTGCGAAACATTCTGTATAGCGCATTGCGCGTGCTTGAGCCTAGCAGCTCAAGTGCCAACTAGAGCGCCAGATACGCTGGCCCAGCCATAAAAAAGCCCGCCCGCAACCTGAGGGTCGCGGGCGGGCGGGGGTGGAGTTACTGCTTGTTCTGCTTCATCTTCTCTTCGATCTTCGCATCCACATCGGCGCGGATCTGGTCGATGCTGAAGCTTGCCGGACGCTGGCTTGGTGGGTACTCGACGAAGGTCTGCAGGAATGCAGCGGACTTCATCACGGCCACTTCGGTCAGGTAAACGTTCTTGGTGGTCCAGTCGTAGTACTGGTCGGACACCACGTCAGCACGCTCGTACGGGTCCATGCGCAGGTTGAAGATCTTCGGTACCCGCAGGCACACGAAGGGCTCGCTCCACACCTTGAAACCGCCCGGTGCGCGTTGTTCGCAGAACACGGCTTTCCAGTTGTCGTAACGCATGGAAACCAGCACGCCGTCGTCGTTGAAGTAGTAGAACTCCTTGCGCTCGCCTTTAGGCTGCTGACCGGTCAGGTAAGGCAGCTGGTTGTAGCCGTCCAGATGCACCTTGAAGTTGGTACCGCCAGAGACCGGCGCCCAACCCTTGAGCAGCTTGTTTTTCACATCGGAATCGCCAGCGGCCGCCAACAGCGTTGGGAACCAGTCCAGGCCCGAGAACATCTCGTTGGAGATTTCGCCCGGTTTGATCTTGCCTGGCCAGCGAACCATGGCCGGTACGCGGTAGGCGCCTTCCCAGTTGGAGTTCTTCTCGTTGCGGAACGGCGTGGTCGCCGCATCCGGCCAGGAGAACTGGTTCGGGCCGTTGTCGGTGGTGTAGACGACAATGGTGTTGTCGGCGATCTTCAGGTCGTCCAGGGTCTTGAGCAGTTTGCCGACGTCTCCGTCGTGCTCAAGCATGCCGTCTGCGTACTCGTTGCCAGACATTCCGCTCTGGCCCTTCATCGAGTCACGCACGTGGGTGAACAAGTGCATGCGGGTGGTGTTCATCCAGACGAAGAATGGCTTGTCGGCCTTGACCTGCTTCTCGATGAATGCTTGCGCCGCTGCTGTGGTTTCGTCGTCGATGGTTTCCATGCGCTTGGTATTCAGCGCGCCGGTGTCTTCGATCTTGCCATCGGCGAAGCTGTGGATCACGCCACGCGGAGTGAAGGCCTTGGTGAATTCCGGGTTGTCCTTGGGCCAGTTTTCACGTTCCGGCTCTTCCTCGGCATTGAGGTGATAAAGGTTGCCGAAGAACTCGTCGAAACCGTGGGCGGTCGGTAAGTACTCGTCGCGGTCGCCCAGGTGGTTCTTGCCGAACTGCCCGGTGGCGTAGCCCATCGACTTGAGTGCCTGGGCGATGGTGATGTCGCGCTTTTGCAAACCGACGGTTGCGCCGGGCAAACCCACTTTTGACAGGCCAGTACGCAGTACCGTCTGGCCGGTGATGAACGAGGAGCGCCCTGCAGTGCAACTGTTCTCCGCGTAGTAATCGGTGAACATCATGCCTTCCTTGGCGATTCGGTCGATGTTCGGGGTCTTGTAGCCGACCACGCCCAGCGCATAGGCACTGATATTGGTCTGGCCGATATCATCACCGAAGATCACCAGGATATTGGGCTTTTCAGCAGCGCTGACCGCGCCTGCGGTAATACCTATCACCGACGCCGCGACCATCGCGAGCTTCGGTATCCATCTGCGTTTGCCAGTCATTCGACTTGCCTCCCTTTCACGATCAAGACCGCCACTCGACGATCAATGAGTTGCTCACTGCGTTGCTCTTTCACCACTTCACTGTGCATGCTCATTTCGAGGCGCTCTCGAAAGGGAATACTCGTGCCCAGTCCTTAGCCATATCCACAGTAGTCCAGTCCTGCTTTTTGGCCTCATCCAGGGCCTTGTCCAGACGTCCAATTTTTGATCCCCGGTCATAAGCCCACTCGCGCTCGGCATCGGTGTGGTGTACCAGGCCCATGAAGCGCGCGCCTTTGCCGGCGGCGGTCCACTGCAGCATTTGCAAGTCGCCATCGGAGTTGCCGAAGGCCAGGATGGGGCGACGGCCGATGATGGCGTCGATGCTTTCCGGCTTGCCGGGGCCATCGTCGTTGTGGGCAAGTTTTGGCGTGCGCAGAATTGACGGCTGGCCGTCGATGATCTGGAACTGGCTGACGAACGAGGTGCCGATCACCTGTTCCGGCGGGATGCCGTAGACCTCCTGGGCGAAGGTGCGCATGAAAGCGGTTTCGCCACCGGATACGATGTAGGTCTTGAAGCCCTGGCTGCGCAGGTAGTCGAGCAGCTCGAGCATCGGCTGGTAGACCATTTCGGTGAACGGTCTGTCGGTCTTGGGGTGCCTGGCCTTGGCCAGCCAGGCCTCGGCGTTGGCCATGAACGCCTCGGTGGTGATACCGGTATGGGTGGCACCGACGATTTTCATCAGGCCCTCCATGCCGCTCGCTGCCAGGGTCTTCTGGTCGTCTTCCAGCACGGCCTTGAAGGGTTGCTGGTCTTTCCATTCGGGATGCTCAGGGGCCATGCGCTTGACTTCAGCGAGGGCGAACAACAGTTGGAAGTAGGCCGGTTGCTCGCTCCACAGGGTGCCGTCGTTGTCGAATACGGCAATACGTTCATCGACTGGCACGTAGGTTTTCGAACCCTGGGTCGTCACTTGCTCGACGAAGTTCAACACGGCCGTTCGGGTCGCTCCCTCACGCCAGCTCGGCAATGGCTCGGCGGCTTGCAACGGCAGTGACCAGTGCAGCAAGAGCAACAGCACCAGCCACAGTGGCTGACGAAACTTGGCGATCATGGCAACTCCTTGTCGTGTCCAGGGTTCAGCGGGCGCAAGCTGTGGGGCCGGGGGGCGCCACGGGCCTGCCTGACGGTTTCATGGTGCAGGGTAGTGAGGCGGGGCAGGAGCGCCTCCGGCGACGCGTCAGCCTGTGCGTTGGCGCTGTAGCACTGGCGCAGCACATCCGGATCGGCGCCGGCCAGACGCAGGCTGCCTCGGCTGCGGCGCCACCATTGGTACAACGCCGTGAGCTGTGGCGGGCGTTGCCTGAGCTGGCCCGGTACCTGCTGCCAGGCGTAGTCGGCCGATGCTTCGCGGCGAGCCTTGCGGGTGGCTTGCCAATGCTGCCAGGACGTTCGCCATTGCGCGCCAAAGCGGCGTAGCAGCAATCCCAGCAGCACCAGCACGGCCAGGATCAGCCCGGCCGTCAGCCAATGGCGAGACAGGTGCAGGCGGGTCTGCTGGCCGAGCCGCTGGAGGTCCTCGGTCACTGAAAAGGGGGGCTGGTAGGCCGGGTTGGCGCTGGCCGTGAAGCTGATGGCCGGTAGCGTGGCGCTGTGCAGGGTTTTGTCCTGGGTGCTCCACCATTGCACCTGCAGGGCGGGCAACTGGTACTTGCCGGGCTTTTCGATGCGATAGGAAGCGGCGTCGATGCGTTGCCCGCCGAGGGTGTAGCCGCGACCGTTGTCGAGGGTCTTGACCTGCGGGGTCTTGAGGTAACGGCTCAGGCCGTCCACATCGCCCAGCGGGGTGACCGGCAGCATCAGGCTCATGGCACCTTCGGCCTTGAGGGTCACAGTACGGGTCAGGCTGTCGCCCACCTTGAGCGCCGCGGGATCGGGGCTGGTCTGCTGGGTCAGGCTGAGCTGGCGGGCCACCAGCACCCGCTGGCCGGCGGGAACACCTGCCGGCAGTTGGGCATGAAGGGTCAGTGGCTGGCTGGTGGCGCTCAGCGGCGCCTGGGCCGTGCCTGGCGTTGCGCTCACCGTCAATGCCGGGATCTGCAGGTCACCGGTCTGTTGCGGGGTGATCTGGAACAGGTAGCGCATGCCGTAGAAGTTCGTGCCGTCCAGGCGTTGGGTCAGGTGCTGGGCCTGGTCGCCAGGGGGCGTGACCACGGCGCCGGGTAGGGTCAAGTCGGGAAGCTTAGGTGCGCTGCTGAACCAGGTGTCCGTATACAGGTCCAGTTGCAGTTGCACGGTTTCGCCGACCACCGCCGTGTCGCCGGGCACCAGTGTTGCCTGTACGCGCAGTTGCGGGTCGGCCGCCAGAAGGGAGGTACTGAACAGGGCGAGTACGAGCGCGAGTAGTTTCATGGTGCCCCCTGCACAGTCTGGTCCTGCAGACTGAATTTGCGTCGCAGGAAATCGGCGGGCGAGGTGGTGAGGTTCTGCAGCCACAGTTCATCGGAACCGGCCTGGGCCTTCTCCACCGGCTTGCTCTTGCCTTTGCCGGCCGGCTTGTCGAAGACCACCTTGTCGGGTTTGACCTCGGGGGTGTTGTCCTGGGCCGAGTCGTAGTCCTTGGCCAGTGCCTGGGCCAATGCCAGGTTGGCCTTTGCTTCAGCAAAGTCTGGCTGCAGTTTCAATGCCTGGGTGTAGGCGGCGATGGCCTGGTCGAACTTGAAGCGCCGGGTGTAGATATTGCCCAGGTAGAAATAGGCCTGTGCGGTATCGAGCTGGGCAAAGCTGGCCAACGCCAGGTCGTAGTCGGCGGCGTTGTAGGCGGCAATGCCTTTCCAGTAAGGATCGGTAAAGTGCGCTGCCGCTGCCGGGTAATGCTGGTGCTCGAAGGCCCAGCGGCCTTGCTGGTCGGGTGTCATGAAGGCATCGACCAGGGCATTGGCACGGGCATCGTCCACCGGCAGCAACAAGCCCAGTAGCAGGCAGGCGCTCCAGTTCAGGCTCCAGCCACGACGGATACACAGGAAGGCGATCAGCAGCAGCGGCCAGCACAGCCAGTAGCCGGCGTCCTTCCAGTGCAGGGGCTGATTGTCCTGATTGGCGCTTTCGAAGTGCTGCTGGGCATGGGCTTCGATCCAGTCCAGGTCATCGTCATTGAGGGTCAGGCTGCCCAGCGGGGCATCCAGCGCCGAAGCCAGTTGCTTGAGACCGTCCTTGTCGAAACGTCCCAGCTGTGGTCGACCCTGGCTGTCGATCAACGGTTGGCCGTCGGCGCCTTTGATCATCCCGCCATCGGTATTGCCTACGGCCAGCACCAGCACTTGCAGGCGGCTGCCATCGAGCACCTTGTCCAGCTGCGACAGCTGTGATTTGTCGGCGCCATCACTGACCAGCACCACTGTAGCGGGTGTGCCCTCGGCGGCGACCAGGGTCTTGGCCTGCTCTACCACCGCCAGGGCGTTCTTGCCGGGTTTCTGGATCAGGGTGCTGGACAGGGCTTGCAGGAAGCCGTCCAGCAGGGCCGGGTCGCGTGTTGGGGGGAGTACCAGGTGAGCGCTGCCGGCATAGGCGATCAGGCCGGTGGCGGCGCCCTGGCGACGCTGGATCAGGCTGTGCAGCTTGTGCTTGGCTGCTTCCAGGCGAGTGGGGGCGATGTCGCTGGCGTCCATGGAACTGGACAGGTCCAGGGCCAGAATCAGTGGCGCACGGTTGTCGAGGAAGGCCGGGCGGTCCTGCTCCCAGGTGGGGCCGGCAACAGCGACGGCACCGAGGATCAACAGCGCACTGGCCAGGTGAACGGGGCGCAGGCGGTGCTGGTCTTCACCGTCCAGGCGCAGGTGTGCCAGCAGATGGGGGGCAATATTATTGCTCCAGCTGCGCAGTTGCTGGCGACGATGACGCCAGATCCACGGCAGCAGCACACCGGGCACCAGCAGCCAGAGCCAGGCCGGGCGCAGAAAGTGAAACGCCTGCAGGTCAATGTCCATGTTCGGCGACCTCCACTGGCGTGCTGCGCGGCCGGTAAGACAGCGCCAATGCGAGCAGGTGATAGCCGCCATACAGCAGCAGGGCAGCGCCCAGCGCCATCCAGAACAGGTCGCGTTTGGGTTGGTGGGTGAGGGTCTTGACCTGGTGCGGGGTCAGCTTGTCGAGGGTGGCATAGACCTGCTGCAACGCGTCGCGGTCGGCGGCGCGGAAGAACTGGCCGCCGGTCTGTTCGGCGATCTGCTGCAGGCTCTTGAGGTCGACCTTGGCCTCGGCTTCGGCCTGCGGGTCGCCAATACCGATGGTGTGGATCACTACGCCTCGATCTGCGGCCATGGCGGCGGCCCGGGCGGGCGTGATGGCGCTGCTGGTGTCGTTGCCGTCGGTGAGCAGAATCACCACTTTTTCTGGTTCCTTGGCTTGCTCCAGCAGTTTCAGGCTCAGGCCGATGGCATCGCCGATGGCGGTATTGGGGCCGGCCATACCGACGTCGGTTTGCTGGAGCAGTATCGACAGGCTGGCATGGTCGAGGGTCAAGGGTGCCTGGGGGTAGGCGGCACTGCCGAACACCACCAGGCCCAGGCGGTCTTTCGGGCGTTGGCGGATAAAGTCCTGGACCACCGCCTTGACCGCGCTCATGCGCGACACCGGGTTGCCGTCGGCGCCCTTGAGGTCGACCGTCTGCATGGATTGGGAAATGTCGATGGCCAGCATCAGGTCGCGCACCGGCTCTTCATGCTGCTGCGGTGGCTCGACCAGTACCGGGCGGGCGATGGCCACCACCAGCAATGCCCACACCAGCCAGTGCAGGATCAACTGCCAGGTGTTGTGACGTGTGCCGGGTACGCCGGGCTCTTGACCGCTGACACGGCTGATGGCTTCGAAGAATGGCACGCGGATGGCACTGCGCGCCTCGATGTAGGGTGGCAGCCAGCGGTAGCCCAGCACGGGCAGCGGCAGCAGGATCAGCAACCAGGGATAGTCAAACTGCCACATGATGATGCTCCACCCAGGTTCTGCACTGTTGTACCAGCGCCTGTGCATCGACCGCCGCCAGGGTGCGCTCGGGGGCGTAAGCGAGATGCGCCAGTTGCTCGGCGAAGTCTGCTGGCAACGGGGTGCGGCTGTGGGCACTGAGAAAGGCTTGCCAGTCACTGTTGTGCAAGGTCGCGACCGCAGGGCGTGCAGGCATCGACAGCGCCACGCGCTTGAGCAGTTCCGGCAATGCGCGCAGGGCTGCAAGGCGTTGGTGCGGGTCGGTCAGAGCAGCCTCCAGCGTCGCCAGCTGCTGCAATGCTTCGCGCCGGTAGCGGTTCAACTGCCAGCGTCGGTAGCGCCAGGCACCATAGAGCACCACGGCCAGTACCAATACGACGCCCAATGCGGCCCAGCCCCAGGTCTGTGGCAGGTAGCTGGGCGCAGGCGGCAAGGCCAGTTCCTTGAGTTGGTCGATATTGGGCACATGGGCAGTCATGGGTGGTACCCCTGACGCTTGCCCAGTTCCAGGCGCAGTTGCTCGGCGGCGGGCAGGGCGGTGCTGAACATCATCAGGGGCACCTGACTGCGGCGCAGCAGCACGGCGACCTCCTGCAAACGGCCCTTGAGAAAATCGCTCAGGGGCGTGTGTACCTGGCGGCGCTCCACGGCGAGCTCCACCTGCAACTGGCCCTGGCTGACCATGATCCGGCCTTCGCGCGGCAGCTCCAGGGCCAGGGGGTCGTAGACCTGAAGGGCGATGACGTCGTTGTGCGCGCGCAGTTGGCGCAACTGGTGCAGGGTGCGTTCAGTTGCCCCGGCAAAATCGCTGATGATGCAGATCAAGTGATCGTGGGCAGCCACGCTCAGGCAGCGTTGCAACACGTTATCCAGGCTGCTGGTCGAGTCGCTTTCTTCAGCCCTGGCATCCAGCGCCTGGTTGAAGCGGGCGATCGCCGCGCAAATGGCCTGGACCCGGCTACGGCTGCGCAAGGGGGAGATGCTTTCAATACGACTGTCGTCGAACACCAGCGCGCCGACCCGGTCGCCGCCCTTGAGGGCCATCCACGCGGCCAGGGCTGCCAGTTCTGCGGCCAGGGCGGATTTGAAGCTGCGCTGGCTGCCGAAGAACATCGACATGCGCTGGTCGATCACCATCAGCGCCGGGCGGTCCCGCTCCTCGGTATAGGTGCGCACGATCGGCGTGCCACTGCGCAGCGAGGCCTTGGTGTCCAGGTGGCGCAGGTCGTCCCCCGGCTGGTAGCGGCGCAACTCGTCGAAGTTCAGGCCGCGCCCACGCACCCGCGAAGCATGGCTGCCGGCAAGCACGCTGGCACGTGGTTGCCGGGCCAGAAAACTCAAGCCCTGGGCATCGGCCTCAAGGGCCATGAGCTGGGCCAGCGAGACGTACACCAGCCCGTCAGGTGCCTGCGCCTTCAATGCCATGCTCTGTTCCTCATGCCGGGATGGCGACCTTGTCCAGCAGCCGGTCGAGGATCTGCTGGCTGCCGACACCATCGGCCACCGCGTCGTAGCTGGGTTGCAGGCGATGGCGCAGCACCGGGTGGACCATCGCGCGGACGTTGTCGGGCGAAACGAAATCCTGCCCTTGCAACCAGGCGTCGGCACGCGCGCAGCGATCCAGGCTGATGCCGCCGCGCGGACTTGAGCCCAATTGCAGCCAGCGGGCGAGGTCTTCGTCGTAGTCGGCGGGGTGGCGGGTGGCGTTGATCAGGTCGATCATGTAGCGGTCGATGGCAGGTGAAACGTGGATCGCCGCGATCTCCTGGCGGGCCTGGAACACCACGTCCTGGGTCAGGCTGAACGTGCTGGCTGCCGCGTGGGCGGTGCTGTTCTGTTCTTCTTCGCGCAGCAGCTGCAACACACGGGTTTCGTTGTCGGGGGCCGGATAGTCGAGCAGCACCTTCATCAAGAAGCGGTCCATCTGTGCTTCGGGCAGGGGGTAGGTGCCTTCCTGCTCGATGGGGTTCTGGGTGGCGATGACCATGAACAGGTCAGGCAGTTTGTGGCTGTTGCCGGCCACGGTAATCTGCCGCTCTTCCATGGCTTCGAGCAGTGCTGCCTGGACCTTGGCCGGGGCCCGGTTGATTTCATCGGCCAGAATCAGGTTGCCGAACAACGGCCCGGCCTGGAACTGCACCTGGTGCTGGCCGTTGACCTGTTGCAGCACTTCGGCACCCGTGATGTCCGAAGGCAGCAGGTCGGGGGTGAACTGGATACGGCTCATGTCGGCATCCAGGTGCCGGGCCAGGGCCTTGACCGTGCGGGTCTTGGCCAGGCCCGGGAGACTTTCCAGCAGCACATGCCCGTTGGCCAGCAGGCCTACCAGGATTTGCCGGATCACCTCGTCCTGACCCAACACCGTTTCGGCAATGGCGGCGTGCAAGGCCTTGATATCTGTCAGTGCGCTCATCCTTTCCCCCTACCACGCATAGTTAAGGCGCAACGTCCAGGTGTTGACGTCTGGTGACTTGTTGCGCTCGGACACGGTGTCGCTGTAAGCGATCAAGCCGCCGAACTGGGGCGAAAGCATGAAGCCCATGCTGGCGCCGAGCATTACGTTCTCTTGCTTGTTGTCCTGGCCCACACCGTCGATCTTGGTTTCGCCGCCGGCGCTGTAAGTGGCATCGAGCGAGGCCCACAGCGCACGGTTGAAGGTGTAGCTGTAATGGCCTTCGACGGCGTAGAGCGGGTCTTGCTCCAGCTTGCCGCTGCCCTGGTAGTCGTCGTTATCGCCAAACAGCGAGACCCAGGTATTGATCTCCAGCCAGGTCGGGCCGAAGGGGGTGCCAAAGCCGATTTCCGGTTTGACCACCCAGCGGTTGGCGCCGATGTTGATCACCCGGTCCTTGTCGTAGTCGCCGTTGGGAATGGTCAGCCAGACCGCACCGGTCATGAAGGTTTCCGGTGTCCAGTTGGCGTATTCCTCGGCGGTGAGTGCCGGGCCACCGAAGAAGTTGTGGGCGAACACGATCTGCGTGTCGCCCATGCCGCCGTTGTGTTTGGTGCCACTGAAAAAGCGCGCATCGTCGAACGAGGCCGAGACGTCGGCATAGGTCTGCAGCAACTGGATACCGCTGCTGCGCCCGTCGATACCGAAGGTGCGGGCATAGCGGAACAGGTACAGGTCGGCATCCAGCGACAGGCCGTCGATCGGCAGCGAGGTGTCGATAGGGGTGTTGGCGTCGATACGGTTGTAGTAGCCAAAGACCATGTTCAGGTCGGTTGGGATGTTCTGCCAGTCGCGGGCGTTGTCGGCCTGCGCCATCAAGGGCGTCAGGGCCAGCAGTGCTGTGGCGGTTGTGTGCATCCTCATGCTGAGGCTCCTGGGGCCGACATCTGGTTATTTCGCCACTGGCGTGAGCAATGGCAGTTTCCACTGACCGCTGGCCACTTGCGGGCCAGGCATGTACAGGCGCAGTACGCCGTAGAACGGCCCGTTGGGTGCCGGCAGCCAGTTGCTCTCACGGGCTTTGCCGGGGGAGTCATGCTGCAGGTAAAGGGTCAGGCCGCCGTCGGCGTCGCGCTTCAATTGATTGAGCATCCGCGAGTTGATCAGGTAGCGGTCCAGTGGGTTGTCGACCAAAAGGCGGGTTTTGCCGTCGTACATTGTCAGCGACCAGAACGCTCGAGCTGGAGGTAACTGGCCCTTGTCGAAGTGCAGGGTGTAGTTCTGCTTGCCGGCATCGACCGGCCTGCCGCTGCTGTCGGTGAAATAGCCCATGTAGTTGGCTTCTTCGGCAGAGTTGCCAAAAATTCCGAGCCTGGCTCCGGCATAGCGGTACAGGTAGTTGTTGTTCAAGTGTTCCCGGGTACCGAACAGGTCACCGCTGCTGATCTTGTGGCTATCGATGTCGGACTTTTTGAACGCGGCGAACTCGGCCTTGCCATCTTCAATGCCGGCTTGCAGGGCTTGGCGTTGTTCGGCGTTCAGCACGCTTTCTTCGAACGGCTTGTTGGGGTCGATGCCGATTTTCCTGAAACGCTGCAGCAACTCGCTTTCGCTTTCCACCGGCGGGGCGAAGGCCATCATGAAATTCAGGTAGCGAAACAGCGCGGGTGTCTCGGTCATGTCCGGTTGAGGTTTGAGCCAGGCCACGGCCGGCAGGACCGGAGGTGGCGACTGACCGAGAAAGGCGCTCAGCGGCTGGACCTTGTAGCCCAGCTGGATGGCTTTGACGTTGTCCAGGTCTGCCTCGTTGAACAACTGGGTGCGGTACAGGGCGTAGACAACCTGGGTTTCGCTGTGGATGACCTTGTCGATGCCTTCCGGGGCCGGCCCTTGCCAGCCAGGGCCGGCTATCAGGAAATTGCCGCCCTTGTTGCCGGTGCTGCGGGTGCCCAGGTAGTCGAAGTTCTGGGTGTAGATGTCGATCAACTGGGTCGAGTAGTAGCGATCTTCTCCGATGGCTGGCAGGGTCAGAACCAACGGTTCGCTGCGCAGGTCCATCCACACGAACGAGTAGGGCGTGTCGGAGTTGGGGGTGATGAAAGCGGTGTCTTTGGGTGTGAAGACCTTGGTGCTGTTGCCGATCTGGTTGAAGGGCGCCTTGTAGTCAGGGCTACCGCTGTCTACCGCCTGGGTGTAGAGGGTCTTGTACATCTCCACCACCGGAAAGCCGTACAGATAGGCTTCTTTGGCAATCTGCCGGGCTTCGTCGAGGCTGGCGTTGAACTCGGCCTGAGCGGCCTGGCTGAGTAGCAAGACACAGGGAAAGATGACGTGAGCAGCAGTAATCCGTTGCATAGCAATAACGCCTGATCAATAAATCAATGCACTAGCGGTACTTGATAACGATGCCTTTGAGCTTGCGCCCTTCAATGGTGCGGATGTCCCGGTCCCAGAGCGGCCCGCTGACATAGGCCGAAACCGGCGCGATGCGGTCGTAGACCACGACCACCGCATCACCGCCGATCTTCGCTGCCTCCTCGCGCAGTTTCTGTTCGACCTCGGCAATCGGTGGCGCCGGCTCGACACTGGCGTCGACCACGATCTCGCCGAGGCGATCATGGGCGCGCAGTGGCTCGCGACGGAGCACTTCGACATTGGCGGCGCTGCTGGGCGCAGCATGGGGGGCACCAACATATTCGGTGGTGCGGGCGTCGATACTGCTGCAGCCAGCCAGGGCCAGCAGCAGTGTGCCAAGCAGCCAGGTCCCTGGGCGGTACAACATCTGAACTGCAGCCATGCTCCGATTCCCTCCGAGGCCAGTCATACGCTGAAACAAAGACTTAACTGAAAGTAGCTGCAAATCCGTCTGTCGCAAGTTGGCAAATCGAATTACCTACCGCTGTCACCCCAGCACTTCGCGCAGCCGGTACCACATCATGCCCAGTGCCAGCAGCGGCGAGCGCAACGCCTTGCCGCCCGGAAAGGTCATGTGCGGCACGGCGCTGAACACATCCATGCCCTGGCTGTGGCCAGCATCGATGGCTTCCGCCAGCAGGCGGGCAGTCCAGTGGGTGACGTTCAGGCCGTGGCCGGAATAGCCCTGGGCGTAGTACACGTTGGGGTGCTGGGACAGGCGCCCGACCTGCGGGAAGCGGTTGGCAGTGATACCGATCTTGCCGCCCCACTGGAACGCGATGCGGGTGTCGGCCAGTTGCGGGAACACCTTGAGCATCTTCGGTCGCATGTAGGCGGCGATATCCAGCGGGTCGCGTCCGGAGTAGTGACAGGCGCCGCCAAACAGCAGGCGGTTGTCTGCCGTGAGCCGGTAGTAGTCCAGGCCGACTTTCTGGTCGCACAGTGCCAGGTTCTGCGGGATCAGCGCCTTGGCTTGTGCGGCACTCAACGGCTCGGTGGTAATGATGTAGCTGCCGGCGGGCAGCACCTTGCCGCTCAGGCGTGGCTCCAGCTCGTCCAGATGGGCGTTGCAGCCCAGCACCAGGCTGCCGGCTCGCACGCTGCCGTGGGCACAGCGTACTTGCACGGTCGCGCCGTGGTTGATCTCCAGCACCGGGCTGTGTTCGAAGATGCGTACGCCAAGGGAGGCGGCCACCCGGGCCTCGCCCAGCACCAGGTTGAGTGGATGCAGATGGCCCGAGCCACGATCGATCAACCCGCCGGCATACGCCGAGGACGCCACGACCTCGTGCATCCGCTCGGGGCCGATCAGTTGGGTTTCATGGCGATAGTCCAGCGCTGCCAGGCTCTCTTGCTCGCTGCGAAAGGCGGCGAACTGCGCCGGAGTGTTGGCCAGTTCGCAAAAGCCCCAGCGCAGGTCGCAATCGATGTTGTGCGCGCGGATTCGATCGGCCACTACCTCGACCGATTCGATTCCGGCCCGCTGCAGGTACTTGACTCCCTCCTGGCCAACATAGCGGGCAAAGCCCTCGACCTCGTGGCCAATGCCACGGATCAACTGGCCGCCGTTGCGACCGCTGGCTCCCCAGCCGATGCGCCGGCCTTCGAGCAGGATCACCGAGAGGCCGCGCTGGGCCAGTTCGATGGCGGTGTTGACGCCGGTGAAGCCGCCGCCGATGACACACACATCGGCGCTCAGTTCTCCAATCAGTGCTGGGTGTTCAGGCATCGGTCCGACCGATGCCCGGTAGTAGGAGCTGGCATGTTGCGCAGCAGGATTCATAGAGGCTCCCTGGTTCATTTGTTCGACTTCACTTTGCTCCAGGAGCGGGTCATCACCCGCATGATCTGCGGGGTCGGGGTGTTGGAAACGTAAAGCTTGTCCAGCACCGCCTGCGGTGGATACACCTCGGGGTTCTTGACCAGGTCGGCGTCCATGTACTGCTGGGACGCTGGAATGGCGTTGGCATAACCGACGGAGGTGCTGACCTTGGCAATCACTTTTGGATCGAGCAGGTTGTTGACGAAGGCATAGGCTTCTTTCGGGTTGCTGGCGTCAGCGGGAATGGCCAGCAGGTCGAACCACAGGTTGGCGCCTTCCTTGGGAATGGCATAGGCGATATTGACGCCGTTGTTGGCTTCCTTGGCGCGGTTGGCCGCCTGGAACACGTCGCCGGAGTAACCGAAGGCCACGCAGATGTCGCCGTTGGCGAGGTCCGAGACGTACTTGGAGGAATGGAAGTAGGTGATGTACGGGCGCAGGGTCAGCAGCTTGGCCTCGGCTTTTTTATAGTCTTCGACACTGTTGCTGCGGGGGTCCATGCCCATGTAGTTGAGGACTGCGGGGAACAGCTCATCGGCCGAGTCCATGAACGACACGCCGCACTTGCTGAGTTTCTTGAGGTTCTCAGGCTCGAACATCACCGCCCATGAGTCGATGTGATCGACGCCCAGTACCTGCTTGACCTTGTCGACGTTGTAGCCGATGCCGTTGGTGCCCCACAGGTAGGGCACCGAATGCTGGTTGCCGGCGTCGTTCTCTTGCAGGGCCTTGAGCAGCACCGGGTCCAGGTTCTTCCAGTTCGGCAGTTGCTCGCGGTCCAGCTTCAGGAACGCGCCGGCTTTTACCTGGCGGGCGAGAAAGTGGTTGGAAGGCACCACCACGTCGTAGCCGGTACGACCGGCCAGCAACTTGCCTTCCAGGGTTTCGTTGGAGTCGAACACGTCATAGATGACCTTGATACCGGTGCTGCCCTGGAAATCCGCCAGGGTGGTTTCACCGATATAGTCGGTCCAGTTGTACACGCTGACACTGGGCTGGGCCTGGGCCGCGGCGCTGACCAGCAGCGCCAGGGTTGCACTTGCAACTGTTTTCAATGAACGCATGTCGACACCTCTTCGAATTGTTTTTTTCGATGTTTGCTACGGGGCTCAGACGCTGAGCAGCAGGAACTCGCGCTCCCACGAACTGATCACCCGCTTGAAGTTCTCATGTTCGGCACGCTTGACCGCCACGTAGCCGCGAATGAACTTGCTGCCCAGGTGCTGCTCGATGCTCGGGCAGTCTTCCATGTTTGCCAAGGCATCCTCGATGGTGATCGGCAGCCGCAGGTTGCGACGCTCGTAGGCACGGCCCTGCACTGGGGCGCTGGGGTTGATCTTCTCGACCATGCCCAGGTAGCCGCACAACAGGCTGGCGGCAATGGCCAGGTAGGGGTTGGCGTCGGCGCCGGGCAGGCGGTTTTCAACGCGCATGGCCTCGGGGCTGGACGTCGGTACGCGCAGGCCCACGGTGCGGTTCTCCTCGCCCCACTCGACGTTCACCGGTGCCGAGGTATCGGGCAGGAAGCGGCGGAACGAGTTGACGTTGGGGGCGAACATCGGCAACACCTTGGGGATGTACTTCTGCAGGCCGCCGATGTGGTGCAGGAACAGTTCGCTCATCTGCCCATCTTCGTTGACGAAGATCGGCTTGCCGGTGGCGATGTCGATCACGCTCTGGTGCAGGTGCATGGCGCTGCCTGGCTCATCGCCCACCGGCTTGGCCATGAAGGTGGCGGTGACGTTGTGCTTGAGCGCAGCCTCACGCATGGTGCGTTTGAACACGGTGATCTGGTCCGCCAGGTCCAGCGCGTCGCCGTGACGGAAGTTGATTTCCATCTGTGCCGGGCCGTCTTCGTGGATCAGTGTGTCGAGGTCCAGGCCCTGGGCTTCGCACCAGTCGTAGACGTCTTCGAACAGTGGGTCGAATTCGTTGGCAGCATCGATGGAGAACGACTGCCGGCCACTTTCGGCGCGGCCCGAACGGCCCAGCGGCGCTTGCAGCGGCAGGTCAGGGTCGTCGCAGCGCTGGGTCAGGTAGAACTCCATCTCGGGGGCGACGATGGGTTGCCAGCCTTTGTCTGCGTAAAGCTTGAGGACCTTTTTAAGCACGTTGCGCGGCGACAACTCGATGGGGTTGCCTTGTTTGTCGAAGGTGTCGTGGATAACGATGGCGGTGGGTTCCAGAGCCCACGGCACCATGTACACCGCCGAGGAGTCCGGGCGGCAGACCATGTCGATGTCGGCGGGATCGAGCAGGTCGTAGTAGATATCGTCGTCGACAAAATCCCCGGTTACCGTCTGCAACAACACACTTTCCGGCAGGCGCATGCCTCGCTCATGCAGGAACTTGTTGGTGGGTGCAATTTTGCCGCGGGCGATACCGGTCAGATCACTGACCACGCACTCGACTTCGGTAATCTTGTGTTCTTTCAGCCACGCAGACAGCTGATCGAAAGGGGCATTCATAAAGACCTCGTTATTGGTTTTATTCCGCGCCAGGACCAGCGATCAAGGCTGGTATGCCGTCTGGACGACTTCCCCTGCAGCGCGTTGAGGGCTATCTTGGGTGACGCTTGCGCATTCGATCTATCCACTTTTCGCAGAATAAAATGCACCAAAAGAGTGCATAAAGAGCAGCTCATGACAGTGCCAAATCCGTTTCAGGTCCAGGCTTTCAGCACCGCCACCGTGATTGAGCAAGAGCGCGCGTCGCCGAACTGGACCGTGCATTACCAGCAGATGTCGCCAGGGCATTTCGCCGGCCGCATCCGTTGCCTGGAACTTGAAGGCGTGGAGATCTACGAAGAATCCATGAACACACGGGTAGAGCAGAGCTTTCGTGCCCCGCCCGGCGCCCTGACATTCTGCTTCGACCGCACGGACAACAGCCTGTACCTGCTCAATGGCGAAAGCCGCAACATCTGGATCACCCCGGAGAACTACCAGGAAGTGGCCGTGGTGTTCGGGCCTGAGTTCGTTCAACGCCACCGGGTCGACATCGCGCGCCTGGAGGGGCTGTTCATGGCTCCGCTCAATTCCATGCAGAACGCACTGTTCAGCCGTTGGTTGAGCGGCACCCTGACGCGCCTGGGACAGGAGGTCGACCCGCCGAGCCGCGAAGGATTGGCCGAGCAGTTGCTTCAGGATTGCCTGTTCATTCTCGACAGCGCGAGTGTCTGCCTGGATCGCAGCGCCTTGTGGCGCCGTTCCGAAGAGCGCCTGATCATGCGTCGGATCGGCCAATGGGCCGGTGACTGCCCGGAAGAAACCCTCAACCTGCTGGAGCTGGCGCAGGTCGCCGAAGTCCCCCTGCGTCAATTGCAGCAAGCCTTCAAGACCTACACCGGGATGACCCCTGCCCACTGGCTGCGCCTGCGCCGCCTGAACAGCGCCCGGCGCGAGCTGTTGAGTTGCAAGGCGGGGGACAGTACGGTCGCCGAAGTCGCCATGCACTGGTCGTTCTGGCACCTCGGACGGTTCTCCAGCAGCTACCAGCAATTGTTCAAGGAATTGCCCAGCGAAACACTCAAACGAGCACATCGACACACCTGAGACACAAATAGCCATCTATCTGACCCTGTCGGGCAACCGGGCCGCAGTGGTATGTTCTCTCCAATAAATGAAGTCGATAGATTGGAAAGACCATGCCAAGAGCCTCCCACCAAGACCTGCGTCGCGCGTTTCGTAAACTCCTTGCTTCTCCTGCCTGCTACCACACGGCCTCCGTGTTCGACCCGATGTCGGCGCGTATCGCTGCCGACCTGGGTTTCGAAGTGGGCATCCTGGGTGGATCGGTCGCTTCCCTGCAGGTGCTTGCCGCACCTGATTTCGCCCTTATCACCTTGAGCGAGTTCGCCGAGCAGGCCACACGGATTGGCCGGGTGGCCCAGTTGCCGGTGATCGCCGACGCCGACCACGGCTATGGCAACGCATTGAACGTGATGCGCACGGTGACCGAGCTCGAGCGCGCCGGTATCGCCGCGCTGACGATCGAAGACACCCTGCTGCCAGCGCAATTCGGGCGCAAGTCCACCGACCTGATCAGCGTTGCCGAGGGCGTCGGCAAGATCCGCGCGGCCCTGGAGGCGCGTGTCGATCCGGAGCTTGCGATCATCGCCCGCACCAACGCCGCACTGATTCCGGTCGAAGAGGTGATCGCGCGTACCGTGGCCTACCAGAACGCTGGTGCCGACGCACTGTGCATGGTCGGCATCCGTGACTTCGAGCACCTTGAGCAAATCGCCTCGCACCTGAGCGTGCCGCTGATGCTGGTGACCTACGGCAACCCGCAACTGCACGATGATGCGCGCCTGGCGCAATTGGGTGTGCGCATTGCCGTGGACGGCCACGGAGCCTACTTTGCCGCGATCAAGGCCACCTACGACTGCCTGCGCGAACAACGCCGGATCACCAGCAGCGCCTCGGACCTCAGCGCTACCGAACTTACCCATACCTACACGGTGCCTGGCGACTACATCGTCTGGGCCCGCGAGTACATGGACGTCAACGAATAGGCCACAGGCCTTGCAGCAGCAATTCCCTACAAATGGACAAGCGAAATAATTCATGAAGAAAACAGTGGGTGTACTGTCAGGGCTCGTCGTCGCCGTGGCCGCAGTGTGTACGGCAGGCGCCTGGTACACCGGCAAGCAATTGCCTGAGGTGCTCGACAATGCCATTGCCCAATCCAACGTCCAGCTCAAGCAGTCGATGGTTGGGGTCGGTGGCAGCGCAAACCTGGAGCTGATATCGCTGGAGTCGCATCTGTATTCGAGCACCGCTCGTTACCGGATCAAGGTCAACGACCTGATGGTCGGCGATGAGCCGCACAGTTTCGAGCTGGGCTTTGTCGATCGTATCGAGCATGGTCCGTTGCCCTGGACGCGGCTCAAGGCGTTGAAACTCATGCCGGTCATGGCTGCCAGCAACTACACCCTGGAAAAGGACGCCAGCAGCGCCGAGTTGTTCGTTGTCAGTGGTGGGGTGGCGCCGTTGCAGGGCCAGACCAGCCTGGGCTACGACGGTTCGACCGACAGCACGGTGACCATGCCGCCGATGCAATGGACAGACGCGGGCGGTTCGGTGCTGAAGTTCTCGGGGCTGGAGGTGCGTGCCACGGGTACCAAGGATGCCGGGCAGGTCACCTTCAATGGCCATTCCGCGAACGTGAGCCTGAATGTGCTGGAGCCGGGGCGCGCGCCGTGGAACGTGGAGGTCTCCGGGCTGAAACTGACGGGGGATATGAGCAAGACCGAATTTGGCTACTACGTCGGTACCAGCGCGCTGAGAGTGGCTGAGACGAAGGCGGTGCTGGGCGAGCAGCAGAAAGTGCTGGTGATCAAGCAACTTGAACAGAACGCCGCCTCCGAGATCAATGGCGATACCCTGACCGGAAAAGTGGCCTACAAGGTGGGCGATATCAATTTCGACGCCAAGCCGGTGGGGTCCAGCGAAATGCTCTTGAGCTTCAAGCGCATCGACGTGCCAGCCATGCAATCACTGATCGCCTGGTACCAGAAGCGCCTGCCGGAATTGCAGGCCGCCCAGGCCCGGGGCCAGGCAATGCCATCGGTGCCGATGACCGAGGCGGAGAAGGCCCAGGTCAGTGCCGATGTACAAAAGGTGCTGGCCGCCAAGCCGCAGTTCGCCCTGGAGAACCTGTCGTTCAAGACGGCCAACGGTGAAAGCCGCTTCAGCTTGAGCGTCGACCTGGACAAACCGGCTTCACTGGAACTGCCACAGGATGAGCTGTACCGGCAGATGATCACCCAGGTGCAGAGCAAGCTGCAGTTGTCCAAGCCGATGATCGGCGACCTGGCTGCCTTGCAGGCGCGTCTGCAGGGCCAGAGCGAGGCGCAGATCCAGGCCCAGCAAGTCGCCCAGACCGGCGAAATGGTCGGCATGATTGCACTGCAAAGCCAGATGGCCACGGTGCAGGGCAATGACATCCTGTCCAGCGTGCATTACGCCGATGGGATGGTGGACTTGAACGGCCAGAAGATGACCGTCGAGCAATTCGCCCACCTGATCATGGCCAACCTCGGGGCGCTCCAGCCACGAGGCTGAAAAACAAGCCCCGGTGCGGCAGGTCTGTCGCACCGGGGCTTGTTTCACTAAAAAAACCTTTTGAATTCATCCGATTAACTGTAGCCTTCGGCATCCCATAAAAACCCGAGGCCGCAGAAGGTCTTTGGTTCTGCCTGCAAAGCCGTTCAGCGCCTTGCCTGCGGAGCCTGTAGCCGATTTGCCAGGGCTCGGTGATACACTCGACTTACGCGCACAAGCGCCTGCAGGTCCAGCGATCATGACCCAGATTTCCGAACGCCTTTTGGTCCAAGCCCACCTCGATGCCAAGCAGCCCAAGCCGCTGACGCCCGAGCAAGAGGCCGACTACCGCGCCGCCATCGCCGCCGAACTCAAGGCGCAGAATGCGGTGCTGGTTGCCCATTACTACTGCGATCCTGTGATCCAGGCCCTGGCCGAGGAAACCGGCGGTTGCGTGTCCGATTCGCTGGAAATGGCCCGCTTTGGCAACAAGCACGAAGCCAGCACCGTGATCGTCGCCGGCGTGCGCTTCATGGGCGAAACCGCCAAGATCCTCAACCCTGAAAAGCGCGTGCTGATGCCAACCCTGGAAGCGACCTGCTCGCTTGACCTGGGTTGCCCGGTGGACGAGTTTTCGGCGTTCTGCGACAAACACCCGGAGCGCACCGTGGTGGTCTATGCCAACACCTCGGCGGCGGTCAAGGCCCGGGCCGACTGGGTGGTAACCTCCAGCTGCGCGCTGGAAATCGTCGAGAGCCTGATGGACAACGGCGAGACCATCATCTGGGGGCCAGACCAGCACCTGGGTCGCTACATCCAGAAGCAGACCGGCGCCGACATGCTGCTGTGGGACGGTGCCTGCATCGTTCACGAAGAGTTCAAGTCGCGCCAGCTGGCCGACATGAAGGCGCTGTACCCCGATGCCGCGATCCTGGTACACCCGGAGTCGCCTGAGGCAGTGATCGACCTGGCAGATGCCGTGGGCTCCACCAGCCAGCTGATTGCCGCGGCGCAAACCCTGCCGAACAAGACCTTCATCGTCGCCACCGACCGCGGCATCTTCTACAAGATGCAGCAGCTGTGCCCGGACAAGATCTTCATCGAAGCGCCTACGGCCGGCAACGGTGCGGCCTGCCGCAGCTGCGCCCACTGCCCGTGGATGGCGATGAACACGCTGGAGCGCACCTTGCAGTGCTTGCGTGAAGGTAGCAATGAGATCTTCGTGGAACCTGCGCTGATTCCCCAGGCAATCAAGCCGCTCAAGCGCATGCTCGACTTTACCCAGGCGGCGCGGATGAAGTTGTCCGGTAACGCTTGATGCACAGATCGCGGGGCAAGCCCGCTCCTACCGGATCATGGTAGGAGCGGGCTTGCCCCGCGATGCATTTGAGGACCTCAGCGCATCATTTCCTTGACCATGCGCTGTTGCTCCATCAGCTCACGCTGACGCGCGTCGATCTTCTCCTTCAGCACCCTGTTGCCTGCCCGCTGCTTGGCGTAGTCGAGCTGCTGAACCGCCTGGTCGTAGTCACCCACCAGGGCAAAGTACTCGGCACGCGCCTGATGCAGGCCGACCGTGTTGCCGGCCAGTCCTCGCACTTCTGCCACGTCATACCAGACATCCGGGTCTTCCGGACGATTCTTGAGCAACGCATCCAGCGCCTTCTCCGCTTCGGCGGGGCGGTTCTGCTTGAGCAGCAGGTCGATCCGCGCCTGTTGCAGCGGGTAGTTGGCCGGGTACAGGGCGCGCATGCGATCAACCCGCTGCTGGGCATCGGCCAGGCGGTTGTTGGTAATCTCCAGGTCGATCTGCGCCAGGTTGTAGGTGATGTCGTTGGGGGCCTTGGCCAGCAGCGGCTTGAGGCTTTCGCGTGCTTCGTTGAGCTGGCCGCCCTTGATCAGGGCCAAGGCCAGGCCATAGCGGGCTGCATCCATGTTCGGGTTTTCGTCCAGCTGGGCACGGAAACGCTTGGCGGCCAGGCCCGGGGTGCCTTCATAGATCAGGGCAACGCGGGCGCGAATCAGTTGATAGCGCTGGCTGTCTTCGGTACCGCCTTTGGGTGCCTGCTCGGCGCGGTTGCGGGTATCGGCGATACGCGATTCGGTCACCGGGTGAGTGAGGAGGAACTCCGGCGGCTTGGCATCGTAGCGGTACTGACGCATCAGGCGTTCGAACATGCTGGGCATGTTGCGCGGGTCGTACCCGGCTTTTTCCAGGTTGAGGATACCGATGCGGTCGGCTTCCTGTTCGTTCTGTCGGGAAAAGCGCCGTTGTTCCTGGATGGCGGCAGCCTGGGTACCGGCAATCGCGGCAATACCCGCGTCGCCTGCGCCGGCTGCGGCAGCGACGATGCCCGCGAGCAGTGCCGCCATCATCGGCAGTTGCATGCGCTGCTGGGCCTCGACGCCCCGGGCGAAGTGGCGTTGCGACAAGTGAGCCAGTTCGTGGGCCAGTACCGAGGCATATTCGCCTTCGGTCTGGGCGTTGAGGAACAGGCCGCCGTTGACCCCGACAATCCCGCCGGGGGCGGCGAAGGCGTTGAGTTCTCGGCTGTCGATAAGGATGAATTCGAGGCGGCGGTCCTGCAGCTGGCTGGTTTCGGCCAGGCGATAGACGCTGGTCTCGACATAATCCTTGAGCTGGGGGTCGTTCAGCTGATTGACGTTGCCCCGCAGCAAACTGAGCCAGGCGCGGCCCAGCTGGTGTTCTTGTTGGGGGGACACAATCGCAGAACTGGCGTCGCCGAGTGACGGCAGGTCGTCGGCATGGCTGGGTAGCGCCATCAAACAGGCCAGCGTCAGCAGGGTAGGGCGCAGTAAATTCATGCACGAAGCTCTGGTCGACAAAGAGCCTTACTGTAGCTGGCTCACACGTTGGCGACCAGTGGCGGTATTCTACGAGGCTTGACTGATTCTGCCTGCCTGGAGCTACCGATGAGCGATACCCCGACGTTTGACGCTGAACTCGACGCCTGCGGCCTGAACTGCCCGCTGCCGCTGCTCAAGGCGAAGATGGAGCTCAATCGCCTGGGCAGCGGCGCAGTGCTCAAGGTGGTGGCGACCGATGCAGGATCCCAGCGCGACTTCCGCACTTTTGCCAAATTGGCCGGTCATACGCTGCTGCTCGAAACAGCCGAGGGTGGCGTGTACACCTACTGGCTGCGCAAGGCCTGAGTTTTTCTCCCCTTAAGGATCGTCAATGTTCAAGGTGCTTCGCGACTGGATGCAACGCTACTTCTCTGACGAAGAAGCCGTGGTGCTGGCGGTCTTGCTGTTTCTGGCGTTTACCGCCGTCCTTACCCTGGGCGGCATGCTGGCGCCGGTGCTGGCGGGTATGGTCCTGGCGTTTCTCATGCAGGGCCTGGTCAATGCCCTGGAACGTCTGCGGGTGCCGACCCGCTACGCAGTCGGCCTGGTGTTCGCCCTGTTCATGGCGGCGCTTGGGGTCTTCCTGTTGGTGCTGGTGCCGTTGCTCTGGCATCAGTTGATTACCCTGCTCAATGAACTGCCAGGCATGCTCGGCAAATGGCAGTCGCTGTTGCTGTTGCTTCCTGAGCGCTATCCGCACCTGGTGTCTGATGAGCAGGTACTGCGGGCCATCGAGGCCATGCGCGGGGAGATAGGCAAGTTCGGCCAGTGGGCGTTGACCTTCTCGTTGTCCAGCCTGCCGTTGCTGGTCAACATCATGATCTACCTGGTGCTGGTGCCGATCCTGGTGTTCTTCTTCCTCAAGGACCGCGAGCTGATTGCCCGCTGGGTCAGTGGCTACCTGCCGCGCGAGCGTGCATTGATGACCCGGGTGGCCGAAGAAATGAACCGCCAGATCGCCAACTACATCCGTGGCAAGGGTATCGAGATTCTGATCTGCGGCGTAGCGACCTACATCGCCTTCATCACCCTGGGGCTCAACTACGCGGCATTGCTGGCCTTGCTGGTGGGGCTGTCAGTGGTGGTGCCGTATGTCGGCGCCGTGGTGGTGACGGTGCCGGTGACCTTGATCGCGCTGTTCCAGTGGGGCTGGGGCGACCAGTTCATCTACTTGATGGCGGTGTACGCAATCATTCAGGCGCTCGATGGCAACGTGCTGGTACCGCTGTTGTTCTCCGAGGCAGTGAGCCTGCACCCGGTGGCCATCATCTGTGCGGTGTTGTTGTTTGGTGGTTTGTGGGGCTTCTGGGGGATCTTCTTCGCGATTCCGCTGGCAACCTTGTTCAAGGCCGTGCTGGATGCCTGGCCAAGGCAGGAGCCGGTGGTAGCACCGTTGCTTTGAATAGGCATCGCGGGGCACGTCTCGACGTGCCCCGCGATCGGTCTACTTGTCGTTCAGCGCCTGCGCTTCAGCCAGCACGGCATCCACGTGCCCCGGCACCTTCACACCACGCCACGCCTTGCGCAGCACACCGTTCTTGTCGATCAGGAAGGTGCTGCGGTCCACGCCCAGGTATTCCTTGCCGTACAGCTTCTTCAGCTTGATTACGTCGAACAGCTGGCACAGGGTCTCGTCCTTGTCGCTGATCAGCTCGAAGGGGAAGGCCTGCTTGGCCTTGAAGTTCTCGTGCGACTTGATGCCGTCACGGGACACGCCGAACACCTCGGTGTTGGCCGCCTGGAAGGCTGCGTACTGGTCACGGAAACCCTGGCCTTCGGTGGTGCAGCCCGGGGTGCTGTCCTTGGGGTAGAAGTAGAGCACCACTTGCTTGCCCGCAAGGTTCGCCAGGCTGACGCTCTGGCCACTGGTGGCCTGGGCCTGGAAATCGGCGACGGGTTGGTCGAGTTCAACGGCCATGGAAAGCTTCCTTACAGTGGGTTCTGTGGGCGCCAGGGTTCGATCAGCGCATCCAGGTTCAGGGCATCGGAGAAGTCCAGGAACTGGTCACGCAACCAGCTGATCTGGGTGCCGGCCGGCAGGGTCACGGTGAACGTGGCGTTGAGCATGGTGCCGCCGGTCTGTGGCGCCTGGTAGGTGTCGCAGGTCAGGTTCTCGAGTTCCACGTGGTGGTCGATGAAGAACTGGCACAGCTCGTTGATGATGTCCGGGCGATAGGCGGCGCTGACATAGGCCACGTACGGCAGGGCCAGCGGGCGCACTTCAAGTTCGGCGCTGCGGACCACATTCACGGTGAAGGTGTGTTTCTTGGCCAGGCCCGGCAGGGCTGCCTCGAAACGCGCCAGGGCATCCCAGCTGCCGGCAACCTGCAGGACCAGGGCGCTGCACTCGCCATGGCGGGTCAGGCGCGAGGTCACGACCGAGCAGCGATTATCGTTGCTGGCCCGGCACAGAATGTTGGTCAGCTCCATGGGATTGGCGCCCAGGGCACTGATGACAAGGAATTGTTCGCGAACGGTGGGGGTGGACATGCAGCATTCCTAAAGCGATGAGCGGTCGGTACCTGACGGGGCAAATCGGCGGGAGGGCGTGGTCCCGGGGCTCAGGATCGAGGCTTTGGGCACTGCCTGCGCAGGTTGTCGGCAGCCCGGCGGGCCGCTGTGTACCGATCAAAGAGAGAAGGGTAGCGAAAATGGCCGCCGAGGGGAATGCTCCAGCCGCCTGCTTCGCTTGTGCAAGGCCGATGGCGCCAGTACCATTACCGCTCTCTTTTTCCGGCAGGAGCAGTTTCATGATTGCGGGCAGTATGGTGGCATTGGTCACACCCATGGATGCACAAGGGCGTCTGGACTGGGACAGCCTCAGCAAACTCGTGGACTTCCACCTGAAAAACGGCACCCATGCCATCGTTGCGGTCGGTACCACCGGCGAGTCGGCAACCCTGGATGTCGATGAGCACATTGAAGTCATCAAGGCCGTGGTCAAGCAGGTCGGCGGGCGTATCCCGGTGATCGCCGGTACCGGTGCCAACTCTACCAGCGAAGCGGTACACCTGACCCAGAACGCCAAGGACGCCGGCGCCGATGCCTGCCTTCTGGTCGTCCCGTACTACAACAAACCGACCCAGGAAGGCCTGTACCAGCACTTCAAGCACATTGCCGAAGCCGTCGACATCCCGCAGATCCTCTACAACGTACCCGGCCGCACCTCCTGCGACATGCAGGCCGAGACCGTGATCCGCCTGTCCACCGTGCCGAACATCATCGGCATCAAGGAAGCCACCGGCGACCTGAAACGCGCCAAGGCCATTCTCGATGGTGTGAGCGATGACTTCATCGTGCTCTCCGGCGATGATCCGACTGCAGTCGAGCTGATCCTGCTCGGCGGCAAAGGCAACATTTCCGTGACCGCCAACGTTGCCCCGCGGGAAATGGCTGATCTCTGTGAGGCCGCGCTCGAAGGCAATGCCGAGAAAGCCCGCGCCATCAACGAAAAATTAATGCCTCTGCACAAGGACCTGTTCATCGAAGCCAACCCGATTCCGGTGAAGTGGGCTTTGGTTGAAATGGGCCTGATGCACAAGGGCATCCGCCTGCCGCTGACCTGGCTGAGCGAATCCTGTCACGATACGGTACGCCAGGCGATGCGCCAGTGCGGCCTGCAGTTTTAATTGAGGACGTACACCGCATGAAGCGATTGGCTGGTCTTTCCGCCCTTGCCTTGATCATCTCCAGCACCAGTGGTTGTGGCTGGCTCTGGGGCGAAGAGGGTTACTTCCGTGACCGTGGCAGCGATTATCTGGAGGCCACGCAGAAGGCGCCGATGCAGATGCCACCGGACATCAGCAGCGCCAAGCGGCTTGATCCGCTGCTGCCGATCCCGCGTAACGTCGCCGACGACAACGTCAAGGGCGAGTTCGAGGTGCCGCGTCCACAGCCATTGAGCGCGGCTGCCGACATCAGCGACTTCAGCCTGCAGAAGAGCGGCAGTGCCCGTTGGGTCCTGGCCCAGCGCTCGCCAGCCGAAGTCTGGCCGGTGGCCCGGCAGTTCTTTGAAGACAACGGTTTCCGTATTGCCGAAGAGCGTCCGCAAACCGGTGAGTTCAACACCACCTGGCAGCGCTTCGACGAGCTCTCCGCCTCCATGGCCAAGCGCCTGGGCAGTGCCTCGAGCAGCAGCGACAACGAAGTGCGTACCCGTGTGCGTATCGAGCCGGGCGTCCAGCGCAACACCAGTGAAGTCTACATCGTGACCGTCGAGCGTCCGGCCGGCAGCACTGCCGAGCAAGCGTTCCCGGAGCGTTCGAACAACACCGGTGTCGACGCTATCCTGGTTGACGAAATGCTCGCCAGCATGACCCGCAGCGCCGAGAAGGGCGGCTCGGTGTCGCTGCTCGCTGCCCGCGACTTCGACGCCCCGAGCCGCGTCAGCCTGAGCGAAGACGGCAGCGGCAACCCGGTGCTCAACCTGGGTGCCGACCTCGATCGCGCCTGGTCCAGCGTTGGCCGTGCCCTGGAGCAGGGCGAATGGCGTGTCGAAGACATCAACCGCAGCCTGGGCCTGTACTACATCAACCTGGCCGAAAAAGCCGAGACCAAGGACCAGGAGCCTGGCTTCTTCAGTCGCCTGTTCGGCAGTGCGCCGAGCAAGGAAGAGCGTGAAGCCCGTGCCGAGCGTTACCAGGTTCGCCTGAGCAAGGTTGGTGACAGCGTTCAGGTTACCGTCGAGAAGAACATCAACACCGTGGCCCCGGCTGACGTCGCCCGCCGCGTGCTGAGCGTGATTCAGGACAACCTGGGTTAAGTGCGCTTCGCCGTACTTGGAAGTGGAAGCCAGGGAAATGGCACGCTGATCGCCAGTGACAACACCCTTGTCCTGGTCGATTGCGGCTTTTCCCTGCGTGAAACCGAGCGGCGCCTGGCGCTGCTCGGCGTTTCTGCGCAGCAATTGAGTGCCGTACTGGTCACCCATGAACATGCCGACCACGTGCATGGGGTCGGGTTGCTGGCGCGGCGCTACAATGTACCGGTCTACCTCAGTCGTGGCACCTTGCGCGGCATGCGCAAGCCGGTCGAGGCAGCGGGATTTCTGGCTGCAAACGACACACTGCAGATCGGTGGCTTGACCATCAGCGCTGTCGGGGTCACCCACGACGCACTGGAGCCGCTGCAGTATGTGTTTGACGACGGTAGCCGGCGCTTTGGCGTGCTGACAGACCTTGGCTCCTACGATTGCGCCTTGCTCGACAGCTACCAGGGCCTGGATGCCTTGATGATCGAGGCCAATCACTGTCGCGACCTGCTCGGACGCGGGCCTTACCCGATGTTTCTCAAACAGCGGGTGGGCGGCGACTACGGACATTTGAACAACCACCAGGCCGCGCGCCTGGTGTCGGAGCTGGACTGGCAGAACCTGCAGCATCTGGTGCTGGCCCATCTCAGTAGCAAGAACAACCAGCCACAGCTGGCCCGGCAATGTTTCGTCGACACCCTCGGGTGCGACCCGGACTGGCTGCAAGTGGCCAACCAGGATTGCGGGCTCGACTGGCGCGAAATCGCCTAGCCCATCTTATTTAGCAAGCGGAGCCCATCATGGAAAAACGTGAAGAACTCTACCGCGGCAAAGCCAAGTCGGTTTACAAGACCGACGACGCTGACCGCTTGATCCTGCTGTTTCGCAACGACACCTCGGCGTTCGACGGCAAGCGCATCGAACAGCTCGACCGCAAGGGCATGGTGAACAACAAGTTCAACGCCTTCATCATGCAGAAGCTTGAAGAAGCCGGCATCCCTACCCAGTTCGACAAACTGCTGGGCGACAACGAGTGCCTGGTCAAGAAGCTCGACATGATCCCGGTTGAATGCGTCGTGCGTAACTACGCTGCCGGCAGCCTGGTCAAACGCCTGGGCGTGGAAGAGGGCATCAAGCTTGAGCCTTCGACCTTCGAACTGTTCCTCAAGAACGACGAGAAGGGCGATCCGTTCATCAACGAATCCCACGTTGTCGCCTTCGGCTGGGGCACCGCCGAGCAACTGGTGAAGATGAAAGCCCTGTCGCTCAAGGTCAACGAAGTGCTGAACAAGCTGTTCGACGACGCCGGCCTGCTGCTGGTCGACTTCAAGCTGGAGTTCGGCGTATTCCACGGCGAGATCGTCCTGGGTGACGAGTTCAGCCCGGACGGCTGCCGCCTGTGGGACAAAGAAACCCGCAAGAAGATGGACAAGGACCGCTTCCGCCAGGGTCTGGGCGACGTTATCGAAGCCTACGAAGAAGTTGCCAAACGCCTGGGCGTGCCGCTGTAAGCGGCAAGTTCACGCAAGCGCCTGATACCACGCGAATTTTTTTCGCAAACAGGCTTTGCCTTTAGGCAAACTGCTGGTATCATGCGCGCCACTGGAGAGATGCCGGAGTGGCCGAACGGGACGGATTCGAAATCCGTTGTACTGGCAACAGTACCTAGGGTTCAAATCCCTATCTCTCCGCCATACATCGAGAAGCCCCGCAGACTAAGGTCTGCGGGGCTTTTTCGTTTCTGGATTGTACGTAACAATTTAGTCCTGAGACCCAACCCTACACGCCCTTCACCGGTATGTGCTTGAACTTGTAGTGGTCTAATGATTCCGGACACTCATTTAGGGAACCTCCGATCAACGTGCC
>RCUI01000056.1_pt1 | contig 42229 bp, 56 predicted proteins | sample 2166121 | NCBI WGS metagenome assembly RCUI01 (sample SAMN09932700, study PRJNA488358) | compost metagenome | feature: garden; material: soil; isolation source: compost soil in succinic acid-enriched culture | place: Germany: Experimental Botanical Garden Goettingen | collected 2016-01-27
AACACTGGAAGAAGTTACCGGGGGCCCCGCCGGGGCTGCCCAGGTAACCCAGGGGCAACTGATCCGAGAGGCTCCTGTACAAGGGGCCCTGGCCGAGGCTGGGGACAGCACCCAGCGGCTGTTCGAAGCCGCGACCGAGGAGACCTACACCGGCTATATCCTGCAAGCCACGGACAACGCTCGCAACGCCGCGTTCGAAACCTTCGATCCGAACTTCGATGCTACCCAGCATGCGATGGAGCTGGTCAACCAGTTGAGCATCGAGCCCTCCGAATACAACCTCAAGGCCCTGGCCCGCAGCGGTACCCTGGACGATCAGGTCGCCACCGCGCAACGTATCCAGCGGCATGAGCAGAACCAGCAGCTACTGGCCCGCCACGGCGGTTGGGCCCTGGCCTCCGGTATGCTGGACCCGACCACCCTGCTGACAGACTTCGCAACCTTCGGGGCAAGTAAAGCGTACAAGCTGGGCCGTGTGGCTGCGGGCGTCATGGGCGCCACGGCAGGTACTGCCCTGACAGGCGCGGCAGATATCGCAGGTAAGGACCTCACTGGCCTGGACTACGTGCTCAACGCCGGTCTGACTGGTGGGGCCATGGCGCTGTTCGGCCACGGTACACCCAAGGGTTGGTACGGTAGCGCCAACGTACCCGTGCCGAAGGGCAACATCACGCAATGGACGAACAACCTCTTGAGCGAGTTCGATAAGCTCAGCACAGCGTCCCCGGAGGCTGGCGACTTGATGAAGACGCTGATGGATGACCCTGTGCGCCGCAGCACCATGCTGAGCAACAACAACGCGGCCAGTGACCTACGCCGATTCAGGAACGAGGCTGACGGACTGGTCAAGGAATACGAGGACGCCTTGGATGCGGCCCTGGCTCCGAGTCACGGTTGGTTTAGCCGCCGCTTCGACGTGACTGGTAAATTCGGCACTGACCGGGACGCGCTCCAGAACGAGGTAGCCACAGAGCTACTTCGCCGCAACGAGACGTGGCGGATGTACGGCAACGTCATGCCAGACCCCAACGTGCGCCCAGAAGTTGCTCGCCTTGCGGACGCCAGCGACAAGTTGCACGGGCGTCTCGGTGAGTTGGCACGGGACAGCGGGGTGCGGGGATTTGAAGGCTTCACCCCACAACCCGGTTACTTCCACCGGGCCTGGAACGATAGCCTGATCCGTAGCATGGAGGCCACCCACAAGGGCGCGGCGCGAGCTTTGATTAAGCAATCCGCCGTATCCGGTATCGCGGGCATGACCAACGATGAAGCCGACGCCCTGGCGGGTGCCCTGATCCAACGGGTCCGGGACAAGGCCAGTCACAGCCGTACAGACTTCATGGGTGGTCTGGGTAAGGCAGACACCACCTACCTCCGGGAATCCCTGGAGCGGGCCAAACTGGATCAGGGTGTCATTGACAGCATCATGGGCAAGGTCGAGCAGAAGGCGTCCGACCAGGGTACCGTCAAGTTCGGCAAGCACCGCTTGACCCTGGACATGGGGGCAGAAGTTCGCATGGCGGACGGCACCCTGTACAAGATGACGGACCTCATCGACACCGACCTGGACCGCGTCATGGAGAACTACGTGCAGGGCATCACAGGACGTAGCGCCCTAGGTCGGCAGGGTATTGCCGATGAATCTGACCTGACAGCCTTCCGTAAGCAATATAGTAACAGTATTGCGCACCTCCCACAAGCGGAGCAGGCGGACCTGATGCAGCAGCTCGACGGGTTACTGGGGGACTTTACCGGCCAGCGACCAGAAGCCAACATCCTGAGTCAGGGTTGGCAGCGTGCCAAGTCGGTAGCCGATGCCACCATGCTGACAGCCTCCGGATTTTGGCAGGTTGGTGAGTACGCTACCATGGCCCAACGTCATGGTCTGTTCGAAACGGGCAAGGAGTTCATGCGCCAGTTCCCGGGCGTGCGCACCTTCTTCAAGGACGCAGCCCAGAACCCCGACTTGGCGGACGAGATGTCCACTGTGCTGGGCCTGGACTTGGCCCGCGACGTTCGTCTGCGTCCCTGGAAGCGCCAGCACGACGCCTTCCTCGACAGCCAGGACACCGCCATGGACCGCCTACTGCACATGGGTAAGCAGGCTGTGCCCTACCTGAACGGCATGAAGTACGTGCACGCCCAGCAGTCTCGCATGAACGCCAACCTCGTGCTGAACAAGTTCGCCAGGGCTGCTAAAGGAGATACCGCCGCTGTTAAGCAGATCATGTCTTATGCCCCGGATATGGACTGGGACCGCATCCAGCAAGTCATCAGGAATAATGTCACATACAGTAGCACAGGTAACAACGCCGCCAGCTTTAACTGGGGTGGTTGGGGCCGTGGTGACATCGACACCGTGATGAACGCTGCGCTACGCATGATGGACGACTCCGTCCTATTCGGTCGTGTAGGGCAGGGTGCCAGTATTGGCCGTTCTGCTGTGGGTCAAGTCATCTTTCAATTCAAGAGCTTCGTGAGCTTCGCCCACAACAAGCTCCTTCGTGGCACCCTCCACAATGAAGGTGTCGGTGGACTGGCTACGCTCCTGGCGTTCCAATACCCGCTGACCTTCATGCTGGTCATGGCAAACGAGGCCCGCAAGGGCAACGCGGACCTGTCGGACAAGGGACTTCAAGAGGTCGCCAAGAAGGCTATCGGCTACACTGCAGGCCTCGGCTTTGCTGGTGACGCCGCAGGTATCCTCGGGCTGACCTCCGATAAGAAGGGTATGACTGTTCCACTGTTGTCCCTGGCTGAGGCCCCTGGCCGGATGCTGGGCGGTATTGCAAACGTGGTCAGCGGGGAAACCCGTCAGGGCTCCTACGACATTGGCAAAGCTGCCGCGCAGCTCGTGCCCTTTATGAACATTATGCCAGGCACTGCCTTGGCACTGGACGCGATCAAAGGAGATTAAATGGCTCGTACTCCCTCTACGGAAGCGGTATACACCGGGGACGGTGCTACGACCATCTTCCAACTGAACTTCCCTATCCTCGACGCCACGGATGTGTTCGTCTCGGTTAACGGGGTGGACGTGAGTTTCACGTTCCTCCCCGGAACCCCGGCATCGGTACAGACCACTGTACCGCCTGCATTTGGTACCGAGGTCATCGTCTATCGTAACACTGACGCCGTCTCGATTGAGCACGTCTTCACGGCGGGCGTACCATTCCTACCGCGCTACGTGGATGAGAACAACCGCCAGTTGCTGTACGCTATCCAAGAAGGCTTGCAGAGCTTCGGTGAGACGGACGCAAAGGCGCAGCAGGCTCTCGACACTGCGAACGCAGCAAACGAAACAGCTAACGACGCGCTATCCCAGGTACAGGCAAACGTAAGTCGCAACTTGCGTGTGGCCAACACCGACCCGGTAATCCCACCGATCCCGAGCGTTGCTCTGCGCCAGGGTATGCTGCTGGGCTTTGACTCCGCAGGCAACCCTATCACCATTCCAGCCGGGCCTAGCGGTAGTGCTGCGGCTCTGGCCATGGCTCTGGCCGATCAGGCCGACCCGGCCAACGGCGCGGGGTTGATCGGTTACCGTGGATACACCGTACACCAGCGACTAGACGAGGAGCGCTCTTTGCTATCCTTCGGTGCTGTAGGTGACGGCGTTACCGATGATACCGTAGCGGTGCAGGCAGCCTTCGATAGCGGCTTGCCCCTGTGGGGTTCCCTGGCAGATTATCTGCTGACAGCACCCATTATCATCACCCAGCCGACCAAGTTTCGCGGCGGCGGTTGGAGCACGCGTTTCATCCACCGAGGCGATTACGGAGACACCTTCCGCATCGCGGACCCTGCTAACCTCGCCGTAATCCGTGGCGTGCATCTGAGCGAGTTTCAAATCTCGCAGGACATCTCTGTACCTGTAACTACCGGGGCACAGTTGCGCATTGAAGCTTGCCGTGACGTGTGGCTCACCAACGTACTTATCCGTAACGGTTGGATCGGTTATGCCAACGTGGGTTCGGATCAGGTGCACATCAGCGGGTTGTACGTGCTGTTCGACAACACCAACGGTGGCAACGTCAACGGTCGCCGTTACGTGCAGGTACTGCCGACCGCGAACCCAGGTAAAGCTGCGCATCCGGGTGACGTGTTCATCACGAACAGTAACTTCCGCAGCGGCTCATCGCCTTCGTGCGGGGTTGGTTTTGAGATGACAGCGGGTGATGGTATCTGGTTGAACAACTCCCACATCGGTAACTGCACACAGCAGAACCTGCGGGTGGATGCCAACAACGTCACCAAGTGCACCGGGCTGATGATGGACAACGTCTGGTTAGACATCGGTACCGGCGAGTCCATCAAGTTCCAGGGTAGTGTCCCCGCCATCAACGGTAACCACTACATCAAGAACTGTAAGCTCTTGGGTGGCGGTACTTGTACGCACGGTATCGACATCGATGGTGCTGCTAGCCGCATCCGTATCGAGAGCACCGAAATCAGCGACATGCTCAACAACGGTATCTGGACGCGCCCAACTAGCACCGGTGAGGTCAAGATCAGTGAATGCATCATCCGGGATAACTCCCAGGCTGGTGCTGGTGTGTCGAACGGCTTCAACTTCGCGGGTACCGGTAACACGTACTTCAACAACAACCTCGTTGCAGGTAACCTGTACGCCCAGCACGTCGCTATCACCGGCGCGAAAGCCCTGGCGGTACTAAACGACAACGTACTGGTAGGTAACTTCACTGGCTCTGCCCGTATGTCTACCCTCACCGGCACCCAGATCAGCCAGAAGAATAACCACGGCTTCAACCCAACCGGCAACGAATCCGTTACGGTAGGGCCTAGCCCGTGGACCTTCACCAATGACAAGGGCTGGCCTGTGGAGATTTACGTTGGCGGTGGTGTTGTGTCGGGCATCGCCCGTCAGAGCATCTCGCTGTTCGGTATCACCAGCGGTTCGTTTACCCTGGGTACAGGGGAGCGCATCACTGTAACCTACTCGTCGCCACCGGGCGCGAGGGTGTTTGGCTTATAAGGAGAACGTATGGCCGCTAAACTTAGCGTTATGCAGGAGCTGCACGCCGAGCTGGCGGACCTCCTGCTGCACGAGCTGCGTTGGTACCGGGAGCAGGAGATTCCTGTCCCGGCTGCCGACAAGGCTGCGATTGCAAAGTTCCTCAAGGACAACTCCATCACCTGTGACCCTGCGGATAAAGAGGACATCGCTGCGCTGCGGGACGCCTTCCAGTCGCAGAGCAAGGCGCGGATGGAAGCCGCAAAGGCCATCCAGATGTCTGAGAACGACCTCAAGGAACAGTACGGAGTGCATTGATGGAACTTACACCACTAGCGCGGTTCACCAAAGCGCAACTCGTGCGGGACTCGTACCCGCGCTTCGTTGACTTTTGCCGGGAGGCTATGGCCTACCTGGGCTTCTCCCTGACTTGGATGCAGGCAGACATTGCTGACTTCATGCAGGACGGCCCACCCGAGCAGATGGTGGCCGCGCAGCGGGGTGAGGCCAAGTCCACCATTGCATGCTTCTACGGGATCTGGTGCATCATCCAGAACCCTTCCTGCCGAGTGATGCTCGTGTCCGGTGCCGAAGATAAGGCGAAGGAAAACGGTATCCTCATGAAGCGCATGATTATGCACTGGGACCTACTCGACTATCTGCGCCCTGACAAGTATGCCGGTGACCGTACCTCCGACCTGGAGTTCGACGTGCACTGGTCACTGAAGGGTGTGGAGAAGTCCGCGTCTGTGAACTGTATCGGCCTGACTGGTAGCCTCCAGGGTTACCGCGCCGACGTGCTGATCCCGGACGACATCGAGACCACCAAGAACGGCCTTACCGCTACAGGTCGAGACCTCCTCGTTAAGCTGTCACGGGAGTTCTCTTCGATCTGTACGCATGGTCGGATCATGTACCTGGGCACGCCCCAGACCAAGGAGTCCATCTACAACGGCTTGCCGCGTCGTGGTTTCACAATGCGGATCTGGCCAGGGCGTTTCCCCACCCACGAGGAGGAGGAGCGCTACGGGGAGCACCTAGCCCCGAGCATCATCGAGCGCCTAGCAATCCTGGGCGACAAGGTACGCAGTGGCGGCGGCATCGAGGGCGATAGAGGTAGGCCCACCGATCTGGAGCGCTACACCGAGGCGGATCTGTGTAAGAAGGAACTTGACCAAGGTCCTGAAGGCTTCCAGCTACAGTATATGCTGGATACCACGCTATCTGACGCAGCCCGTCAGCAGTTGAAGTTGAAGGACCTCGTGTTCTTCGACGGGCAGCGTGACGCAGTCCCAGAGCGGTTTAGCTGGGCAGCAGACAAACGGTTCCGTATGGAGCCACCGAAGGAGTTCTGCATCGAGCGTGCTGAGCTGTACCACGCCGCGTTTATGGCAGAGCACTTCGTAACGATTGAGAACATCATCATGACCGTGGACCCTGCATCCGACGGTGGTGATGAGCTGGCCTTTGCCATCGGCGGTACAGTCGGCCCGTACATCCACCTCTTAGCTGTCGGTGGTTACAAGGGCGGCTTTGCCGACACCAACTTGGAGAAGCTCACCCAGCTCGTGCAACAGTTCGGCGTCAAGGTTGTACTTGTCGAACGCAACATGGGCGCAGGTGCTGTGACCAAGATCATCCAGAACTACTTCAACGGTATCGACCCTGCCACCGGCAAGCGTCGAGTAACCGGCTGCGGTGTGGATGAGCGCTGGGCTACCGGCCAGAAAGAGAAGCGGATCATCGACACCCTGCGCCCTGTTATCCAGCGGCACCGGATGATCGTGCACAAGTCTGCTCTCGACATGGACACCGAGCTGTTGAAGCAGTACCCGGCAGACAAGCGCACCACGCGCTCCGTCTTCCACCAGATGCACAACATCACCACTGACCGTGGCTCGCTGGACTATGACGACCGATTGGACGCCGTGGAGGCGCTGGTACGGGAGCTGGTTGGCTTCCTCGTGTTGGACGAGGAGCTGGAGCAACGCAAGCGGGAGGAGCGGGAGATCAAGGATTTCCTGAGCGACCCACTGTGCAGCAAGCTCCGTAGACACGAAGATAAGTCAACTCGACCACAACGGTCCCACCGTGCCATGAGGAGGCGCCAATGAGCACTGTCCGCGACATCCTGATTGACAAGGCTATCCAGGCAGCGCCTGCCGGTACCTACCTGTCCGCCACCGTTATCATGGGCTACCTGCCCGTAGTAGTATCCATCATGACCGCTGTCCTGATCGGCCTGCAAATCTACAAGGCCATCACCGAGATCCGAGCGGCCAAGCGTAAGGAGAAATCCGAATGCAACCCCTCAAATCAAGGTTGAGTCTGCTGGGCGCCAGTGCCGTCATTGCTGGTGCTGGGGCCTTCCTCGGGCCTATCGAATCCGGGCCGAAAGGTCCTCAGCTCACGCCCTACGCCGATATGGGTGGGGTGCCTACCTGGTGCTATGGCGAGACCCTAGGTACGCCCAGAGAGCGCTACACGGTCCAGCAATGCGACATGATCCTGCTCAAGTCTGTACAGCGGCACTGGGCAGGTATCGAGTTCTACGTCCCTGTCGAGGCGCCCCTGAGCGTCAAGGAGGCCATGCTGTCTGTTGCCTACAACGTGGGCGTCCAGGGCTGGATACATCCCGTCTTCCTCAAGCCCCTGGCGAACAAGGACTGGCAAGGCACCTGCGCCGCTATTACAGCCCCCTGGAAGGGTAAGCTCGGCATTGCCAAGGGCTTCAAGGCAACGGTCCAGGGCAAGCCTGCAAGGGGCCTGGAGAACCGTCGAGCGAAGGAGTACGCCCTATGCATGCGCGACTTGTGACCTGGGCTCTCTGCATCCTCCTGGCGGTCTCTGGTGCCCTGTACGGGCTCTGGCAGGGCGCTGAGGCCGAGGCAGTACGTCAGGTCAACGCCGATCTGATCCAGGCTAACAAGTCCCTCCGAAGCCGGCTGGTAGCTGTTCCCGCCGAGATTGAACGCCAGAAGGAGCAACGCCATGCAGCCGAGCAGGCGATTGAAAAGGATCGCGTGTGGGCTGATGGCCCTGTTCCTGATCCGGTTCGTGACGGGCTGTGCAAGCGATTACGCTGCCGTTGAGTTCGTCCCCTGTCAACACCCTTTGGTAGATGTTAGATCGGCTGGCGGGCTCGCCAAGGGCCTGCTCGACTACGCTGACGCTATCGACACCTGCAACACCTTGAACGGGCAAGAGCCCTCACCAACAAAGGAGTAACACCATGTCCTACGCTTCCATCACCGCCGCTCAACGTGCCGCTATCATCCGTGCTGCTGAGCGCGTCACTGCCTCTGCTCGCTACGCCACCCAGGACTACCGCACCGTGAACCCACGTTCGGATGCCCAGGTCGTGGCTGGTACCTACCAGCCGATTGACACCCTGTTGTCGCAGTTGAAGGCTGCCGTTGACGTGTCCACTACTACCGCTACTCAGGTCACTGTGGCCACCGGTCAGAAGATCGCTGTCGGTACCGTGACTGGCTCGGGCACCTTCGGCACCTTCACCATCGCCGGTGGCGTCGTTACCGGCATCGTCCTGTCGGCATCGTAATGGTCCTGATCGGGGTACTGAACAAACTGAAAGAGGTGCTCTGGTCTTTCCGGGGCGCCCTCCTGGTCCAGGTGCAGAGCCTGGGCCTCTGGCAAGGTCGCCAGTTCCGTCAGTACCGCGCGTTCTCTGGTACCGGGATTACACTACAGCTCCGGTTCCAAGCGACCAAGCCATTCATCCTGTCCGACCAGCGTCTGTACATCGACGACGGTATTGCACAGGTCCGTGTTCTCACCGGGGCTACACCCTCCGGTACCTGGACGAATACTGCAACACAGCAAGGGAAGAACCGCTATAGTGCCGAGGCCCTAGCCTACGTGCAGGGTAACTTCATGCAAGCGGGTGGCACCTTCACTGGCGGCACTGAGCGGGAGCTATTTCGTGCAGATGCCGGAGGTGGGCAGGGTATCGCCTACAGCAACATCGACGCGAACGTGCGTGTACTCCCCGCTGGGGATTACTACTTCGAGATCGTGCTCACTGGGCAGACTGCGGGTATCTATAGTTTCGAGTGGGAGGAGCTGTAAGAGCAATAAGTCGAAGGTCTTCGCGTGAGGACCTTCCGCTGATTACTCAATGAGGTGTTTATGAAGAAGCGGATGATTCGTTCGGACATTGACTGGTCCGGTGCGTGGGAACAGATCACCGATGATGCCAAACGGGCAGGTGATGCTCTAGGGTCGTTGTTCACCCTGGTACTGTTCATGCCCCTAGTGTTCGTCGTCTGGTTGTGGGTTCCTGAGCAAAGTGCTGAGCGTACTGCGTGGGAAGCTGAGAGACGTAAGCGTTACAACGAAGACGTGTAAGGTTCGGCGTATCCCGGGTGGGAGTGCTTACTCCCGCCTAAAATTTGTTATACTCGTGCGAGGACCCAGTCCGACCCAGTCGCGCCCAGGTCTCCCCCGTACGCCTCCTGAGAGGGCCCGGGTGCCTCGATCCTGTGGGAAGGGAGGCTAGGGTACTGGTCCGGCCATGTCGTGTCTCCTGTGGTGTACGTGGTTGGTAGGCACAGTGTGGCATCAGTGACTGCGCCTGTCAACACCTTTGTGCAACCGCTGTGACCGCCTACGAGACGATACCAGCCGACTTGAGGCCGAGGTAGGCCAGAGCTACCAGTCCAGCGATAGCGACTGTCATGCAGCCTACCAGGAGCCAGGAGAGCAGCTTGGCCTGGAGTGCCTGGGTGAGGTGATAGCGGATAGCCTGGGGCTTAGACTTTGTCTCTTGGACCCAGACCCAACCCTCGGGTACTACAGCCTCAGTGAAGCCAAGGCGCTCCGCTACCTCAGGACTACAGATTACTACCTCCTCAGACTTGCCAGTGTCCAAGGAGGCTACCAGACGTAACAGTGCTATGTTGGTGTTGGTTGGGTGGAGCGTAGGGTAACCGTACTCTACTGCCTTGCGGCGTGGTACTGCGCTGCCCGGGCTGGGTTGCAGGTGCTTACTCATTACAGTGTCTCCTTTGTGAGTGGAGCCCAGAGCATAGCATACCTATAGGTGTCTCGCTAGCGCTCGTCACACCGTAATCCTGTCCACTCCTTGTCTATGCTGTGCGCATGCGTGGTGCCATACCCTTTTGCCTGTTTGCCATTCCTATCAATCCCTATCGGTTACCTATCCATTCCTATCTACCTCTGCACTCCCTTCTCTATTCCGCTGCGCGGTCGTCACTGCGTTCCTCTCTGTAGGGTCCCCAATCCCTACTATCCGTTGTCTCTCCTATCTATTCCTATCGTCATATCTATACGTTCCGAACCTCGATGCATCGCTTCTCTCTGCGTCTCGCTTCTCTCTACTATATGTGACAGTTCTGTAAGCCTTGATCCAGAGCCTTTGCTAGAGACGGTAGAGAAAGATGGGAGAAAGGTGTTGACGGCTACAGCAAGGAGGCGTAAAGTTCATCTCAAGCGGTACGGAACAACGGTTAACCTGAGCAGATGTCATGAGTAGGGTTGACAGGAACGGAACGCGGTAGTAAGCTCCACCACATAGCAGCAACGTACCGACACGGCCTAGTGCCAACGTCAAGCGACTGCGACGGGAAGCCAACGGAATACAGGGCGCTTTGCAGGGTAAGATAACAGCCTGCTGACTGGGGCGGCACCAGTCACTGATACACCACGGCAGTGCAGCTAGGCTAAGGGCCTAGGTTAGAGGGACAACGGTACACCTCCTGCACTCCCGGCTCTTCCTGAATACGCCACAGGCGCTAAGGGTTGACACGGTAAGCAACAACGGTTAAGATTCACCGCAGTACACAGCAACACGGTAGCCACCAAGCGTTACCTGAGCCGAGAAACACAGCTTGACAGCCGCAACGCCAGTCGGTAAGATGGTCGCAACAAACGAGGTTGACCACCTAAGCATGGTCGGGTTGGATTGGTAAGTCAGTAGAAGGCTTTCGGGTTGGATACTGCGCATGAAGTCTCGATCCTCTGGACAACGGTAACGAGCACACTGGGTACGCTCACAAAAGGCCAGGATTGGTGGTTAGTCCACCCGCACCGCGAGGGATAACATAGGTCCAATGACCTGACGCCTCGACAGCGATAGAACGGCCCGGAGTACACTGGGGAACGTGCGAAGTGAGAGACGGTAGTTCAAGGCCCAGTGCGCCTGACACCTACACTCAGCTCACTGAATGGATACTTAGTCGGGTATCGTAATCGGAATTAACCGATGGCCTTCGGGTCGATATCCCTGAGTTGATATTCTAGAGTCGCTTAGTCTGACGCTCCTGGCGAGCTAGACAACGGCCACTAACCTAATCGGGCATTACGTCCCTACTAGGCGGCTCTAGAATATCAACCGAGGCTAACACCATGGCTACTGATCGCAAGGCGTATGCTACTCAGAGCGTACAACTCAAGTCGAAGTTAGACAAGAAGCTGCGCCGTCAAGCTAATCACAAGGCCCGCCAAACTGGCGCTACCCTTGAGAGCGTTGTCAAGCGTTCGTGCTCCAGCGCATCAGGCAACACCGTACAACGTAAGGCAGCAGGCCAGATGGACTTGCTTTACTATCAGGCACTGCGCGATATGGACAAACGCACAACGCTGTCCAATAGCAAAGATCCTGCAAGCCGCAAGGCACGTCGGGCATTGAATGACTACCACTTTGATCGAGCAAACCCGGCCCCGGGTCAAGGCTGGAACGACAGCGAAGACAAGCTGTCGGAGGTACGCAATAAACCAGCCCGGGGCAGTGACTCGAAAGCACGTAACATTCTCCGTGGGCACAATGCCCGTCAATCGCAAGGTAAAGGTATCTAGCATGCAACTGTTCATGCTGTGCAGCCACTGCCTAGCAACAGCAATTGAATCGCCAACCAACGTATGGTTGGTCAACCACCAACACTGTACCTGTATCTTCCTGAGGGCAACACAATGAACATGCCAGCAATCGTAGCAGCACCTGTAGCATTCGTCGGCGCAGCTCAGATCAACCGCGCCATCGACGCCATTGAAGTGCGCGGCAAGGAACTGGATGAGGCCATTCAAATGACCGGGCTCAGCATCCTGCACCACATCGAGGTGTGCGGGGACTACACCATCTTCAAGCGCCTGTTCGCAGCGATGCCTAAAGGTGCCCGCAAGAACGCTCTCGTAGAGTGGGCGTGCATGTTCGGCAAGGTCAAGGTGAACCTCGACAAGGCCACCGCCAAAGATATGCCTTTCCTGTACGACGCCACCACTGACCTTGCGCAGGCAGCGGCGCAGCCCTGGTACACCTTCAAGCCTGAGAAGGCGCCGGTCGAGGAGTTCAACCTGTTCGCTGCACTCGCACATCTTCGCAAGCAAGTAGCGCAGGCCCAGACCAAGGGCCTGCCAGTCAAGGGCGCCGAGTTGCTGGGCGATTTCGAAGTTCTGGCCGCTCGTGCCCTGTCGGGTGCTGAGCAAGCCGCCAACGCGACAACCCACTGAGGTGTAACATGCCGGAGTATCTGAAGACCGTACTCGCTGTGCTTTGGGCCGTAAAGCGCGGCGACCGCACAATGCCAAACGAGGGGCTTTGCTCTAACGTGACAGCCGCACTACCTGAACAGGTGGACGACTGGTGGGACCGTAAAGTAGGCAGGCTCCACGCTGAATGGCCAGAGTGCAGTAAAGACGACTTCGGCGGCGTAGATTGGGTCTACCCTGTACCCGGTCGGCGGGATGCGTACCGCTGGAACAAGCAGTGTGGCACCATGTGGACGGGTGAATACGGTAGCGCCCGTATCCGCCTACTGAACTACCTCATCCGCCGTGTCGAGGCTGAACTCAAGGAGCTGGAGGGATAATGGGCATCTCTATCGAGCAAGAACCGTGGCAGCCCGCACCACGGTTGGAACTTAACGAGTTGCTGGCAAATACCGTGTACATGGCGTACCACCACGTAGATGGTACGCCCCGAGGCTTTGTTATCTCGGCGGTGTACGGTCCTAAACTTGCCGTGGTTGCCTTGGACACGGACACGCCGCGTCTACTGGATGCCGACAGGTTCTACTACGAACAGGCACCCGCGAACATATCGGTAACGTTACGGAACGACTGATGCCGAACGACCTGCACAAAGCAACCCGACGGATCGTGCGGAGTGAGACCGCCCACTAAAGGCCGCGCACCACGTCGCATAGTGCCTAGCTGTAGAAGGTAGACCGGCCAGCGCCGGTGCCGTGACAAGAGTAGCCAAAGAGATTGCAGGGCTGGGCGGATCTGGAAAGCCATGCTGAGAAGGCGCGATAGCTGCCTGCAATCTACTGTGTCTATTCCCAACAAGCGAGACTGTATCATGTTCGAACGTATCCAAAAGCCTACCCGTGTCCGCTCTGAAGGCGAGCAGGTAAAGCAACAGCGCCGCCTGGATGAGCGCGCCCGTCAAGAAGGTCGCGGCAAAGCGCGCAAGGAGAAACGTCATGTCGATGCATCTGCGTAGACTTGAGCTAGCGCTACACGCAATGCTCCAAACGTATCGCCTGTGGTACCGCTGGCAGGATAGTCAGGTTGCTGAGACCCGCCGCATGGGCCTCAAGGCCAAGACCTTCGGGCTTATAGCCTATGATCGCATCATGATAGGTGAGCACCATGTGTAGGGTACTCGCCTGGGATGTTACCGTGCGACTGGGTGTCACGCGCTGGGTATCCCCGGCGGACCTTTGGATGTACAATCGCCTGGAAGTGCAAGGCCCGGACTCAGACGGCCCGCACTCCCGCATCAAATGGAGCTAAACCATGCAAGGCACTGTCTGTAGCATTGTTGCAGCGCACGAGAAACTGGCCAAGATGTACCGAGAGGCAATTCCTCGTTTGACCTTGAACTTTCGGGCCAAGTATGGGCCAACCCTAACCGACTGGCCGGGAAGTGTAGTTGACCATGAACCCTACGACATCTCCAAGGGTATCGGGCATATGTTGCAGCAAGTACGAGCGTCGGGGGTACTACGCGTCTCCGGGTTGCACGATACAAGCCTGTACCCGGATGCGGGCAACGTGGGGTTCCGTTACGCCCACGACCTTACCCATCTGCTGTACGAGCTGGGCTTCGACGAGCAGTCGGAGCACACTGTGCACCACTTCCTGTGGCTGTATATTAGAGCAACCCCTACATGGTTCGGCTTGTACCCTGAGCAAAAGCAACTGGTTGCGCAGGTGTACCGGGCGGACACCACTGACCAAACCAACTACGAACGCCGACACGGGCACTTCCCGCCCGATCAGGGTGCGTTCGTTATCAAACAAGTACAGAGGAGACTACGCCATGCACAAGCATGAAGGTATCGTTGTCGTGGCCTACAAGCCCGGCCAAGCACGTTCGCAAGTCGAGGCAGACCTTGCCCTGGCCGAGCTGGGCGATGAGTTCCTGACGGCTGTCAGCCATGTTGACGGGCACGAGGGGCTGGCCGCCAAGGTCAACCGTATCGACGAGGCATCGCAACTCATCGACGAGCTGCAGGACGCTGGCTTCGATGCCTGCGCCTTGATGCGACCAACCACGGGCTGGGCCTTGGTATGAAGACCTGGGCTGCGGTGTTGATCGCCATCCTGTTGACCGGCTGCGCCGTGAAACCGCAGCCCGTTCAGCAGTTCTCCTCCGTCTGGTCCGATAGCGTGAAAGAGCGCATCGAACTGTGTCAGCATGCCACGCACAGCGCCCTTTTAAGGGCGGGTGGGGACGCTTCGATGCTGGCTGATCCAAAGGTAGCGGCTGCTGTGCTGGAACTCTATCAGCGCTGCCTGAAGGCCACCGGTGCGACGATATGATACGTACCGGCAATGGAGGTATCGCATCGGTGGGCAATGAGCTGTGCCTGCACAATACAACGCGAGAAGAACGCGCCGCCATCCTTGAGCGGGAGCAACGTATCAAGGAGTGGCGTCGTAGCCTCCCGCGTAAACGCAAGCCCGAGCATGAGAAGCCCGGGCCTATCACCTGGGTTCAACTCTAGAGGTGTAACATGGTTTTCTTTTTGTGCTGTATCGTGGCTTACCTTAAGCCCGAGGATATTCAACTGCGGGGCAGTACCTGGAAAGGGTTGGCTCTGACTGCAGTGTTTGATCTGGTGACCTTCGGCCTCGGCTGGTTGGCAGGTACCCTGTGAACCGTGCACGCAAGCAGCTCAAGGCCGCGTTCACTCTCTACTACAAACGCAAAGGGGTTGGTCAGCGCCGCCTGTCGAAGCTGGTTAAGTCCGACGTGTGCGCAGTAATCCGCAATACGGCAAGCTACTATCGTCAACCGCAGGGTTACGTCCGGTTGCGTATGCAAGGATGGGTAGGTGACATCGAAGGTATGGCATCTATGTTCATCTGGCACCGTAGCCCGGAGGGCCACATCTACTGGGCCAATCGTTTCGGTTTCTTTTAGGGAGGCATTGTTGCCGATGGAGTGCACTATGCGTTAGTTGGCGCGGCTGGTCGCCGCTTCTCGACTTCATGGATTATAGCAAGGGCACTATGCCGCCTAGCCCACGGCCAATTTATTTAGGAGATTCAACAATGTTTGCTTCCTTCGCTACCACTCTGATCCACGCTCGCCTGTTGTCCGCTGTGTACATGAACGAAGCTGGTGAAGGTAACGACCTCGGCGGCACTGGTACCCCTGTCGCCCCGGCCCCAAAGACCAAGCGCGAGCTGCTGGTGGACAAGGCCAACGACTACGCCGCCAAGTACAATGCAACCCTGGCGCTCATCAAACAGATCGATGACAAGGCCGCCGCCGAAGCCAAGCTGGGCAACATCGCTGCTGGTGACCGCGTCGATGCCGAAGTCGGCAAGGGCGCCAAGGCGCAGCAGATCCTCAATGCCCTGGTTATTGGTGTCGCGAACAGCGAGGAGAAAGGCAAGCAGGTCAAGGTGCAGGTTGGCCAAGGCTTCGATACCCAGGTCTACGTACTGAACGCCACCCAGATCCTGAACGTCGTGACCGCCGCTGAACTGGCTGCTGCGGCCTCGGCCCCGCAAGCCGAAGAAGCTGCCGAGTAACGCAAGTCGAGCGCCTGCCCTGGCGGGCGCTCCGCTGGCGGTACCCTAACCACTGGAGAACATCATGTCGAATATCTCGTTGAACGATAACGTGTCCATCGTGCTGGCTGCCCTGGGGCGCTGTGCACTCCCACATCAATTTGCGGTCGTCGGTGGCTTCGCCCGCGACGTAAAGCACGGCGTCATGCCTAAAGACATCGACGTTGCCGTGGTCGGACATGTCAGCGTAGCTGACATCATCCGCGCCATGTCGCATGCCGGTTACGCCAATGAGGGCAACGTCCCGTGCGAGAGCGAGGGTGCCGATGCTACGCGCTGGGCGTATATCCTGCAATTCTCCAGCCCGAACAAGCTGGATGTGGACATCCTGATCTCCGCTCGCAACGAAGACTTGTTGACCTGCGTCGCGAACAACGACTACAACCTGAACCAATACATCATGTTCAACGGCCAGCCTATGTTCGTGGGCAAGCGCGAAGGTATCCTGCACTTGAGCCGCAATAGCCAGGTTACCGAAGAACGCAAGCAGTACATCGAACAAAAGGCCCGCGACCTGGGCTGGATCGTACCCGTTACCCCAACCGCCGAGGAGGCATAACATGGCCGCACGTCAATCGAAACTGAGCAAGGCCCGTGGTAAACTGCAATCCAAGCTGCGCCAACTGGAGCCCATGCAGGCTCTGTTGCAGCAGTCGTTGCAACGCGAGCATGACCTGATCGAAGCCAGGGCACAGGAACTGACCGAGTGGTACCGTGAGCAGGCGGACAAGTCGGCGGAAGCAGGTGCACACCTCCAGGCGGAAGTGCTGCGTCACTCGTGTGCAGCAGACCAATGGCGTCACGAAGCCCTTGCCCACCGCGACGGTATCGCGTACCTGGAGCGTGGCCTGAACCGCTGGCGCATCGCCGCGCTGGCACTGGGTGCCGCTGCAATCATCCTGGGCGGTCTGCTGGGCAACGCCCTACTGTGAGGTGAGTATGCGCCTTCCCAATCACGAATGGCTGGCGAAAGCGCAGGCCCTGCCGGTTGGGCAGAGCAAACGAGTGCGGCACAACATGGAGGCGACAGACGCGCTTGTCGTCTACAATATGCCGGATCGGTGGGTGGCCAAGTGTCACAGGTGCCACCGATCCGCTGTAGAGATGAAGTCGCACGCCACCTTGACTGCACTCCCGGATCAAAAACGGTTCATGCCCTGGCCCGCAGACGCGAAAGCGCTAGGGGCGTGGCCGCTCTGGGATCAAGAGCAGATGTACAAATTAATGCTGTCCAAGGGCTTCGACTGGCAGACCATGGCGCCTGATACGGCGGTGTGGTACAGCGCGAAGACCGGGCGGCTGTTGTTCGGTACCAAGCTGGGGTGGTTGGGGCGCGCTACTCGGGGACAACTCCCGAAGTGGTGCGGCTATGGCTTCCCAGCGCCTGCCTACGGGGCGCATCCTGCGGACCCTGTGGGTAGCATTACGATCATTACCGAGGACCTGCTGAGCGCACTCAAGACCCGCTGGGCAGTGCGGCAGGTCCTCCCCGGGGCCGTGGTACACGCTGCCCTAGGGACCGAGCTATCGCACAAGCATCTGATAGACCTCGTGGACGGCGGTTGTAAGGCCGTATGGTGCTTCATGGACGGGGACCCTGCCGGTGATAAGGGTGCGAAGTTAATCAGCACCAGGGCGCGCGGCATGGGCCTTGGGACGCGAACAATCGAAACCCCTCGGGACAAAGACCCGAAGGACATGACGAAAGAGGAGATACAGAATGCAATCTGTTAAAGCTCACCAGTTGTATGTGAACCGATATACCGGGAACACCTTGTGCGTCACCTCTGTGGACACGGACAGTGTGCACTGGGTGCGGGTAAAGGTGGCGCCCGGGTACCCTCTACCTGTAGGGTCAGTCGGGCAGACCCGGCTGCGCACCTTTGCAGGATATAACAATCTGGTGGCGGATGCTGATGGGGCGTCGAAGTGTAGCCCCGAGTTACCTACTACGAAGACTGTGCACGCCTGTGGTTTGACGTACGCCGCACCCAAACCCGAACAGGTTACACCAAGTGTTGGCTCCCGCTGGGCGCATAATCGATCACCTAGACGGGTAACCGTCAAAGCCATCAAGCATTCTCGGGGTGATTGGTGGGTAGATTATCGAACGGATAACGGTACCTTCGGTACTTGTATGCTTTCGAGCTGGGCACGTCACTACTCTCCGTTGACGATTGTTCCCACTGATTACACTGCCCTGGAGCAACGGGTAATGGCAGCGTTGGATGCACCGGACCCGCCCACGGTAGGCAAAGCTGGCCAGGACTTCCACAAGTTGCGCGCCGCTGAAATCTTCGACTGCAAACCGTCGGAAGTAACGAGCGCAATGCGCCGGGTCGGCAAGGCTGCAAACCTCATCAGCATGTACCGCTAAAGGAGAACCCTCGTGGCTAAGTATCAACTACAGATTAAGGGCGCCATCGGTAACTGGAACCTCCAGGAATGGGGCGACTGTCACACTATCCAGGGGAGCAAGACAGCCTCCCCCGGCACCATCAAACAGGCCAAGGCCCAGATGGAATCTTTGCGCGACCTGTACCCCCAGCACGAGTACCGCATCGTCAAGCTCGTCAAGGAGAAGTAATGGAACTGCCCATCATCCACGCACTGCGCAGTCGGGATCGTTATCGCCTGCTGCGCGGCGCTGTGCACGAGAGCATGATCGGGGAGGAGGCAAAGTTCGTACTCGGTTGGATCGCCCAGTATTGGACGGCGTACCCCGCCCACGACTTCGTGGACGTGGATGCGTTGGACAGCCTCATCAAGCTCCGGGGCAACTACAGCCCAGAGCAGTTCGCCCTGGTCAAGCTCTTTGTCAATCGACTGCGGGAGCCAGTGGACGACGAGACCATCAAAGGGGTCACCGGTCTGCTGGCTGAGTTGGACTATCGCGGGAAGGTGGCAGCGCTGACGTTGCGTCACGAGGCCGGGGACGACATCAACCTCGTGTACGAGCTGTCGAAGCTGACCGAGTCGGCCAAGCAGTTACAGCAGCAGAGCACCGCCGACCAATGGATTGAGGACGACGTGAAGTCGATCCTCGACGAGGAAGCCGGGGACGTAGGCATCAAGCTACCAACCCGTCTCCTGCGCGACAGTATCAAGGGCATGCTCGGCGGTGCTAGCGTGGCCTTGGCCGCTCGCCCTGACAAGGGCAAGTCCAGCCTGACTGCGTTCATTGCAGCCCACACGGCAGCGCAGATCCACCAGCACTTCGACGCAGACCGTCCACTATTGTGGTTGAACAACGAGGGGATGGGCAAGCGCCTGATCCCGCGTATCTACCAAGCTGCCCTGGATGTAACGGTGGATGAGCTGTACGCCATGTCGCCCGAGGAGCTGGAGCGTAAGTACGTCAAGAAGATGGGGCGCAAGGACCGTATCCGTGTGAAGGACATGCACGGCGCGGACCTTAGCCGCATCGAGCAAGTCATCGAGAAGATGAAACCTGCCATCGTCGTAACGGACATGCCCGCGAACTTCAAGATGCCCGGCGGCGGTAGTGGTAGCATTATTCAGGATACCGAGAACAAGTGGCAGGAACTGCGCGAGATGGCTTGCCGTCATGACTTCTTGCACTTCGGTACCTGCCAGATCAGCAACGATGGCGACGACCAGTTGTACCCGGCGTACAGTCACCTCAAGGACTCCAAGACCGGTATCCAAGGTGCCACTGATATCATCCTCATGCTAGGTGCGCTGAACAGCCCCGACGCTTACGCAATCCGTGGCTTGTCCACGCCCAAGAACAAGTTCGCCCTCCCGGGCAAACGATCCCACGTACAAGGCGAGGTCGTGTTTGACGCGCCCAAATGCCAATTCCGAGACGGAGGTGTCTAGTGTCTAAGAAAACCCCACTGATCCAACCCGACGCACATCGCGCTGTGAACTGGAACGAGAGGGCCGTGCAGGCCGTGATCGACGAGCATGGTGAAGTGTACTATGGCCTGAAGGTTGATGGTATGCGAGCACACCTGTTCCGCATCGGCGCCGATGCGGATGTCCTCAAGGTAGTTACCCGTGCAGGTCATATCATCGAGTCAGTGAGCGCCCGTCACGAGGGTATCCTGGCCGAATGGGATCGACTCGGCTTCGCCAAGAACGCGGTAATCGACGCCGAGCTGCACATCCCCGGCACCGACTTCCAAACTGCGTGCGGTATGCTGCGCCGTCAACGCCCGCTGGATGCCGGCGTGCGCATCCAGTTCGTCGTGCTGGACGTGTTTACCCAAGCGCACCTTACTGGGGAGGTCTACGGCAAACCGAGTAGCCCCACCTTCGGTCACCGCTTGACCAGTATCGCCCGCCGCCTGGAAGGCAAGACCCTACTGACCTCGGATGACCTGTTCGTAGGTGAGGCCATCGGCAAGGCCAACAGTATCGCCCAGGTGCAGGATGGCTACCGTTATGCCCGTACCTTGGGGTACGAAGGTATCATTGCCAAGGACCCTCGCGCTGAGGTGCGTAACGGTAAGGTATCCGGGCAGTGGAAGCTGAAGCCTGGGTGTGGTGCGGCGGGCTGGGAAGGTGACGGCGTCGTCATCGGCTACGTCTGGGGCGAGGCGGGCAAGGCCAACGAAGGTAAAATCGTGGGCTTCCGTGTACAACTGAACGACGGTAGCGAGAGCAATGCAACCGGGCTGACTCAAGCGCTGATTGCGGAGTATACAGCAGCCTGGCAGGCATGGATGGATGCGGACAACGCCGAGTGGCCCGAGGCGCCTTACGCTGGGCGCGTAGCCCGTATCGAGGCCATGGAGCGTACCAACGGCGGTAGCCTGCGGCACCCTAAGTTCATCGCTTTCCGAGACCTGGACAGTGCGCAAGGAGATCTGGCATGAGTCGCGTATCCTTTCGTAGTCGCTGTGATGCAGGCTCCAAGAAGACCCGGAACCGGCGCGCCTCGGTAGAGGCCATACCCGATGCCCACGACCCACGGGTATTGATCTCGGTGCTGGAATCCTTCGACGATTTCCCCGTCGAAATGCAGCACCCGGGCGGGCCTGTGACCTTAACCCTGAGTGCGGCTGAAGGCTTCGCTCGTGCAATTCTCCAGGCAGTTGAAGACTGCAAGGCAGGGCACTGATGCGATTCACGCAGAACGACTTCAACCTGTACCACGACGCTATCCTGGGCCGTACCACCGAGTTGCTGGGCAAGGTGTTCGATCACGTGAAAGTGACGGTAACTTACGAGCCCTGTACAATGGCGATTGAGGTACGGGCAACCTGCGTGCACCGTGGGCGTAGCTATGGCCGCGCCCAGTGCTTCGACGTTCAGTGTTTCCTATACAACGGCCCCGAGTTCTACTCGGGCTACCTGCGGGACCGGCTCCCAGCGGAGTTTGCCCGCGACATCATCGACTACATCATGCGGAGCTAGTATGACAGGGCCTTATACCTGCAAGTATTGTGGTGCGCCGAGTTGGTTAGAACCTAGCGAGCAAAGCCCGCCGCCCGACTACTGTCACGAGAGTGACCACGGAGAACCCGAGGTATGCGATGAAACTGCGGACGCTTGACCTTGAGACGGAGAACCACGACTACCTGGGTATGGTGGCGTCTCCGCATTGCCCGGACAACTACATCGTACAGGCCGCATGGCGTGACGACGTAGACGGCCAGATCGGTACCGTGCAGAGCGTGCGCTTCAACAGCCGCGCCGAGTGGTTGAACGACCGCGATGCTGAGCGCACCTGGCTGAACCTGGACGGTGTGGACATGCTGGTCTGTCACAACGCCATGTACGAGCTGTCGTGGTTCATCACGCACTACCGTGCCGAGCTGTTGCAGTTCCTGAAGCGCGGTGGCCGGGTGATCTGTACTGCCCTGGGTGAATACCTGTGCACGCATCAGCAGGTCACCTACCCTGCCCTGGGCGAGGTCGCTGTGAAGTATGGCGGCACCACCAAGCTCGATGCTGTGAAGCTCCTGTGGGAGCAGGGCGTGCTCACCAGCCAGATCGACCCGGCGCTGCTGAACGAGTACCTGTGCGGTGAAGATAGTGCCGGTACCCGTGGCGACATCGGGAACACCGCGCTGCTGTTGTACGGTCAGATGGCCTACCTGTCCAAGATGGGTATGTGGCGCATGTTCCTGGAGCGCTGTGAGGGCATGGTGTTCTTTGCCTTCTGCGAAGCGGCGGGTATGCATGTTGACCTGGACGTAGCGCACAAGAACCTGGACGCGCAGACCAAAGAGCTGGCTGAGATCGATACCGAGATCACCAAGCTCCTGCCTGCACTCCCAGAGCATTTCGAGTTCAACTGGGGCTCGGACTTCCACCTCAGCGCGCTGCTGTTCGGCGGCTCGGTGAAGTACCAGCACCGGGTGCCACGTACCGATGCTGACGGCAACATCATGCTGGAGAAGCAGGATTGCTATAAGTTCGGCGGGAACGGTAAGGACGAATCCCCCGTATACATCGACCTGATTCGTTGCGCTACCGCCGAGGTCTTTGAGCACTGCACCAGGACCTATGGTGACCCGGATCGCTACAAGGCGGGAGTAAACAAGGGCAAGCCGAAGGTGCACAAGGTCGAGACCACCACGCCGCAAACGAAGTGGGACGATACCACGTTCCGTTTCCCTGGCCTGATCCCGACCGACAGCATGGCCCCGGCCCTGCGTGACAAGTTCGCCTACGATCCACAGGCCCGCCGCAATGGCGAGTTCGTGGGTAAGCGCTTCTTGCCCTGCGGTACCCCGGTGTTCAGCACCAGCGGCGATGTGATGGATGCTCTGGCGGTACACGGATTCGGCGCAGCCAAGCTGCTGTCCCGACGCGCCCAGCTTGAGAAAGACAACGGCACGTACTACATCAGCCACGAGTACAACAAGGACGGCTCGATCAAGAAGGTCAAGGGTATGCTCCAGTTTGTGGGGCCGGACAACATCATCCATCACAGCCTGAACGTGACCGCGACCACCACAGCGCGCCTGTCCTCCAGCCGCCCGAACTTGCAGAACTTGCCCCGGGGCGATAAGGACGACGACGGTGTTGTGTCCAGCCGGGTGAAGGAGATGTTCACCAGTCGATTCGGTGACGATGGTGTCATCATCGAGGTGGACTACACCGCTCTGGAGGTCGTGATGCTGGCGGCCATCACCGGTGATGAGGCTCTGTTGAAGTACCTGATCTCGGGTACCGACATGCACTGCCTGCGTCTCGCAGCCAAGCTCAAGCGTCCTTACGAGGAGATCCTGGGGATCTTCAAGGACAAGGAGCACCCCGAGCACGCCAAGATCAAGCAGCAGCGTACCGAGATCAAACCACCGAGCTTCGCCGCCCAGTACGGTGCATCGGCGCAGGGTATCTCGTTCGCAACCGGCGTGTCCCTGGAGTACGCCGAGGAGTTCCTGGAAGCGGAGGCTCGACTGTTCCCCCGTGCGATTGCGTTCCGCGATGTAGTTTATCAGGAAGTAGTCCGCACCGGTAACCTCCCCGAAGGGTTGTGCCGCGAACAGGACGACAACGGGAACTGGTCGCTGTACAAGCGCGGCTACTTCCAGGCCGATGGTGGCACCTGCTACAGCTTCCGGCAGCACAACAACTGGAACAAGGAAACTCGCCGCCGCGAGATGGACTACAAGGCCACTCAGATCGCCAACTACTGGTGTCAGGGTGAGGCGGGTTACCTGATGACCTTGTCCGCAGGGCGTGTCATGCGCTGGGCCATCAAGCACCCGGACTTCTTGTCGAAGTTCTTCGTCGTCAACAACGTGCACGACGCCCTGTACTTGGACTGCCATAAGAGCATTGCCCGCGAGGTCGGTCTCATGGTTGCCAGGATCATGGAAGACGCACCGAAGTACATGTCCCAGCACCTGGGTTACAACATCAGTCACGTCCCATTCCCAGCAGCCGCTGAGATGGGGCCAAACATGGCGCATAAGGAGGCCATTGTATGACGTACCGTCTGCGTTCCTTCGATCCCGAGCAGGGTATCACCCTCACTGACCTGCCACCCGGCTTTGTCATGGTTTCAGCAGGACCGTCCGGAGAGCTTTACGAGTTTACCCAAGCGGATGGGACGCTCATTTGTACCATTCCGGCCACAGCCTTTCTGGGAGTATTCGTCCAGTGACTCGCCAGAAAGTCGTAGTCTGGTGGCACCGCCACCTGGACACGGACCCCGAGTCCTCTGACTTCCGCGATGTCGAGGAGCACTACTACGTTGGGGACCATACCCTGGTACTGGAATGCCCAACCGCCCGACACCACATCCGCATCGCTAACACCGACAACATCAAGTTCATCAAGGAGCCTACTAAATGAGCGTTCTCGCCCGTTTGCAACAACAAGCAGCAGCCGTAGCCGATCTCGGCATTGACATGTCCCAAGTGCAGAAGGGCGGTGCCGGTCGCCGTCTCCTGCCAGCCGGTCGCGCCTTTGCCCAGTTGATCGGCTATCGCGAATTCGGTAATCACGTACAGACCTTCAATGGCAAGGCAAAAGCGCCTGCCCGGGTAGCCCGACTGACCTTCGCCCTCTGGGGCAAGGGTGACCACACCAAGGGCAACGAGCAAGACAACTGCTACCACATCGTGAACGACGACGGCAGCATGAAGCAGCACGGTACCTTCACCACCTTCGATGTCAGCCTGGGCAACAACGAGAAGGCGAAGATCAAGCACGGCTTCGACAAGATGAACTGGTCGAACAAGCACAAGACCTTCGCTACCATGCTGGGCGAGTTCTTCTTCCTGCCGATCACCATCAAGAAGGGCACCAAGGCCGACAGTAAACCGTACAACCTGATCGACTGGGCGGCCATCACCCCGCCGCTGGATCAGATGACCGGCGCGCCGTATGCGGCACCGTCGCAGGTCAAGGACGAAGACTTCTTCGCCTTCCTGTGGGACATGCCGACCAAGGAAGACTGGGAAGCCATGTTCATCGAAGGCACCAACGACAAGGGACAGTCGAAGAACTTCCTGCAAGGCATGTGCCTCAAGGCCAAGGACTTCCCAGGTTCGCCGCTGGAGCACCTGCTGCTGGAACTCAACGGCGGCGTGCTGCCTGACCTGGGTAACTTCGAGTCGGACGATGACCCAGAAGCCGACCAAGAGCAAGCCGCGCCGCAGACCAGTAACGTGCCTGCCGTGCCGACCACCCAGGTTGCGCCGGTACCTGATCCGACCGCACCACCGGCTGTCCCGGTTGTCGATCCAGTTGCAGCGGCAGCAGCCGTTGTAGCCGTCAGCATCCCGGACGTACCGTTCGACGGCGGTGTGATCCCTGAGACTCCAACCGTGCCGGTGCTGAACAGCATCCCGGGCATGTAATGCGGACCCACTGGCGAGGTCGGGACCTGACGGCTTTACCGCCGCAGTTCCAGGCCCCGGTGGGGCAGCGGACGCTCATCATCGACGGGGACGGCCCGGCCTATCGGGCCGCCTCCACGGTGAAGACGCTGCCCACCGCCATCAGGCGCTTCTGGACTTTGATCCTTGAGCAGCAGTTCCTGGCGAACTGCACACATAGCCGCATCCATCTGACCCAGAAGGGCTGCCAGAAGGCCCACCGCGCGCTGTACCCAACGTTCTGGCGGTACCAAGAGCAGCGTAGCAAGACGCCCAAACCGCCTCTTCTAGAGCCGCTGCGGGAGGCCGTAGCGCGTGCTTTTGAGCAGAACGATCCTGGCATGCCCGAGGAGTTCTGGGTTCACCTACATCCGTTCTGGGAGGCAGACGATGGAATTATTATGGACGGCGTTACATTTGGCGATTCCTGCGTGGTATCAAGCGAAGACAAGGATATGCGCCTTACTGCTGCTCCTTACTTTGAGCGCACGACGGGGCTCGTGGACTTCATCGACAATCGCTTTGGATACATCAAAGAGAGCTACACCGATGGCGGCGAGCTCAAAGCAATCGGGCACGGTACCAAGTTCTTCTGGGCCCAAATGCTCATGGGTGATTCCGCTGACCGCGTTCGTGGACTCGACCGACTCGACGGGAAACTTATTGGTGTGCGTGGAGCGCTTGATGTACTTCAACCGATCCGCGATGAATCGGAAGCGGCCAACCTCGTGCTTGCCGCGTATGCCCGTAACAAGCAGAACCCGCTGGCCGAGGCCGAGTGCCTTTGGCTTAGACGAAGCCAGCTTGACTCTGCGTATACCTACCTGACCGAACTGGATCTGCATCCTCAGCTCCGGCAGTGGATGGACGACCTCGACGGTTACCACCAGAAAGTGCTCGCCGCTAAACTGGCTGAGCAGGATGAGGGTAAAGATGAATGAATTGTTACCACTGGAACGTGTGCAAAGCACTGTACGCAACAACGCCACTGACCACGCAGGAGATCGTGGACTGCTCGGCATCGCACCTGTTCAGACGGAAGCCGTTCAGGCCCCGGGGGTTAGCGGCAAGCAGCTTCTACCTAGCAGCGCTGAGCGGGACTCGCAAGTGTCGTCCGAGCAAGCTCAAGGAACTGAAGAAGCTACAGCGCTACGTGGTCCGCAGTCGGCTGGGCAACTGAAGAAGATCCCACGCAGTAACCTCAAGGCCATGACTGTCAAGTTTCTGCGGGAGCAGGGCGGCTTGTGTCCGTTGTGCAACAAGCCCATCGACCTGAACATCCTGCGTGAGGGCGTCGTAGACCATGACCACAACACAGGTGAAGTGCGCGGCGTGCTGCATCGTGGTTGCAACGGTGCCGAAGGCAAGGTTGCCAACAGTGTGGGGCGCTGGGCCGGTACCGGCATGCAGTACGACAGGATCATCCCCTGGCTGGAGAACCTCCTGGCCTACCTCAAACGCGAAGGGACGGGGTGGATGTACCCGACGCACCAGACTGCCGAGGAGAAGGCCCAGAAAGCCAAGCTCAAGCGGCGTACCGCAACAGCACAGAAGCAAGCGCGCATCAAGGTGCGTTCCATGAAACCGAAGGAGGCATAATGGCCCGCATCAAACGAAGTAACTTTACCGACGCCGAGATCAAGAGCGCCTGGAATTCGTCGGCGTATTCCCACCCCGACACGAAGCGACGGGTATGGGGTGTAGCAGCCCTGCTCACGGAGCTTGGGCGGGGTAATGTTAGCCGCAATATCTGCCGCTACTGGCTGCGCCAACTGAAGCTGATCGACCAAGCCAACCCAGGTATGCCGCGTGGGCCCTACACCACGTTGAAGAAAGACGGCCTGGAATGGACCCGTAGCAGGGTGGCGGACGCTGTGGAATCCCAGTCCAAGGGCAAGCACGATGGTCCGAAGGTGCTGAGCATCGACATCGAGACCAGCCCGATCACAGGTTACGTCTGGTCGCTGTGGAAGCAGAACGTCGGCCTGAACCAGATCAAGGACGAGTGGAACATCCTGAGCTTCTGCGCCAAGTGGTTGCACGAGGACGATCCGATCTACGAAGACTGCCGCGAGAATCCGCGCGACGACAGCAAGCTGCTCGATAGCATCTGGAAGCTGCTCGACGAGGCAGACATCGTCATCACGCAGAATGGCAAGCGCTTCGACGTGCCGAAGATCAACGCCCGGTTCGTCATGGGTGGCAAGCTGCCGCCATCGCCGTACAAGATCGTGGACACCATGCTGATCGCCAAGCAGCAGTTCGCCTTCACCTCCAAGAAGTTGGAGTGGATGACGGACAAGCTCTGCCAGCACCACAAGAAGAACACGCATGCCAAGTTCCCTGGCTTTGAGCTGTGGGCCCAATGCATGCTGGGCAACCCAGAAGCCTGGGATGAGATGCGCGAGTACAACATCCCCGACGTGCTGTCGATGGAGGAGCTGTACCTCATCATCCGGCCATGGTTTATCGGGCACCCGAACATGGCGATCTACTTCCACGATGACGAGCCCAAGCTGCGCTGCCCGAAGTGTGGTGGTTTGCACATCGAGCAAAAGGGCTGGACCTTCACCCAGTCCGGCAAGTATCCGCGCATGCACTGCAACTCTTGTGGCGGCTGGAGCCGTGGACGGTACACCATGAACAGTAAGGAGGAACGTAATGTCCAACTCTCGAATTAAAGGCCGGTACACTCGTTCAATGGCCGAAGCAAGCTTGGGTGCGGCGCGTTGGTTGGACCTTGTAACGGGGAAGTTGTACATGCACCCGCACGATAAATATAGTGTATTGGATGGTTTCACAGAAACCAGCCCAGGTATCTGGGAAACCGCTTACTATACCTGGGAAATGGATAAACTAGTGCCCCCCGACGAACCGCCAGCGCCACAAAAGGACGCCCAGGCATTCAAAGCAGACGACGGGAAACCTAACTGGTACCTCCTCATGTCGGCCAAGGGTTGCGCCAAGGCCCTGGCAGGTATCGTCCGCGTACTGAGCTTCGCAGTGGCGCCGAAGGAACGCGGCGGCAAGGGCTACGCTGAGCACTCCTGGCGGGAAGTACCCAATGCCAAGGAGCGCTACGAGTCGGCGCTGCATCGTCACATGAGCGCGATCCAATGTGGCGAGACCCACGACGTAGAGTCGAAAGAAAGCCACTGGTATCACGTCGCCACGAACGCGATGTTCCTGGCTGAGCTGCACAACGCGGAGGAGAAGCAGTGAGTAAACGTAATTGCGTGGACTGCAAGCACAGTTATCGCCATCGTATCAGCGGTAACCGCCGCTGCTCTTTGGTAACCTACACCGACCACGTCAACGGACCCCAGCCTATGCTGTGCGGTCACGCCCGATCCGACGAGCGTTGCGCACCGGCACCAACTATCATTGCCCGTATTAAGGAGCTGTTCGCATGAAGCCCAACGTGAATGAGTACAACCGCGCCCTGGTCAACGAGTTGCAGGCGTGCATCGACACCGGCAATCAGGGGCAGGCTGAAACCTGCCTCGCCCTGGCCGAGAGCTACCTCGACGATGGCAAGATCAACGTGCAGCAGCGCGCCGATTTGCAGGCCGACTTCGATACCGCTTTCCCCGACGCATAAGGAGCTGCCGTGAACTGTATTGCCGAGCAGATCGCTAGTGAAGAAGCCGAGCAGGATGCGGCGGATGTTCAGGCCCTGCGGGATATGCAGGAGAACCTGCGCATAGGTAACATTGACAAACTCCCCAAGGCCAAGCTACTGATCGGCAATATGTTCCCGGCTGTGCACTCCCACATTATCCAAGAGCAGGAACGTACCGGGCGGGGGCCCGGTGCACATCTGCGCGGCTGGCTACGTGCTGTGCCTGCGGACGTTGCGGCGGTCATCGCCATGCGCGGCACAATGCGGCAAGTCTTGAATGCCGGCTTCCGAACCTTGGATACCGACTTCGGGGCCACGGTACAGCGCATCGCGGTGGGCATCGCCCGGGAGTGGATCCAGGAAGCGAAGATCCGGCAGGCTGCTGAGGTCAATCCTGCCTACTACGACGCCGCCATGAAGGGCCTGGACCGCGCCAACGTTAGCAGCCGTAAGCACATCAGCATGACCGTGAACCGGATCATCAGCAACGCCCTGGCTGGATTATACGAGAACGACCTCAGCGAGACCGATCTCATCCATTTGGGCAAGCACGGATTGCAAGCATGCCTCAATGCGGGACTGGTGGAGATCAACCGCAGTGTCGGTGCCAAAGGTAAGATCGTGACCTACGCTCTACCCGAGGCTGTCAAGAACTTCCTCGGCAACGAGATGGACGCGCTGAAGCTGGCACGACCGAACCACCCGCCCATGCTGGCCGAGCCTATGCCATGGCGAGCGCTGGTGGGTGGCGGCTTCCATACCGAGCGTAACCAGCTCAAGAGCCCGTTGGTGGATTGGCGCAAACGCCTGCGCAAGGGCAAGGCTAAAGCGTTCCACGCAGCGGCCAGCATCGAGCAGATGCCACAGGTGTACCAGTACGTGAACTACGTGCAGAGCATCCCGTTTGAGGTGCATACCGGGGTGTTCCAACACATCCTCCGGGTGTGGCACAATGGCGGCGGCGCCCTGGGGCTCCCCAAGGTGGCTATGCCAGCGAAGCCTGAGTTCCCCTTCGCAGAGGATTGGTCGAAGGCTACAGCCCCTCCAGAGGAGCTGGAGACCTTCCAACGCTGGAAGCATGCGGTAACCCGTTGGTACGAGCTGTGCATGAAGCACCGCAGTACACTGTGGGAAGTGTCGTCGTTCATCAAGCATACCCGGGAGCGCCCTGGCCGCGCCGTGTATTTCCCGGTCTTCCTGGACAGCCGGGGCCGGTTGTACTACCGCTGCTCCCCGAACCCCCAGGGTTCCGACATGGCCAAGGCGGCGATCCAGTTCCACCGTAAGAAAGCCCTCGGCAAGCGGGGGATCTTCTGGCTCAAGGTGCATATCGCCAACTGCTTCGGCCACGACGCCGAGGACTTCAAGGTACGGGCTGCCTGGACGGATAGCGTCTGGGACCGCCTGCAAGGTTCCCTGGAGCGCCCAGAAGACTCAGGGGTATACGAGGAGGCTGACAGCCCCATGTGTGCCCTGGCGGGTGTCATGGAGCTTGCAGCAGCGTATGCCAGCGGGAACCCGGAACGCTACGAGACGGGCTTACCTGTGCACATGGACGCGACCTGCTCCGGGCTCCAGCACTTCTCCGCCATGCTCCGCGACGAGGTCGGCGGGCAATACGTGAACCTGACGCCAGGAGGTCTCCGCAAGGCGGACATCTACCAGCGGGTAGCGGATCTAGCCACGGCCACGGTGACCCACAAGGCTGCTGGCGGGGACGAGATGGCGCAGGAGTGGGTACGCCTGGGGATCGCCAGAAAGCTCGCCAAGGGCCCTACCATGACCTACGTGTACGGCGCTACCCTCATGTCCATCAAGGATGGCGTGGTGGATTGGCTGATCGAAGAGGGCTGGACCAAAGAGGGCCTGACCTACAACAAGATGGCGATCTTCATGGCCAAGGTCCTACTTCAGGCGGTAGAGAAGACGGTACCAGCAGCAGCGGCAGTAATGCGTTGGCTGAAGGCTCGCCTGAACGACGTAGATCAGCAGGCACCGGTCGAGTGGTGCACACCCCTGGGCTTCCCTGTAATCCACGACTACCGAGACGAGGAGCGCCTCCGGGTACGGCTACGCTCCTGTGATGTCGAGTACGTGGTGATGTACCGCAAGCTAGACAGCATGAAGGTAGCCAGCTCCAAGAACGCAATTAGCCCCAACTTCGTGCACTCCCTGGACGGTACCCACCTGGGGATGACAGCGTTGCGCATGCAAGCTGGCGGGCGGGATATGGTGTGTATCCACGACAGCTTCGGGACGCACCCGTGCGACGTAGATGACATGCACAGTGACATTCGCGAGGCGTTTATCAAGCTGTACGAGCGTGACATCCTCTCCGATTGGGCCAATCAATTGGGGTTAAATGTCACATACAGTAGCACAGGTCAACTCGATTTGAACGCTATCCGAGATAGCCAATTCTTCTTCTGTTGAATTGTCACATAATGTAGAGAGAAGCGATGAGAGAAGCTCAGACCGAAGTGAAGTTCTCTCGTGCTCAGATTGAGCGAGTAATCCAGGTATGGGGACACCACAAAGTACCAGTAAAGCCTGATATGACTCAGAACACAGTTATGTACAATGCTGGTGTAGCAGCGGTACTAGACTGGCTCATTACACAGGAAGGGGTACTCCTCCCAAGGAGACCTCGTGATCCTGTGTGAACGAGTACGGCGAGCGGGTGATCCTTGCATGGGAGAATGGATTCTCCCCGAAGTGCTACAGGAAGTAGATGAGTTGACGTGGCAGAACAACCCAGACGACGCGTGGCGGCACCTCCTCCAGAGTGCTGTTGCCATTGATCGTATCGAGCTGGGTGTGTTCTCCCAAGGTGACATGATCGGATTCTGCGTGTTGGCAGAGGACGACGACATCCACGTAGGACGGTGCCTCACAGTGATGTGGGACTACGTTGTACCTTCCCATCGGGGTGGTACAGTGGGACAGCGCATGCTGCGCACCGCAAAATCCAGAGCGCAGCAACTGGGCTTCAGTGTGCTGTGCTACACGCACCGGACAGGTCTTGGTGTATACCAAGTGAGATATATCCGTCTGGAGAACAAACATGGGTAAGAAAGTCAAGAAGTTGGTGAAGAAAGTCACCAAGGTGGCAACGCTGGGCGCTATCGACGGAAGTACAGGCGGTTGGCTTGGTGGTACCAAGGGCCTGCTGAACATCGGCACCCTGGGCGCTGCTGACGCTGTGGGTAACATCGTGAATCCGAAGATGCCCGATGCGCCGGATATGTCCGGGCTGGAGGCGGCACTCAAGGCACAGGCGCAGAATGCCAACGTTGACCTGGGTCTGGCCAACGTGGTTGATACTGAAGTGGGTGGCACCGCAGCGGCCCAGTCTGGCAGCACCCGTCGCCGTCGCGGCGGTACCGGTGGCGTTGCATCGTCTCTCGGTATCAAGGTATGAGCCGCCCTACAGCGGCTACGCTGTGGACGAAGTACCGAGACTCCAGTGTAATCGAGAAGTGCCGGGAGTATTCCCGCTACACTCTGCCGGGGCTGTACGTAGACCCGATGATTACCCAGCAGACCGTGGAGCACGACTTCCAGTCGGTGGGCGGATTCCTACTGAACCACCTGGGCAGTAAGGTTACCCGGGCATTGTTCCCGCCTGGGGTGCCGTTCTTCAAGAACGTACTGAGCGAGGAGCTGAAAGCTGCTGCGGAGCAACGGGGCAATTCAGTTGCTGAGCTGGAGAACATCCTGAACAAGGTGGACAACCAAGCCACCGAGAAACTGTTCCTCAACGCGGCGACCTCGCAGTTAACCAACGCCATCAAGCTCCTGGCCATGACCGGCAACATCCTCTTGTACCGGGACAAGGACACCGCAGCTATCCGCGTATGGACGCTGCACAGCTACGCAGTACGCCGCATCTCCACCGGTGTGTGGCGCACCGTCATCCTGAAGGAGAAGTTCCAGCTCGACGAGTTGCCGCCAAGCATCCGAAACGACTACCTCGCCAAGAAACCGGGGCAGAAGGATCAGATGCACTCCCAGATCGATATGTACACTCGACTGGAGCGCGAGGTCGGCAGCGTCAATGATCGCATCGTGGTGACCACGGAGATCGACGGGGTGCGGTGTGGTCCGGTATCCTCCTACCCAGCGCACCTGTGCCCTTGGGTAGTGGCTACCTGGAACCTATCATCTGGTGAACACTACGGTCGCGGCATGGTCGAGGACTACACCGGGGACTTTGCCAAGCTCAGCCTGATGTCGGAACAGCTCGGCCTGTATGAGCTGGAGTCCCTATCGCTCCTCAACCTCGTGGACGAGGCCGCTGGCGGCGTCATTGACGAGTATCAGGAGGCTGACACCGGGGACTTCGTGCGCGGCAAGACTGCTGGGATCACCTCCTACGAGCGCGGCGACTACAACAAGATCGCAGCGATCTCTGGAGAGTTGCAGCAAATCGTGCAGCGTCTGAGCATGGCTTTCCTGTACTCCGGCAACACCCGTGACGCCGAGCGTGTTACGGCAGCCGAGGTTCGGTTGACGGCAGCAGAAGCCGAGCAGATGCTCGGCGGGGTGTACTCCCTCCTGGCCGAGCAACTCCAGCTCCCACTGGCGTATCTCGTCACGGCTGAGGTGTCGGATACCTTGATGGCGGGGCTCGTAACCCGGGCGTACAAGCCGCAGATCCTGACCGGCATCCCGGCGTTAACCCGTGCGATCATGGTGCAGAACCTGCTGGAGTTCAGTCAGGAAGCGGCCATTGTCGTTCCGGCGGTGTTGCAGATGGATGACCGGGTGGATCGGTACAAGTTGTTGGACGTGCTGTACAGCGCCAAGAACATCGACACCTCCACAATCTTCAAGAGCCCGACGCAAATGGCCGAGGACGCCAAGCTCAAGGAACAGGCCGCAGCGCAAGCCCAGGCCGATACCAACGTACTGGGCGCAGCCCCAGACATTCAAGCAACCATCTCTCAATTAGGGTGACCCATGTCGAACCAACAAAACCTTCCAGCCGGTCTTGCAGGCCGCGTAGCTAACGCCACCGCAGCACCGACCCCAGCGCCCGTTGCTGAAGCACCTGCCCCGGTGTATGTCCCGCCAGCAGATCAAGGTGCAGTAGCCGCCCCCGCACCGGCTGTTACCGCCCCCGCCGCAGCTCCTGCACCACTCGTCAACCCTATGGGTATGGCCGCTGCCGCCGCTGCGGAAGCGCCTGCGGGGGTTGCCCCGTTGGTACCACCAGTAGCGGCACCTGCCCCGGCACAGCCTGCGCCGAAGGTGGAGGAGCCTTCGGGCCCTGTGGGAAGTATCGCCGAGTTGGCCGGTCATCTGGCAGCAGACAGCCAGGTTGCCCCGGCGGTCACCTACATGGAAGCGGTCTTCAAGGATCACTCGGTAGACATCACCCGCGCTCTGGGCGCTGCTGCGGACCACCTGGACCCCAGCCGCATCGACGTGCACTACCTGAAAGAGAAGCTGGGCGACAAGGCCGAGCAGGTCATTAAACTGGCCACCTCCACCCTGGAGTACGCTGCGAATTACCAGAAGGAGTCGGTAGCCCAGGTCTACGCCGCAGCCGGTAACGAGGCTCAGTGGGGCCTCGCCGTGGAAGCCTTCAACAAGAAGGCGGATGCTACCGAGCGCGAGATGCTGGCAGACCTGATTAACAGCGGCGTGCGCGACAAGATGGTGTGGGCTGCCAAACGTATCGCCGAGTATGGCGTGCAGGCCGGGGTGGTTACCCGCCACAACGCGCCGCCGCTCGGGCAGGCGGGCAGCATGCAGGGCCTGAGCGCAGCGGACTACACCAAGGCCATCTCGGTGCGCAACCTGTCAGACACGCAGTATGAACAGCTCAAGGCACAGCGCCGCCTCGGCAAACAGCAAGGACTATAACTGTCACATACAGTAGCACAGCCCAATCGTCCCTCCGTGGAGTAAGTTCTATTGGGCAGTACCCAACAAATTAAGGAGCACACATGACTGCACTGACTAACCTGACCCGTCCACAATGGGGCGGTCCAGATTCTGACGTAGACATCCACATCGAGGAGCACCTCGGTATCGTGGATAAGGTGTTCGCCTACAGCTCGCAACTGGCGAACGTAATGAACATCCGCACCCTGCGTGGCACCAACCAAGCGCGTATCGACCGCTTCGGTGATGTAAAGGTCGGCGGTCGTAAGTCCGGCGAAGCTCTGGTGCAATCGAAGGTTGTGAACGACAAGTTCACCGCCGTAGTTGATACCGTGCTGTACCTGCGCCACGAGTTCGACAAGTTCGACGACTGGACCACCTCGCTCGACTACCGCAAGGAAATTGCTGAGCTCGATGGCATCGCCATGGCCAAGCTGCTCGATCAGGCGTGCCTGATCCAGGCTGCCAAGTGCGCCGACTTCGTTGTACCTGCTGGCCTGGAAGGCTCGTTCCATAATGGCGTGCTCGTGCCAGTGTCCATCGTCGGCACCGTCGCCTCCTCGGAAGCTGACGCCGATCTGTTGGTCGCTGCACACCGCAAGTCGCTGGAAGCGCTCATCAACCGCGACCTGTCCGACGCTGTCTACTCGGAAGCGATCACCTATGTTGACCCGGGCCTCTTCACCATCCTGCTCGACCATAAGAAGCTGATGAACGTCGAGTTCCAGGCCCTGGGTGGTGTGAACGACTTCGCTCGTGCTCGTATCGCTGTCCTGAACGGCGTGCGTCTGGTCGAGACCCCACGTGTCCCGACTGCTGCGATCACCGATCACCCACTGGGCACCGCGTTCAACGTGACTGCCGCAGAGGCCCGTCGCCGGATGATTACCCTCATCCCGTCGAAGACCCTGATCGTTCTGCAAGTGCACCCGCTGCAAGCAGACTACTGGGAAGACAAGCGCGAGTTCTCGTGGGTCCTGGATACCTTCCAGTCCTACAACATCGCACAGCGTCGTCCAGACACTGCTGCTATCGTTGACGTGACCGTCACCGGTTAACCCTAAGCCCCGTCTGCCCTCATGGCGGGCGGGGTTTTTTTTTGAGGTGAGTATGGAACCACTAGATAAGCTGGGGGCCGTGAACCTTATCCTACGTAAGCTGGGAGAGATTCCGGTAACCAACATTGACGAGCCTTACCCCACACTAGCGGTAGCCCTACCTGCACTCGATGAGGCCCAGGCCACTGTACTGTCTGAAGGGTACTGGTTCAACACGTTCTATGGTGCCACCCTGCAACCCCTGGTGGATGGGCGGGTGATGGTACCCCTTGACTGTTTGAAGTTCTTCCCCGATGATGCGAAGTTCGCCTTTACCGGGACACAGATCCGAGACAGCGAAACGGGTAGCGAGTTCTTGCATGTACCTGTCAAGGGCCGTTTGATCTTGAACATGGACTTCGAACAACTGCCACCTACAGCCCGCTACGCCATCGCGTACACCGCTGCTGCGGACGTGTATCGTAACGACATTGGCCCGGATGAAACCTACGCGGATATCTCCCGGTACCGCGACGCGTACATCGCTCAGGTGAACGGAGACCACACAGTGTCTCGAAAGCAGAACAGCCGCACCCGCCGCCAGTTTGAACGCTACCGTCGATCCCTGAACACTTAGGAGGTGCCATGTACATTGAAGGCTCTTATACCTCCTTGCTGTTCGGTGTAAGTCAGCAGGCGCCGCAGGAGCGCCTACCCGGGCAGCTCAGCGAGCAGGTCAACATGACCAGCGACCTCGTTGCAGGTCTGAGGCGCCGGGCGCCTATCGAGGCCCAGGTATCCCTCGGCACCTTTACCGCGCTGCATAACGTCACGCAGTACAACACCGATCTGGCGGGCGCTTCGGTGTCCGTTGTGGTGGACACTGGCCTGGGTAGTGTTCGTGTCGTCAACGACACCTCCGGGGCCATCCTGGCGAACGTTGCACACCCTTACCTGACATCGCCGGAAGCCGGGGACATTCGCTTCACCACCCTGGACGATGCTGTCTGGATCTGCAACGTGGATCAACTTCCCACGCTGGCGCCCCACCCGGACCAGTCGATCTACCCTAACCCGGCACGCAACGGCTTCTTCTACATCAACGCAGGGGCCTACAGCAAAATCTTCTCGGTCACGATTACCGACCGGCTGACCAACGCCACGTCGGAAGTCACCTACACCACACCAGATGGCTCCAGCCCGGCACACGCCGCCCAGTCCACGCCCGAGGCAATTGCCACCGCGTTGGTCACGGCCATCGGGGCCACCTGGGGTGCCTTCAACGTGACGGCAGTACGCGACGGGGCCTACGTCCACGTAGTCAGTACCACCGCCGAGGTCACCCTCAGCAGCACGTCGGGTAGCACCTATGTGCGGACGAGTAACGCCATGAGTATCCGGGATGTAGCTGAGCTGCCCGCCCGCCTACCCGTCGGTGCCAACAACCTGATCTGCGCTACCGGTGCAGGCAAGGCCAAGGTATACTACCGCTGGGATTTCTCCCGTGCACTCTGGACGGAGGACGCGGCCTGGGGCAGCATGCAAGCCATCACCAATACGCCGCTGCAACTGGCATTCGACGGTGTGAACTGGACGTTAACCCAACCGACCTTTGATCGTCGCGCTGCCGGGGATTCTGAAACGAACCCGAACTTCAAGTTCCTGACGGACGGGATCACGGGCATGTGCTCCTTTCAAGGTCGCTTGGGATTGCTGAGCAACGAGTACATCAACCTCAGCGCCAGTAACAACCCGCTCCGGTTCTTCCGTGGCACCCTGTCAGGCTTGAATGACGACGATCCCATCGAGGTGGCAGCGCAGGGCAGCCTGACCGCACCCTACGAGCACGCCGTGAACTTTAACAAGGACTTGGTGTTGTTCAGCAAGCGCTACCAGGGTATCGTCCCAGGTGGCAGTATGGTCACGCCTCGCACGGCCAACATCGCACTGATGACCCAGTACGCCGTAGACACGGCAGCCGCACCAGTGGCTACTGGCCGCAGCATCTTCTTTGGCGCACCGCGTAGTCTGGGGTTTGTGGGTGTACACGAGATGGTGCCCAGTTCGTTTGCTGACAGTCAATACGTCGCCGACGATGTCACGGGACACATCCCACGCTACATCAAAGGTCCGTGGCGTTTCCTGGCGGCAAGCACCACTTCCAACATCCTGATCGGCGGCTTCCAGGGCGAGTTGAACACCCTCATCGTCCACGAGTATATGTGGAGCGGTAACGAGAAGGTGCTGCACTCCTGGCACAAGTGGACGCTTCAGCACCCCGTGGTGGACGCCTACTTTAGCGGCGATGTCCTGATGCTCCTACTGGGTGTGGGTACTGAGCTGGTGCTGTGCAACTTGAACCTGCAACGGGGCGCCGGTGCGTCCGGCCCGGAGACTGGGCGACTGGACTACTTCGTGGAAGCAACCTGCACCATTCCAGGTCAGGTGAGCGTCCCGGCCTTCATGACCACCCTGGGTACCGACCTCCGCGCCTTTAAGGTGGCGGGTGCCGATGCCTTCCTCGGGCAGAAGGTGTTCAGCTCGGCAGTGGTCGGTGGTACACTTCGTGTGGATATCCCGGAAGCGCTAGTCGGTGACCGGTACGCAGTGGGTTACCCATTCCAGTCTCGCTTTGCACCGAGCCCGCCTATCATCAAAGACCGGAAGGATGTAGCTATCACGACCAGTCGGGCTGTCATCAACAGGTACAACGTATCCCTACACAATAGCGGGCAGTTCGTATACGAGCTGTCGGATCAGGCGCGCCCCGATCCCATGGTGGTTGACACTACACCTCAACGCTGGATGTCAGGGACTATCGCAGCAGGTCAGCCCCAGGTTGACAGTGCATCTGTGATTATCCCGGCCCGCCTGGATATGCGTACCGTTAACCTGGCCCTGTACACGTCCGACTACTACGACATGAACGTCTTGAGTATCGAGTACGGGTACCGGTTCAACCAACGTCACAGGAGAGCATAATGTTCTGGCCCCTTGTAGCAGTAGGGGCGCTCTCGATGGGGCAGTCGTTGCTCGGCAACCGTGTCGCCACTCAGCAGGCGGCAGCGGAGAACCGAGCTCGTGCTGCCGCCAACCATCAGACCGTCCTCAATACCGCCCAATCTGTCGGGGCGATCAACGTGCAAGCTGCCGAGCTGCGTACCAACGCCGCACGGCAACTCCACGAGGCAGAGGTAGCCGCCCTGGCGGCCACTGGCTCAGCTACGGCCAACGCGGCCGCTGCTGGTGTACGGGGTGCTTCGGTGGACGCCGTAGTAGGTGACATCGACCGCGAGCTATCCGAGGCTCAGGTAACCACAGCGCAGAACTTGGAACTGGGGCAGTATAACCTCCAGAACCGCTTGCGCGAGGTCATTGCAGGTGCTTCTGCGTCCCTACGGGGCGAGGTATCCGCACAGACAACCAACCCGCTCCTGGCGGGTTTGTTCTCGGCGGGCGGTGCCTACCTGAACAACTACATGCGCTTCGGCGCTGGCAGCTCCGTAAATCAACCCACCGTCGATACCGGCACGGTCCAAACCTTCGCCGCACCTACCCGTAGCGGCTTCACTGTGTCGCCATAGGAGGCTCAATGGTAGAGCGCACAAGTCAACCTTTCGCCCTGGATGTGCAGCGGGATTCCGCACAGGGTGTTAATCTAGGGGCCGGTCGGTTCGAGTCTCCTCAAGTTGAGGGCGCCTCTACCGTTGAGCAGGCCCTGAATGGTCTCCTGGGCATCGGCGGTCAACTGGCCCAGCGGGCAGTGGACAATAGCGCCCAGACGGCATACCTGGAGGGCCAGCGAGCCCGTATGGCGGGTGAGGCAGCTACGGCTGTCGAGTCTGACATCTTCTCGAAACCCTTCGTCAATGGTGGCTACAACACCGAGGACTACCGTATCTCCCAGGCCAATATGGCTCGGGAGATGAAGGCATTCATCAGCACCCAGGGTCGGTCAATGACCCCGCAAGAGTTCGCCACAGTGCTCCGTGAGCGTGTCGGCGAGTTCATGGGTAGCATGGAGAACCTACCTCAGCAGGGCAAGCTGCAAGCGCTCACAGCGCAGCAGAAGCTGGAGGAGAGCCTGTTTGCAGAGCAGGCCGGGGCATACCAGCAGTTCGTCATCCAGCAGGGTTCCCAGCGCTTCCAGGCCCAGGGTAACCAGATCATCACCGACATGGTCGAGGGCGGACCTGCCGCTACACAGAACGCGGAGCGCGCTGCCCTGTTCTACACCGACCTGTTGACTACCGACAAGCTCCCTGCCTCGGTACGGACCACGATGGCCAAGGACTACCTCAGTGCACTGGTCAACGCTGACCAGCGTCAAGTTGTCGAGAGCCTACGGGATGCAGGTATGCTGGATGTGCTGTCCTTCAAGGAACGGCAGGCACTGGATTCTGCTCTCCGCGAATCCGCTGTCCGTACCGAAGCCAAAGACAGCCTGGGTGTCGTGTTGGAGAACGCTGTTATCGAGGGCAGGGTAGCGAAGGGCGCGATCAGCTACGAGGACCTGCGTACCTACATCGCCACCGAGACCAACGCGGGGCGGATGTCCTTCGACCAGGGCAAGGCACTGGCCATGAAGTACGCCAGTGGTTTGGCCAACAAGGACAATATGCTGGCCATGATGCAGGCCATCGGTAATGGGAACTTGGGCGTGCTTGCCGCTATGGGTGAGTCAGCGGATAGTGCCTTGACCAAGATGGATCAGCAGCAGGCCCTGGCCGGACGCACCACTGCTGAACGTATGACCTTCGGCGTTAAGCAGGGCTCCAAGCTGGGGACCATCCCCAAGGTCTACGGCGAGACCATCGGACAGGCCGTGCGACATGTGCAGCTCTTGAAAGAAGGGCAGCCCATGAACGAGGATCTCGTATCCAGCCTGAACGCCGCTGTGTCGGCCCTGACGGTCGCAGAGCAGTCCAACCCGGGTGCTCGTGGAGTTCTCTTGCAGTCCATGCCAGAAGACACCCGGATGGCCATGTCCTACGCCCTCCAGCAACAGCAGTTCGGCGTGGGTCCTGCCGACTCCCTCAAGGAGTACGCTGCAAACCGTGAAGCCTTCCAGGGTCTGAACGACATCCAGAAGTCGCTGCGTGGCAAGGACATGCAGAAGCTCATCAATGAACAGATCGACGGAGCGTCGAGTTCCGGATTCTGGGGCCGCATTGGTAACTTCCTGACTGGTAGTAGCAACCTCAGTAGCAACCCCGCCGCGCAACGTCAGTGGTCTGCCGCTATTCAGGAGGAGGCCAACTACCTCTCCCTCAACAAGGACCTGTTCGGCGCAACGCCGGAGTCCTACGTCGAGACTGCCGCCACCAACGTGAAGAACCGCACCATCGAAGTCGGCCTGCCGGGCATTGCCGGGACTGGCGAAGCACGTCGCCCGTTGATCCTACCACGGGGCGTGACCACCTCGCAAATCTTCGGGACAACCGACAACACGGCAGTCGGTCGTAAGCTGGCGGAGCTCTACCCAGCACCGACCGGGGACTTCGAAACCGGCTTCAGCTTCAACAGCACCATGGGCTACCTGGAGCAAGTCACCTTCGACAAGAACGGTATGCGTACAGGGGTTAAGCGGATCGACGCCACCGCTGTAGGGCAGGCCGTGCGCCAGGATCAGGAGGCCATCTTAGAGGAGGCCCGCGCAGGCTACTTCGGTGCGCCTGTTGAGGTAAGTGGACAATCCTTCGTGGTGGACGGCGCTAACACCCAGGGCCTGAGTACCCGGGGCGTCTACCGTTTCCGTAAGGACCTCGCGGGTATGGAGGGGCTGAACCTCACGGTGTACAAAGACGCTGACGGGCTGGCAGTGGGTATGGGTCACAACGTTACCGGAACGTCACTGAAGGAAGGCGACACCATCACCAAGGCGCAAGCCGAACGCTGGTTCCGGGAGGACACCGACGCCGCCTTGGCTGCGGCCAAACAGATCGCACCCAACCTGGGCGTAACCAACCAGCGGGCCATCAATGGTCTGGCCGGTGCTGCGTTCCAACTGGGTAACGCCGGACTGCGACAACACGAGCGCACGCTGGAGGCCATCCGTACCCGGGACTTTGAGACCTTCAAGAAAGAGGTTCGTTCCAGCGACTGGGCCGGACAGACCCGTAACCGTGTCGAGTGGTTCATCGAGCAGATGGCCCCGCACTTCCAAGAACTGTTGTAAGGAGATCGCCGCATGGCTAAGAAGCAACCCACCGCCCTTGGCGCCAGCACGCTGGATGCGGCGTTGAACCCTACCGACCCAACTGCACTGACTGCAACACTGGAAGAAGTTACCGGGGGCCCCGCCGGGGCTGCCCAGGTAACCCAGGGG
>RCUI01000057.1_pt1 | contig 42055 bp, 36 predicted proteins | sample 2166121 | NCBI WGS metagenome assembly RCUI01 (sample SAMN09932700, study PRJNA488358) | compost metagenome | feature: garden; material: soil; isolation source: compost soil in succinic acid-enriched culture | place: Germany: Experimental Botanical Garden Goettingen | collected 2016-01-27
GCTCGGGCCTGACCGGCCACACCGAAGTGGTGCTGGTGGTGTTCGACAAGGACAAAGTCAGCTACCGCGAGCTGCTGGCCATGTTCTGGGAACTGCACAACCCCACCCAGGGTATGCGCCAGGGCAACGATATCGGCACCCAGTACCGCTCGGTGATCTACTGCACCAGCCCGCAGCAACTGGAAGAAGCCCAGGCCAGCAAAGACGCCTACCAGGCTGAACTGACCAAGGCCGGATTCGGTGAAATCACCACCGAGATCGATCAGGCGCCGACCGTGTACTTCGCCGAGGCCTACCACCAGCAGTACCTGGCCAAGAACCCCGAGGGCTATTGCGGCATCGGCGGTACCGGTGTCTGCCTGCCACCCAGCCTGCAAGGCAACTGAGGAGCGATCATGTCTGCACCGACCATGACACTGTTCCACTCACCGGCCTCGCCCTTTGTGCGAAAGGTCATGGTGGTGCTGCATGAAACCGGGCAAACCAACCGGGTTGCTGTTCAAAGCATCAACCTGAGCCCGGTCGCCCCCGATGCAGACCTGAACCTGACCAACCCGGCTGGCAAGATCCCGGCCCTGCGCCTGGACGACGGCAACGTGCTGTTCGACAGCCGGGTGATCTGCGAATACCTCGACTTGCAGCATGTGGGCAACCCGCTGATCCCCAAGGAGGGCGCCGCACGCTGGAACCGCCTGACCCTGGCGGCCCTGGCCGATGCCGTCATGGATGCCGCCGTGCTGACCCGCTACGAGACCTTCCTGCGTCCGGAAGAAAAGCGCTGGGACAGCTGGGTCGACGCCCAGCAGGACAAGATCCGCCGTGGCTTGGCCAACCTTGAGCAGGAGCACATTGCCGAGCTGGCGTCAGTGTTCGACATCGCCGCCATCGGCGTGGCCTGTGCCCTGGGTTACCTCGACCTGCGCATGCCGGACTTTGGCTGGCGCAAGCGGCAGCCAAAGCTTGCGGCGTGGTATGCCGAAGTGAGTCAGCGCGACTCGATGCGGGCTACCGATCCGTCGATGAACTGACGGGCCTTGTCGAGGAAGCTGTAGCCGCTACCGCCAGGCTGCAATCGGTCGCGTAGCGGTCGTTGTCAGCACATGACGACTGCTGCGCAGTCGATCGCAGCCTGGCGGCAGCGGCTACAAAGACACTTGCCTGCACTCCCGCGATCTCAGCATTCCAAATGATGGCAACATTCAGCGCCATCACCGCCCCCAGGCTCCTCTCCTCGCGCAACCCGCTCATTGCCCTCTCCCGATGCTGTACCAGTCCAGTCGGCGGGTCAGCACCATGAACACACCCAACAACCCGAACAACAGCAACGACCCCATCAGCAGCGCATAGTCCTCGGCGCTGAGCAGGCCGTAGAGCATGCCATAGAGCACTGCCAACCCCAGGGCAAAGCCCAGCGCCCGCCACAGGCTGTGCAGCACGTGGCACAGGTAGAAACCGACCAGCAACACACAGGCCCCGGCCGACAGCAGGTACGCCACGCCAAAGCCCAGGTGCTCGGACAACGACAACAGCAACAGGTAGAACAGCGCCAGCGCCGCGCCGACCAGGGCGTACTGGATTGGGTGAACGCTGAGGTTCTTGAGGATCTCGAACAGGAAGAAACCGGCAAAGGTCAGGACGATGAACAGCAGCGCATATTTGATCGCCCGTTCGCTCTTGAGGTACTGGTCCACCGGGTCGACAAAGCTCACGCCGAATGCGCGGCCACGAAAGTCGTCGCAGTTGGCATGCACCTGGCACTGGCTCAAGGCGTCTTCCAGGTTGGTGGAGAAGAACGAAGTCTGCCAGCGGGCGGAGAACCCCCCGGCGTCCACTTTGCGGCTGCTGGGCAGATAGTTGCCGATAAAGCTTGGATGCGGCCAGTTGGAGGCCATGCTCACGCTGGTGCTGCGGCCCACCGGCAGCACATGCAACTGCCCGGTGCCCTGCAGGCTGAGATCAAAGCTGTAGTCGATCACGGCTTCGGCGTGGGCATCGAGCGCGCCCAAGGCTGCATGCACACCACTGCCCAGCCAGCCCAGACGGGTTCCGGGCTGGAAGTCCAGGCGACGATCATTGAGTTGCAACTGCAGGCCTTTGTCGATGCCACGGATGTCACTGATGCCGACCGCCAGGAAGGCCGGCTCGAAGCGATAGTCGGCGTAGTCCTCAGTGATCCCCCATTGTGCCGGCAGCTTGAATTGCCCGCTGATATGGTTGTCGGCGTGGAACAACCGGGCCTGGTAGATCCCCCGCGAACGCAGCTCGGTGTCGATGCTCGACTTCAGCTCGAAGGTTTCTGGCAGGAAGTACAGGTGACCGCTGACCTGGCTGTTCTCCTGGGTAGTCTGGCCGTCCTGGAGTTTCCAGCGCCGTTCGGTCTTGCGGTACGGTACTACCAGCACCGGCCCGCTGATCTGCTGGCTGAAGCTGGAGCTTTGGGCAATGTCCTGCACGACGGTGTCACGCAGGTCCTGGCGCTCGCCAATCAGGCCACCGATCATCAGCAACGGGATCAACAACAGGATGATCAGGAAGGCAATCGCGCCGAGTTTGATACTCAATGTTCGGTTCATGAAAAAGGCTCCGGTTTCGATGGGCAGAGTCTGCGCACGCGAAATGGAGCCCTTGAGTACTTATGTGGAGGCTATGTGGAGTTTGTGTGAAGTCTTCAGCCAAAGCGCTTGGCCGCTAGCCACAGCCGCACGCGCACACCGTCTTCGACGTTGGCCACTTCCAGCGAGCCGCCGTGCAGTTGCATCACTTCCTCGACAAAGTTCAGGCCAAGGCCTGTGCTCTTGCGGCCACTGAACGGGCGCGGCAACGAATAGAAACGCTCACTCACCCGCCCCAGCGCATAGTCGGGAATCGCCTCGCCCTGGTTGAACAGGCTCAGGGCCACGCGACCCTCGCGCCGCTCGAGCTCGAACAGCAGCATGCCGCCGGGCGGGGTGAAATCCAGGGCGTTGTCGAGCAGGTTGGCAATGGCCTGACGCATCAGAAATGGCTCGCACAACAGGCGCACGTTAGCTGCTACCCGCTGACGCACCTGCAGGCCGGTGCTTTCGATGCGCGCCCCCTGGGCCACCAACAGCTCATCGATCAGTGCCGCCAGCGGCACCTGCTGCTGATCTTCCAACGCCTGCATCTGCTCGACCTGCGCCAGGTTCAACAGGCGCTCGATCAGCTGCTGCATGCGCGCGCTTTCACTCTCTATGTTGCCGGCAAAGCGCTGGCGCTGCGCCTCGTCCATCGGCCCCTGCAGCAGCTCCGAGGCACCGCGAATGGCGGCCAACGGGCTCTTGAGTTCGTGGGTCAGGGTATGGACATAGCGCTCGACATAATCCTTGCCTTCAAGCCGGGTACGCATGCGCTCGACCGCAGCCGCCAACTGTCCCAGCTCACCACCACGGTAATGCGGCAGTGTGGTGCGCTCTCCTTCGCTGACCGCCTGGGCGTAATGGGTCAGGCGCCGCAGCGAGCGCGCCAGCCACCACGACAACGCCGCCCCCACCAGCAAGCCCAGGCCGATCAACCCCAGCCCCAGGTACAGCAAGCGCTGCTCCGAGCGGTCGATATAGGGCTGCAACGACTTGTTCGGCTTGGCCACGGTCACCACGCCAATGATCTTGCCCTCATCGAGGATCGGCGCCGCCACATGCATCACCGACGACTCCGGGTCATTCGGATCGCTGCGGGTGGAACGCGCGCCGTATTCGCCACGCAGAGTCAGGTAGACATCGTTCCAGCGCGAATAGTCCTCGCCCACGGCCGCACCGCTGGAATCGAGCAGCACGATGCCCTGGGCGTCGGTGACATAGATGCGGTGATTGACCTGGTTCTTCGACAAGCCCCAGATGTCTGCCTTGGGCTGACGCTGGCCATAGGCGCGCAACAACTGCGGCAGGCGGCTCTGGCCGAGGGTTCCGGCCTTGACGTCGTCGTGAAGGATCTCGGCCAGCAGGTTGGCGGTATCGACCAGGGTTTCTTCGGTGGATTGGCGCACACCGGGACGGATCTCTTCGCGCACGGTGCTGAGAATGAAAAAACCGATCAGCCCCACAAACAGGAAATAGACCAGGAAAATCCGGATTCCCAGGCGCATCAGCTATGGCTCGGGCTGTAGCTGTAGCCCAGGCCCCGGTGGGTCTGGATCGGCTCGGCGCTGGCCACCACCTGGCGCAGTTTGGCGCGCAGGCTCTTGATGTGACTATCGATACTGCGCTCGTAGCCGGCATCGGCGGCCACGCCCACGGCGTCGAGCAACTGCTCGCGGCTGAACACCCGCTCGGGCTGCTCCAACAGGCACTGCATCAAGCGAAATTCGTGACGGGTCAGGGTCAGGGGCTGGCCGCGATAGCTGATCTGCATACGCAGGGTGTCGAGCTGGAACACGACCGGTGCCTCGGGTTCGGTACGCGGCGCCGTGCGCTTGAGAATCGCCCGCACCCGTGCAGCAACCTCACGGGGGCTGAAGGGTTTGACCACGTAATCGTCGGCACCGATTTCAAGCCCCACCACCCGGTCGATTTCACCGTCACGGGCACTCAGGAACATCACTGGCACCTCGGTGAAACGGCGCAACTGCCGACAGGTTTCAAAACCGCTGATATCCGGCAGGCCGATATCCAGAATGATCAGATCGGCCGGATGCAGGCGCTGTTGCTCAAGCGCAGCGCTGCCCAGCGAGACCCACTCGGTGCTGTGACCATCGCCCTGCAGGGCGAAGATCAGGGTATCGGCGATGGCGGCTTCGTCTTCGACGATCAAGATATGGGGCATTTGGAGCTGCAAGCCTCAAGCGACAAGCTTCAAGTAGAAGCGGATTGGGTGACGTTACACCGAAGCGCTTTTTCTTGCAGCTTGCAGCGTGAAACTTGCCGCTGGCGCATCAACAGTCCGGCTTGCCCGCCGTAAACCGCCGTGCCGGGTTCACCGCTGCCTTGAACTCACGCAACGCCTTGGCGCCGATCAGCAACGGGTAGTTGAAGCTGCTGCGGTCGGTCAGGTTGACCTCCACGGTGCGCTTGACGTCACCCAGGCACAGCTCCAGGTCGACCACCGGGCGCTTGCTGATGTCGGCACCTTCGCCGTCTTCGTCCTCGTCGGCGCGGTTCTTGATCTTGCTCATGCGCGCCAGCTTGTGTTCATAGACCTTGCCGTCGGACTCCTTGGTCGCCAGGCGAAAGCGCACCCAATCTTCACCGTCGCGGGTAAAGCGCTCGATGTCCTTGGCCGACAGCGACGCGGTCAGCGCACCGGTGTCCATCTTGGCCTTAAGGGTTTCACCGCCAAACTCCGGGAGCTTGATGTATTCGTAGCGGCCATACAGGGTTGGGTCGGCGGCCATGACCGGCAGCGCGAGCAGGGACAACAGTGCAAGTACAGATTTCACAGGATCCGCTTCCTTGAGAAAAGACAGTGTTTAGACTGCGAAGGCAGGATAGGTTCGCGTTGATAGCTTACTCAACACAAAGTGAAACATTTGTGCGACCCGGGCAGAGCGGAGCATTTGGCGTACGCCCGGAGGCTGCTTATCATTGCCGACCGCTTACTTGAATATAAGAGTCTTCTTATGCGCCGCTTGCTGACGGGCATTCTTGTGACCACGCTGTTGCTGCTCAACACCCTGGTCCTGATCGGCCCGCTGATGGTCTTCGCCCTGCTCAAACTGGTCCTGCCCGGCCGTTACCGTGAGTACGCCTCCTGGGCGGTGATGTGGATCGCCGAGACCTGGGCCGAGATCGACAAACTCATCTTCCGCCTGTGCATCCCCACCGTGTGGGAAGTGCGCGGCGCCGCCGACCTGCGCCTGGATACCTCCTACCTGGCGGTGAGCAACCACCAGAGCTGGGTGGATATCCCGGCACTGATCCAGGCGCTGAACCGGCGCATTCCGTTCTTCAAGTTCTTCCTGAAAAAAGAGCTGATCTGGGTGCCATTGCTGGGCCTGGCCTGGTGGGCGCTGGATTACCCGTTCATGAAGCGCTACAGCAAGGCCTTCCTTGAGAAACACCCGGAGCTCAAGGGCCAGGACCTGGAAATCACCAAGGCCGCCTGCGAGCTGTTCAAGCGCCAGCCGGTGACCGTGGTCAACTACCTGGAAGGCACGCGCTTCACCGAAGCCAAGCGCCAGGCGCAGCAATCACCGTTCCAGCACTTGCTCAAGCCCAAGGCCGGTGGCGTGGCGTTCGTATTGGCAGCGCTGGGCGAGCAACTGGACGCCCTGCTCGACGTCACCATCGTCTACCCCGGCAACAAGCCCCCCGGCTTCTGGGACCTGCTCAGCGGCGCAGTGCCCAAGGTAATCATCGACATCCAGGTGCGCGAGCTGGACCCGGCCCTGTGGACCGGCGACTACGAAAACGACCCGGTCTTCCGCCAGACCGTGCAGGACTGGATCAACCAGCTGTGGCACGACAAGGACGCCCGCATCGAAGCACTGCGTGCCGAACTGCGCTGACCTGTGGGCGCTCGCTTGCCAGCGCTCACCATGCCCCAGCAAGTCGATTAAAATCTGTATTTATAATCAAGATAAGGGAATCTTTGTTTGCTATTGAAGGTTTAACTGGATAAAAATCGATCAACAAACAATTACAAAAAGCCAGGATCGATAATGGCCAATCCCTCCAGCAATACCCAGCTTCGCCGTGTCCTGGGCCTTCCCGCTCTGGTGTTCTTCGGCCTCGTCTACATGGTCCCGCTGACCATTTTCACCACCTACGGCATCGTCACCGAACTCACCGGCGGGCGCACTGCCGGCGCCTACCTGGTCACCCTGGTGGCCATGCTGTTTACCGCCACGTCCTACAGCTTCATGGTCCGGCGCTTCCCGGTTGCCGGGTCTGCCTACTCCTACACCAACCTGGCGTTCGGGCCCAACATCGGCTTTCTGGCCGGCTGGTCGCTGCTGCTCGATTACCTGTTCATCCCGATGATCAATTACTTGCTGATCGGCCTGTTCCTGAACATCGCCTTTCCGAGCATCCCGGTGTGGACCATCATCCTGGCCTCGATTGCCCTGGTCACCGTACTCAACGTGGTCGGCATCCACTCGGTGGCCAAGACCAGCAACCTGATCGTCGGCGCGCAGATCGTGTTCATCGGTGTGTTCGTGGCGATGTCGTTCAAGACCCTCGGCGGCCAGCCGATCGATGTGCTCTCGCCCTTGACTGGCGACGGCAGCCAGCCGGGCTTCGGCGCACTGATGGCTGGGGCTGCGGTGTTGTGCCTGTCGTTCCTGGGCTTCGATGCGGTTTCGACCCTGGCCGAAGAAACCAAAGATCCGGAGCGCAACGTGCCTCGGGCAATCATCCTAACCACCCTCGGTGCCGGCCTGCTGTTCACCCTGCTCGCCTACATCAGCCAGCTGGTACTGCCGGGCAGCCATTTTGCCAACACCGATGCCGCTGCCAACGAAGTGATGTTCAAGGCAGGCGGCCAATTCCTGGCCAACTTCTTCACCGCTGCATTCGTGGCCGGCAGCCTCGGTTCGGCCCTGGCGTCGCAGGCGGCAGTGTCGCGGATTCTCTACACCATGGGCCGCGACAGGGTCTTGCCGCAGCGTTGCTTCGGTAGCCTTTCACAGCGCTTTGGCACACCGGTCATGGCCACCCTGGTGGTGTCGGCCTTTTCCCTGCTGGCGCTGGTGATCGACCTGTCCACCCTGGCGTCGCTGATCAGCTTCGGTGCGCTGGTGGCCTTCTCGGCGGTGAACCTGGCGGTGATCCGCACCCACCTGGTCAACGAGACCTGCCACCGCAACCTGGCCGGGTTGCTGCGCTATGGCCTGATCCCGCTGGTAGGCATGAGCCTGACGCTGTGGCTGTGGACCAGCCTGTCGTCCCTGACCCTGACCATTGGCCTGAGCTGGTTCGCCCTGGGGCTGGTCTACCTGCTGGTACTGACCTGCGGCTTCCGTCGTCCGGTGCAGACGGTGAACTTTTCGGAAGCCGGCTGAGCGTAATTACACTGACGGCACAGTGGCCGGGGTGGTCGTCCACAGGCTGCCCAGGTTCTGCAGCAACGAACCGGCTACGCCCTGCTGACCGAGGTACTGAAGGATCAGCGGGGCAAACTGGCCGATCATGCCGGTGTCCATGCCCAGCGCGCTGAAGGCGTTGTTGAGGTCGTTGGTGTCTTTGACGTTGTTGCCCAGGGCGTTGCTCAACGCCGAGGAATTGCCGCTCTTGCCGAGCAGGTCGCCCAGGCCGCTCAAACCGCCCAGGGCGTTTTCGCCGGAGAGCATATCCAGGCCGGGTACGGCTTTGCTGAGCTGCTCGTAGTCAGTGCTGCTGAGCTGATTGCGGGCCAGGCCCAGCAAGGCGCCGGTACCACCGATGGCTTGTTCGGGAGTGACCTTCAGCTCGCTGCCGAGGGTATTGAGCAAGTTCGCCGAGGCGGCTGGCGCCTGTACGGCAGCACCGTCCTTGTTGCCTTGCATGGCGGAAACGGCGTTGGCCGCATCGCTGAGGTTGAAGGCAAACACCGGGCTGGCAGCCAGGGTCATCAGGGTGACCAGTGCGAAACGTTTCATGGAAAAACCTCGTCAGCCGTAAAGGCAGGGAAAACGAGGGTTGGACTATACAGGCAAGGGAATGTTCCATGTGGACGGGCTGTAGGAGCGGCGTTGCGATGGCTCGACTCGCCCCGTGATAGCGATCTTACTGGCGCACCGCTATCGCGGGGCAAGCCCGCTCCTACCCAGTTGGTGGGAGCGGGCTTGCCCCGCGACGATGCCTTACGCCGCGCTGAACAGCTTGTGCGGATCGATCACAAACTTCTTCGGCACACCCGCATCGAACTCGCCATACCCCTCAGGCGCCTGATCCAGGCTGATCACCTGCACACCCACCACTTCGGCAATGTTGATGCGATCCCACATGATCGCCTGCATCAGTTGGCGGTTGTACTTCATCACCGGTGTCTGCCCGGTGTGGAAGCTGTGTGACTTTGCCCAACCCAGGCCAAAGCGGATGCTCAGGCTGCCGATCTTGGCCGCGGCATCCACCGCACCCGGGTCTTCGGTCACATACAGGCCGGGAATACCAATCTTGCCCGCCACCCGCACCACGCCCATCAACGAGTTGAGCACGGTAGCCGGGGCTTCGTGCTTGGCACCGGCATGGCCGTGGCCACGGGCTTCGAAGCCCACCGCATCGACAGCGCAATCGACCTCTGGCTCACCCAGCAGGTTGGCGATCTGCTCGTGCAGCGGGGTGTCCTGTGACAGGTCGGCAATCTCGAAACCCTGGGCCTTGGCGTGGGCCAGGCGCACCGGGTTCACATCACCCACGATCACCACGGCAGCGCCCAGCAAGCGGGCCGAAGCGGCGGCGGCCAGACCGACAGGGCCGGCACCCGCGATATACACCGAACTGCCCGGACCGACACCGGCCGTGACCGCACCGTGATAACCAGTCGGCAGGATGTCCGACAGGCAGGTCAGGTCGCGGATCTTCTCCATGGCCTTGTCACGGTTCGGCAGTTTAAGCAGGTTGAAGTCGGCATAAGGCACCAGCACGTATTCGGCCTGGCCACCGGTCCAGTCGCCCATGTCGACGTAACCGTAGGCACCGCCTGCACGGGCCGGGTTGACGGTCAGGCAGACGCCGGTGTGTTGTTCCTTGCACGAGCGGCAACGCCCGCACGCCACGTTGAAGGGTACCGAGACCAGGTCGCCGATCTGCAGGTTCTCGACGTCCCTGCCCTTCTCGATCACCTCGCCGGTAATTTCATGGCCCAGCACCAGCCCGACCTGGGCGGTGGTACGACCGCGCACCATGTGCTGGTCGGAGCCACAGATATTGGTGGAGACCACCCTGAGGATTACCCCGTGCTCGATCTTCTTGCCACGTGGGTCCTGCATTTTCGGGTAGTCAATTTTCTGCACCTCGACCTTGCCAGCGCCGAGATACACCACACCACGATTACCAGACATGCTTTTACCTCGCTAAAGTTTGTTGTTATGTAGCGGTGCAAAGTGCGCGGCCCCGGGGCTGCGCTGTGTTACTGGAATCAATCTTTTTCACGGGGCTAGCCCTGCGATTCAGAGCACTACCGTCCTGTTGGCGTTCAAAAACACCCGCCGCTCGATGTGATACCCCACCGCCCGTGCCAGCGTCAGGCACTCGATATCGCGCCCCTTGGCAATCAGGTCCTCGGGGTAATGACTGTGGTCCACCGCCTCCACGCCCTGGGCAATGATCGGCCCTTCGTCGAGGTCGTTGTTGATGTAGTGGGCAGTGGCGCCCACCAGTTTCACGCCCTTGTTGTAGGCCTGGTGATACGGCTTGGCGCCCTTGAAACCCGGCAGCAGGGAGTGATGGATATTGATCGCCCAGCCGTCGAGCTTGCGGCACAACTCTGGCGACAGCACCTGCATGTAGCGGGCGAGAATCACCAGTTCGGCGCCGGACTCCTCGATCACCTGCAGCACCTTGCGCTCCTGGGCCGGCTTGTCGAGTGGATCGAGGGCGAAGTGGTAATAGGGAATCCGGTGCCAGTTGGCCAGCGGCTCCAGGTCCGGGTGGTTGGAGATCACCGCCACCACGTCCATGCTCAACTGGCCGATGCGCTGGCGATAGAGCAGGTCGTTGAGGCAGTGATCGGCCTTGGAGACCATGATTACCACTTTGGGCCGGTGCTTGGGCGCAGTCAGCTCGAACAACATGCCGAAGGCTTCGCCACGCTCGGCAAGGCCTGCCCGAAAGCTGGCTTCGTCAAAGCCGTCGGCCTGGCGAAACTCCACCCGAATGAAGAAGCGCCCCGACAACCGATCATCGAAGGAATGATGCTCGGTGACATAGCACTGTTGCTCGTACAGGTAGCGCGTTACCACATCCACCGTGCCGAGCAGGCTCGGACAGTCAGCGGTAAGAATCCAGGTGTCCGGTGCTCGGCTCATGACAACGCTCCCTAGGCCTCGATGGCCAAACCGTACTCGGCTGCCGCATCCTGCAGCCACAACCACCAGTAGTCGGAGAAGCTGCGGCGAATCAGCAGCTCCCAGGTTTCCTCGCCGGTACGGCGGATCACCAGTTGCGACTTGGCGAACACCGTGCCCACGGCCTTGCCGACGGGGAAGTTGTTCGGATGTACATCATAGCTGGTGGATTTCATCAGCACTTCGCGCACGTTGGGGCCGCTCAGTTCCAGCAGCGTCTGCCCGCCGCTGACATTGACCACCTGAATGTGCTGGCCATCGAGGGCGTCGCGCAGCTTCTGCTCGACGGCAAATTCCTGCCCGCCCGGCACGATCAGCAGCCACTCATCCGGGCCCAGCCACTGCAATGACATCTCGCCATTGGCGACCACGGTCAGGGCCACGGGCAGTTCCAGGCCCAGGGCCTTGAACACACCGCCAGCGAAAGCCGGATCGCGGCCGTCGCCACGCAGCGTCAGGTGACCGAGGAACTTGTGCTCGCGCAGGGTCACCCCGGCGTTCTTGCGGCCCTTGCCGACCAGGCTGGGCAGGTCGGCATGGTGGAGCGGTGACTCGGCCTTGACGTCGTTGCCGGGGCGTTGCTGGTAAACGTTGATTGTGCTCATTACACACCTGCCTTGAATGCTGTGGACCTTGTGGGAGAGGGCTTGACCCGCGATGACATCAGCACTGCCAACATCGCACCGCGGGGCTGTCTCGCTCCTACACGTTCTGGCGCTCGCCCTTCGGATCGAAGAACACCGAGGCGCAGATCTCCGCCTCGATCACGCTGCCGTCCGCCTGGGGCGAGTAGACCCGCTCACCCAGGCGCTTGAGCCCGCCCTTGACCACGCCCATGGCGAATGAATAACCCAGGGAGTTGGCGGCGTAGCTGGAGGTCACGTGGCCGACCATGTCCATCGGGATCGGTTGCTTGGGGTCGAACACCAGTTGTGCGCCTTCTGGCAGCCACTGGTTCGGGTCGACCGGCTTGAGGCCCACCAGTTGCTTGCGGTTTTCGCGCACGCAGTCTTCACGGTTCATCCCGCGCCAGCCGATCCACGAGAACGGTTTGGTGCGGCCCACGCACCAGCCCATGTTCAAGTCGTCGGGGGTCATCGAGCCGTCGGTGTCCTGGCCAACGATGATGAAGCCCTTCTCGGCCCGCAGCACGTGCATGGTCTCGGTGCCGTACGGGGTCAGGTTGTACTGCTTGCCGGCATCGGCGATTTTCTCCAGTACGCCCATGGCGTAGTTGGCCTGGATGTTGACCTCGTACGACAGCTCACCCGTGAACGAAATCCGGAACACCCGCGCCGGCACGCCGGCCACCAGGCCTTCCTTCCAGGTCATGAACGGGAAGGCGTCCTTGTCCAGGTCGATATCGGTCACTTCGCCGAGCAGCTTGCGGCTGTTAGGGCCGGACAGGGTCAGGGTCGCCCAGTGGTCGGTCACCGAGGTGAAGTACACCTTCAGGTCCGGCCATTCGGTCTGCTGGTAGATCTCCAGCCACTGCAGCACGCGAGCGGCGCCGCCTGTGGTGGTGGTCATGATGAAGTGGTTCTCGCCGACGCAGGCGGTGACGCCGTCGTCGAAGACCATGCCGTCTTCTTTGCACATCAGGCCGTAGCGTGCCTTGCCCACATCGAGCTTGGTCCAGGCGTTGGTGTAGATCCGGTTGAGGAACTCGCGGGCGTCCGGGCCCTGAATGTCGATCTTGCCCAGGGTCGAGGCGTCGAGCAGGCCGACGCTGTCACGCACCGCCTTGCACTCGCGGGCCACGGCGGCATGGATATCCTCGCCATTGCGCGGGAAGTACCACGGGCGCTTCCACTGGCCGACGTCCTCGAACTCGGCGCCGTTCTTCAGGTGCCAGGCATGCAGCGCGGTAAAGCGCACCGGCTCGAACAGGTGGCCACAGTGCCGCCCGGCCACGGCGCCGAAGGTGATCGGCGTGTAGTTGGGACGGAACATGGTAGTGCCCATTTCCGGAATGGTGATACCCATGGAGCGCGCCGCAATGGCCAGACCGTTGATGTTGCCCAGCTTGCCCTGGTCGGTGCCAAAGCCCAGGGCGGTGTAGCGCTTGACGTGCTCGACCGACTCGAAGCCCTCGCGGGTGGCCAGTTCGATCGCGGCTGCGGTGACGTCATTCTGCTGGTCGACGAACTGCTTCGGCGCCCGTGCGGTGTTCTTGTCGTGGGGCACCTGGAACAACGCCACGGTGACTTCTTCCTGACGGGCCAGTACTTTCGGCAGGCTACCGGCCACGGCCTTGAAGCCGGCTTCGGTGGCGGCGCGCACGCCCCCTTCAAAACCATCGGCCAGGGTGTCGCCCAGGGCGAACACACCGTTGATGCCACCCACACATACGCGTTTTTGCGGGGCATCACCCGGCACGAAGCCGAGGATGTCTTCACGCCAGGTCGGCTTGCCGCCCAGGTGCGAGGCCAGGTGGACCACCGGGCTGTAGCCGCCGGAGGTAGCGACCAGGTCGCAATCCAGCCATTCACCGGGGCTGGCCACTTTGTGCGCCTTGACGTCGATGGCCGCGACCCGGGCAGCGGTCACGTGCTTGCTACCGCGGGACTCGATCACTGCGCTGGAGGTGAGGATACGAATGCCTTTGGCCCGTGCTTCTTCAACCAGCGATCCGCGCGGATTGTGGCGGGCATCGGCGATGGCGACCACTTTCAGGCCGGCATCGTGCCAGTCCAGCGCTACGCGGTAGGCATGGTCGTTGTTGGTCGACAGCACCAGGTTGCGACCCGGCGCCACGCCATAGCGGCGTACGTAGGTGGACACTGCGCCAGCGAGCATGTTGCCCGGCACATCGTTGTTGCCATACACCAGCGGGCGCTCGTGGGCACCGGTCGCCAGCACCACCCGCTTGGCGCGAACCCGGTGCATGCGCTGGCGCACCTGGCCGATGGGCGCGCGATCACCCAGGTGATCGGTCAGGCGCTCGTGAATGGTGAGGAAGTTGTGGTCGTGGTAGCCGTTGACTGTGGCTCGAGGCAACAGGGTCACTTCCGGCAGGGTCTTGAGTTCGGCCACCACGGCGGCGACCCAGTCGGCGGCCGGTTTGCCATCGAGGGTTTCGCGGCTGTCGAGCAGGCTGCCGCCAAACTCTTCCTGCTCGTCGGCCAGGATCACGCGGGCACCGCTGCGCCCGGCAGCCAGGGCGGCAGCAAGGCCGGCAGGGCCTGCGCCGACCACCAGTACGTCACAGTGCTGGCTCATGTAGTCGTAGGTGTCCGGGTCGTTTTCCAGCGGCGCACGACCAAGGCCGGCCGCCTTGCGGATGTACTTCTCGTAGGTCATCCAGAACGACTGCGGGTACATGAACGTCTTGTAGTAGAAGCCCGGCGGCATCAGCTTGCCGCCGACCTTGCCAAGAATCCCCATGACGTCGGTGTTCACGCTCGGCCAGCCGTTGGTGCTGGTAGCCACCAGGCCCGCGTACAGGGCCTGCTGGGTGGCGCGCACGTTGGGCACCTGGGTGGCTTCGGTGGCGCCGACCTGGAGGATGGCGTTCGGCTCTTCGGAACCTGCGGCGATGATGCCGCGCGGACGCGAGTACTTGAAGCTGCGCCCGACGATGTCCACGCCGTTGGCCAGCAAGGCGGCCGCCAGGGTGTCGCCGGCGTAGCCCTGGTAGGTCTGGCCGTTGAAGGTGAAGTTCAAGACTTTGCTGCGATCGATACGACCGCCATTGGACAGGCGATAGACCTGGCTCATACCTTTTCTCCCTGACCACTGACTGCCAACTGCGGGCTGGTGTTTTTGCCGGTCACTTGCGGCTTGGCGCCGATCGGATAGGTTTCCAGAATCTCGTAGGTCACCGTGTCGCGGGTGGCATTGAAGTACTGGCGGCATCCGGCGGCATGAATCCACAGCTCGTGATGCAGGCCACGCGGGTTGTCGCGGAAGAACATGTAGTCGCCCCACTCCTCGTCGGTGCAGGCGTTGGGGTCCATGGGCCGCGGAATGTGCGCTTGACCGGCGGCGTGGAACTCCTCTTCGGAGCGCAGTTCGCCGCAATGGGGACAGAAGATATGCAACATGGGGATTTCTCCTGTTAGTGGGCGACAGCGGCGGCGCCGTGTTCGTCGATCAGTGCACCGTTGTAGAAACGGTCGATGGAAAAAGGTTTGGCCAGCGGGTGCATTTCGCCCTTGGCCAGACTGGCGGCAAAAACGTTGCCCGAGCCCGGGGTGGCCTTGAAGCCGCCGGTGCCCCAGCCGCAGTTGAAGAACATGTTCTTCACCGGGGTCTTGGAGATGATCGGGCAAGCGTCCGGCGTGGTGTCGACGATGCCGCCCCACTGGCGGTTCATCCGCACCCGCGAAAGAATCGGGAACATTTCGACGATCGCCTGCAGGGTGTGTTCGATCACCGGGTACGAACCGCGCTGACCGTAGCCAACCCAGCCGTCGATACCGGCGCCGATGACCAGGTCGCCCTTGTCCGACTGGCTGATGTAGCCGTGCACGGCGTTGGACATGATCACGCTGTCGATGATCGGCTTGAGCGGCTCGGACACCAGCGCCTGCAGCGGGTGCGACTCGATCGGCAGGCGGAAGCCGGCGAGCTTGGCCATGTGCCCGGAGTTACCGGCAGTCACCACACCGACGCGTTTGGCGCCGATAAAGCCCTTGTTGGTTTCCACCCCGATGACCACGCCGTTTTCCTTGCGAAAGCCGATCACCTCGGTCTGCTGGATCAGGTCAACGCCCAAGGCGTCGGCGGCGCGGGCAAAGCCCCAGGCCACGGCGTCGTGACGGGCCACGCCACCGCGACGCTGCACGGTGGCGCCCATGATCGGGTAGCGCGTGTTCTTGGAGCAGTCCAGGTAGGGGATCTCTTCGGCCACCTGTTGGGCGTTGAGCAGCTCGCCGTCCACGCCATTGAGGCGGTTGGCGCTGACCCGGCGCTCCGAGTCGCGCATGTCCTGCAGGGTGTGGCACAGGTTGTAGACGCCGCGCTGGGAGAACATCACGTTGTAGTTGATGTCTTGCGACAGGCCTTCCCAGAGCTTCATCGCGTGCTCATAAAGGTGCGCCGACTCATCCCACAGGTAGTTGGAGCGCACGATGGTGGTGTTGCGCGCGGTATTGCCGCCACCCAGCCAGCCTTTCTCAACCACCGCCACATTGGTGATGCCGTGTTCCTTGGCCAGGTAGTAGGCAGTGGCCAGGCCGTGCCCGCCCCCGCCGACGATGACCACGTCGTAGACCTTTTTCGGGGTTGGCGTGCGCCACATGCGCTGCCAGTTTTCGTGGTGGCTGAGCGAGTGCTTGAAGAGGCCGAAGCCTGAGTAACGTTGCATAGTCTTTACTCCTGGACCACTCAGCGATAAACCGGAAAATCTGCACACAGTGCCGACACGTTCTTCGCAACATCGGCCTCGACATCGGCATCACCGAGGTTGTCGAGGATGTCGCAGATCCAGCCGGCCAGCTCCACGCACTGGGCAACCTTGAAGCCGCGGCTGGTGACCGCCGGGGTGCCGATACGCAGGCCCGAGGTCACGAACGGCGACTGCGGATCGTTGGGCACGGCGTTCTTGTTCACGGTGATGTGGGCGCGGCCCAGGGCGGCGTCGGCGTCTTTGCCGGTCAGGCCCTGGCGGATCAGGCTGACCAGGAACAGGTGGTTGTCGGTACCACCGGACACCACATCGAAACCACGGTCGATGAACACCTTGGCCATGGCCTGGGCGTTGTCGATCACCTGCTGTTGGTAGGTCTTGAAGCCTGGCTCCAGCGCCTCCTTGAAGCACACCGCCTTACCGGCGATCACGTGCATCAGCGGGCCACCCTGGGCACCGGGGAATACCGCGGCATTGAGCTTCTTCTCGATTTCTTCGTTGCTGCGCGCCAGGATCAGGCCGCCACGAGGCCCCCGCAGGGTCTTGTGGGTAGTGGTGGTGACCACGTCGGCGTAGGGCAGCGGGTTCGGGTACAGGCCGGCGGCCACAAGGCCAGCCACGTGGGCCATGTCGACGAACAGGTAGGCGCCGACCTTGTCGGCGATCTGGCGGAAGCGCGGGAAATCGAGGGTTTTCGAGTAGGCCGAGAACCCGGCGACGATCATCTTCGGCTTGTGTTCCACGGCCAGGCGCTCGACTTCGTCGTAGTCGATCAGCCCGGTGCTGGTGTCGATGCCGTACTGCACGGCGTTGTACAGCTTGCCCGAGGACGACACCTTGGCACCGTGGGTCAGGTGACCGCCGTGGGCCAGGCTCATGCCCAGGAGGGTGTCGCCGGCTTGCAGCAGGGCCAGGTACACGGCGCTGTTGGCCGAGGAGCCGGAGTGCGGCTGGACGTTGGCGTAGTCGGCACCGAACAGCTGCTTGGCGCGGTCGATGGCCAGTTGCTCGACTTTATCCACATGCTCGCAACCGCCGTAGTAGCGCTTGCCCGGATAACCTTCGGCGTATTTGTTGGTCAGGCCGCTGCCCTGGGCCTGCATGACACGCTTGCTGGTGTAGTTTTCCGAGGCGATCAGCTCGATGTGATCTTCCTGGCGTTGCTCTTCGGCATTGATCGCCGCCAGCAGTGCATCGTCGTAACCCTGGATCTGGTCTTGCTTGCTGAACATCGCGTCTCTCCCGGCAGCGGCATCGGTCTTGTGGGGCAATTGCCCTTTTCAGCGATGGTATGACCGACGCAGACGGCCCAGATGCCTACGCACGCCTTGCAGTGGTGCGTTTACGACATGGCGCGTATCGCGGGGCAAGCCCGCTCCCACCGTATCAGGCCAACCCTGTGGAAGCGGGCTTGCCCCGCGACGCTGTTCGGTTCATGCCGGTTGTTTTACAGTGCTCTCCTGCGTCGTTCTCAGGACACCGTCATGACAGATCAAAGCCAGCAATTCGCCAGCGACAACTATTCCGGCATCTGCCCCGAAGCCTGGGCCGCAATGGAGAAAGCCAACCTGGGTCATGACCGCTCATACGGCGACGACCAATGGACCGCCCGCGCCGCCGAGTACTTCCGCGAGCTGTTCGAAACCGACTGCGAAGTGTTCTTCGCCTTCAACGGCACTGCGGCCAACTCCCTGGCGCTGTCGTCTTTGTGCCAGAGCTATCACAGCGTCATCTGCTCGGAGACCGCCCACGTCGAGACCGACGAATGCGGCGCCCCGGAGTTCTTCTCCAACGGCTCCAAACTGCTCACCGCGCGCAGCGTGGATGGCAAGCTGACGCCCGAGTCGATCCGCGAAGTCGCCCTCAAGCGCCAGGACATCCACTACCCCAAGCCACGGGTGGTCACCATCACCCAGGCCACCGAAGTCGGCACCGTTTATCACCCTGAAGAGCTCAAGGCGATCAGCGCCACCTGCAAGGAACTGGGCCTGAACCTGCACATGGACGGCGCCCGCTTCAGCAACGCCTGCGCCCACCTGGGCGTCTCGCCGGCCGAGCTGACCTGGAAGGCCGGCGTCGATGTGCTGTGCTTTGGCGGCACCAAGAACGGCATGGCGGTGGGTGAGGCGATCCTGTTCTTCAACCGCAAGCTGGCTGAAGACTTCGACTACCGCTGCAAGCAGGCTGGCCAATTGGCCTCGAAGATGCGCTTTCTGTCGGCCCCGTGGGTGGGCTTGCTGGAAAACGATGCCTGGCTCAAGTACGGCAGCCATGCCAACCGTTGCGCACAGTTGCTCAGCGAACTGGTCAGCGATGTGCCGGGCGTGGAACTGATGTTCCCGGTGCAAGCCAACGGGGTGTTCCTGCAGATGTCTGAACCGGCCCTGGAAGCCTTGCGCAACAAGGGCTGGCGCTTCTACACCTTCATTGGCAGCGGGGGTGCGCGGTTCATGTGCTCGTGGGACACCGATGAGGCACGGGTGCGCGAGCTGGCGGCGGATATCCGCGCGGCCATGGGCGCCTGAGGGCCCTGATCGCCGGGCAAGGCCGCTCCTACCGTAGGAACGGCCTTGCCCCGCGATAACGATCTACAGCCTGAAGCCACCCATCTGCCGCGCCAGGTCATCGGCCAACCCACGCAGCGCCTGGCAGTCCTCCCGACACCCCTGCACTTCAGCCGCCGTCTGGCGTGCCAGATCGGAAATCCCCTGCACATTGCGGTTGATCTCATCGGTCACCGCCGACTGCTCCTCCGTCGCCGTCGCCACCTGCAGGTTCATGTCACTGATGTGTTCCACTTGCCCGGTAATGGTGGTCAACGATGCCCCAGTGCGCTGGCTCGACTCGACCCCGGTACCCGTCGCGGCCTGCCCGGCATGCATGGACGCCACCGCGTTGCCGGCACCCTGCTTGAGCCGCTGGATCATGTGCTGGATTTCGTCGGTGGATACCTGGGTACGTTGCGCCAGCGTACGCACCTCATCGGCGACCACGGCAAAACCACGGCCCATTTCACCGGCGCGAGCGGCCTCGATGGCAGCGTTGAGCGCCAGCAGGTTGGTCTGCTCGGAGATGCTGCGAATCACCGCCAGCACTTCGTCGATGGATGCCACCTCCTCAGCCAGCTGACTCACCGCCCCCGCCGCCAGGCCGATCTCGCCCGACATTCCCTCGATGTGGGCAATCGAACGCTGCACCACTTCACGGGCCTGCAACGCTTCGCTGCGCGCGGTCTGCGACGCCTGGGCGGCGTTGCCCGCATTCTGGGCGATGTCCTGCACGGTAAGCCCCATCTGGTGTACTGCCGTTGCCACCATCTCGGTCATTTCCTGCTGGCGCAGCGAACGGTCCGCCGTGTTTTCCACCACCTCGGTCACCTGGCTGACGGCCTTGTGCAGGTGCTCGGTAGTGCGCAGTACTTCACCGATCAGGTCGCGCTGGTTGTCCAGGAAACGATTGAAACCGCGGGCCAGGTCCCCGAGCTCGTCGGCGCGGGACTCATCCAGCCGGTGAGTCAGGTCGCCACCACCGTTGCCGATGGCCATCAAGGCGCCGGTCACCCGGCGAATCGGGCGAACGATGCCCCCCGCCAGCAACACCACCAGCAACAGCGACACCAGGGCGACCGCGCCACCAATCAGGCTGGTCATCCACACCGTTTCACGTACCGGGGCGTAGATCTGCGCCTCCGGCACTTCGGCGACCAGCGTCCAGTTCAGGTCGCGCAAAGGCAGGCTCAAGGCCAGGTAACCTTCGCCGTCACGCTCGAAACGGCTGCTGTGCAGGCTGTCGTTCCGGTCCAGCACGGCCTGGGCGGCGGCCGCGCCGATCTGCTCGGCAAGCTTGCGCTTGCCACTGAACTGCTGGTCTGGATGAACCTGGATCAGGCCATCGCCGCGCACCAGAAACACCCGTCCGCGCTCACCAAAGCTGAAGTTGTGGATCAGCTCGGACAACTCGGTCATGCGCAGGCCGAGGCCGGCGATGCCCACCAGCTTTCCGGCCTTCTCCACCCGATAGTCGATGAACAACGCCAGCTCTCCGGTACTGCCATCGGTGTCGATGTTGAGCAGGCGCGGGTTGCCGCTGTCGATGAAGCCATAGAACCACTTGTCCGCCGGATTGCTGCGGCTCAACGTTCGGTCCAGGCCCTTTTCGTTGTAGTAGTGGTTGGTTTCGGTCGCCGCGAACAGCGCGGTAAAGGCCTGGTTCTTCTGCCGCAGCGCTTCCAGGTATTCGACAAACTGTGCTGCCTGAGCCGGGTCTTCGCCCGCTGCCAGCCAATCGCGCAGCAAAGTATTGTTGGCAATATCGGCCGCTGCGGTGAGCGGACGGCTGAGCATGCGCTCGATGTCGTTACGAATTGCCTCAATGCTCGCCGGCAAGGCGGTGTCGACCAAGTAACGCTCGGTCAGGCGATTGACCGCTACCGAGTAGATTCCCACCACCACAAGAATGCTCACCAACAGGGCTGCGCCCATGCTTGCAATCAATTGCCACTGGATACTGCGCCGCCAGAACTGCATGAAACTTCCCCTGAGTAAATAAGCCCTGTACTGCAATAGACAGGCCAATTGTATACAGAAGGAAATACAATAACTCCAGTGACCCACGACAATGCCGCCCACTGCCGACAGGGCAGTGAGCGAGCAAAAGAAGCGTGAACGGTGTTGCGGGGGCCGATCAGCTGTTGCCGATGGTCCGGGCAATCACATCGACCGTGGCGCTGACTTGCTCTTGGTAACGGTCGAGGGCCTGCTGGTGCTGCTGTTGCAGTTCGATCTGCTGCGAGCACAGGTTGAGGGCTGCCAGAACCAGCAGCTTGTCACCGATCAGGGTGGGGTATTTGCGCTTGGTCTCGGCCAGCGACGCATTGAGCATCTGCACGGCCTGGGCCAGGGCCTGTTCCTGGCCTTCGGGGGCCTTGATCGAATAGTCACTGCCGAGAATCGACACGACATTGATCGGCTGTGCTGAAGTTCTCATGCGTTGACGGCACCAACGCTGGCGCGCTCGACCAGGGCCTGGATACGTGCAGCGGTAGCGCCCTGCTTCTCTTCCTGCTCCATCAGCGACAGCTGCAGGCTTTCGTTTTCGTCCTTGGCTTGGGCCAGTTCAGCGCTGATCTGAGCATTGCGCTCGGCCAGTTCCTGATTCTTCTGTACCAGGTCGCCGACCAGTTGTTCCAATTGACTGAGGGAAGTTTCCAACATGATTACCTTCTCGGGGGTTTTCGGGGGGCGCACACGATAAAGAAAAGTCCGCGTGCTAGCCAGGGATATCGGGTTTAGACGCTTCACGCTGGTGCAGATTGACCCGGGTTACGGAGTCCGGTTCCCCATATTGGCAGCCGCCCGTCAGGAAAGAAGATAGCTGGCTCACAATTTCATCTTCAGGCCCTCAAGAGTTTTTGCGTCCGACCGATAGGCAAGTCAGTCCTGAATCTGTCGCACCCCGTGCGCGTCCATTTCCCTCCCGGAAGACCACCATGTCCCTACGAAACATGAACATCGCCCCGCGCGCGCTGCTGGGGTTTGCCTTGATCTGTGCCTTGATGCTGGGCCTGGGGCTGTTCGCCCTCAACCAGATGGGCAAGATTCGCCAGGCCGGCGAAATCATCGAGCAGTCCACCGTACCCAGCATCACCAACCTCGACCAGCTGACTCAGCTGACCCTGCGCCTGCGTACCTTGTCGTACCGCCTGTTGATCAACCGCGAAGCCGACACGGTGCAGAACACCTTGCAATTGATCGACCAGCGCAACCAGCAGATCGACGACGCCCGCCGGGTGTACGAGCCATTGATCTATGGCACCGAGGAGCGCACGGCCTACAACCAGTACGTGCAGTTGCTCGGCCAGTACCGACAACTGGAAAACCGCATGCGCCTGGCTTCGCAAAGCAATGACCTGGAGGTGCTGCGCACCTTGATCAACCGCGACATGCTCGACAACTCCGAGCAGATCAACAAAGTCATGGATCAACTGGTGAGCATCAACACCGAACAGACCCGCGAGATCAACCAGACTGCCGCCGACCAATACAGCCATGCCGTCGCCCTGGTGATCGGCCTGTTGCTGGCAGCCACGGTGCTGACCTTGATCTGCGCCCTGCTGCTGACCCGCAGTATCGTCAGGCCCATCGACGAAGCCCTGCAGGCCGCCGAGCGCATCGCCGAAGGCGACCTGACCCGCCGCATCGAAGCCGAAGGCCAGGACGAGGCCGCGCGCCTGCTACGGGCGATGGCCAAGATGCAGAACAAACTGCGCGACACGCTGCAACTGATTGCAGGCTCAGCCACGCAACTGGCCTCGGCCGCCGAGGAACTCAACAGCGTCACCGACGAAAGCGCCCGTGGCCTGCAACAGCAGAACAACGAAATCGAACAGGCCGCCACCGCCGTCACCGAAATGACCAGCGCTGTGGAAGAAGTGGCGCGCAATGCCGTGAGCACCTCCGAGGCCTCTCAGGCTGCGACCCGTTCAGCCGGTGACGGTCGTGACCTGGTACTGGAAACCGTCACCGCCATCGAACGCATGAGTGTCGATGTGCAAGGCACCGCCGAATTGATCGGCAACCTGGCAGAAGAGTCGCGGGACATTGGCAAGGTGCTGGATGTGATTCGCGGCCTGGCCGACCAGACCAACCTGCTGGCCTTGAATGCTGCCATCGAGGCAGCCCGTGCCGGTGAAGCCGGTCGCGGCTTTGCCGTGGTGGCCGATGAGGTGCGAGCCCTGGCCCACCGCACCCAGCAGTCGACCAGCGAAATCGAGCGGATGATCGGCAGCATCCAGGGCGGTACCGAGCAGGCGGTCAACTCCATGCGCAACAGCACCGAACGGGCCGAGTCGACCCTGAACATCGCCCGTGGCGCCGGCCTTGCGCTGGACACCATCACCGGCGCCGTGGCCCAGATCAACGAACGCAACCTGGTGATCGCCAGCGCCGCCGAAGAGCAGGCCCAGGTGGCTCGCGAAGTGGACCGCAACCTGGTCAACATCAACGACCTGTCAGTGCAGTCGGCCACCGGCGCCCACCAGACCAGCGCCGCCAGCGCCGAGCTGTCGCGCCTGGCTGTGGACCTGAACGGCCTGGTGGCCCGCTTCAGCGTCTGACCTTTGTGTAGGAGCGGGCTCGCCCCGCGATACGATGTGACGGTCAGATCGCTATCGCGGGGCAAGTCGAGCCGTCGCACCGCCGCTCCCACAGTGTTCAGTATTCGATCCGCACATCCCCTTTCGGCACGCTGCAGCACGACAGGATATAACCCTCGGCGACGTCGTCATCGGTGATGCCGCCGTTGTGCTCCATCTCCACCTCGCCGCCCAGCTTGAGTACCTTGCAGGTACCGCAGATGCCCATGCCGCAGGCTTTGGGAATCATCAGGCCAAGCTTGGCCGCCGCCGCATGCACGGTCTCGCCCGGCGCTACGCGAATACTCTTGCCGGCCGCGGTGAATTCCACCTGGTGCAGGTCGGCATTGTCCACTTCCGGCGCATCGGCAGCCTGCTCGGCAAGCTCGACAGCGTCGGCCTTGACCTCGGCCGGGGTCGCCCCGAACGATTCCTCGTGGTAGCGGCTCATGTCGTAGCCGCTGCCTTCGAGCAGGCGCTTGACCGCATGCATGTAGGGCGTAGGGCCACAGCAGAAGATCTCGCGCTCCATGTAGTCCGGCGCAATCAGTTCCATCAGTTTCTGGTTCAGGTAGCCACGGTAGCCCGCCCAGGGCTCGCCCAGGCCATGTTTCTCGCAAATGATGTGCAGGCTGAAGTTGTCGATCCGCGACGCCATGTGCTCCAGCTCGCGGTGATAAATGATGTCCTTGGGCGAGCGGGCGCTGTGTACGAACACCATATCGACATTGGCGTTGGTGTCGTAGAACCACCGGGCCATCGACATCACCGGGGTGATGCCGACGCCGCCGCTCAGGTACAGCACCTTGGGGCTGGGGAAGTCGATGGCGTTGAACAGCCCCACCGGTCCATGCACCGCCAGCTCCTGGCCTTCGTGCAGGGTGTCGTGCAGCCAGTTGGAGACCTTGCCGCCCGGCACCCGCTTGATCGTCACCGAGAAGCTGTAAGGCACCGAAGGCGAGCTGGAGATGGTGTACGAGCGCATGATCGGCTCGCCGTCGATCTCCAGCTCCAGGGTGACGAACTGCCCGGGCTTGAAGAAGAACATGATCGGCTGGTCGGCCATGAAGCAGAAGGTGCGCACATCCCAGGTTTCCTGGATCACCTTGACGCAACGGACGATGTGGCGGCCGTTGGCCCAGGTCTGGGTGCTGACCGGATTGAGGAAGTTGGACATGCTCGTCTCCACGGCCGACTGCGGCCTGATGGCTGCGATTCTGATCAAGCTGCGACACGAACACTTTCCTATCCGCGACATCGGCGTGCTTATCGCGACCAGCCCCCTGCCGCAAGGGCTGGCGCGTCGGAAACGGATCTGATCATGTCGTCCATGGATATGGTTCAAGGCAGCTTCAATCGCACACTCCTTCGCAAATGAACCGCTGTATTTCAGCCTTGCGTCGCCATAACAACGATTAGCCACATTCACCGGCCACAAGCACTGGCCACGAGGACCTACACGATGGACGTCACCGCAACTTTGAGTCTGGGCGATCCACTGGAACCTGCGCGCAAGGCCACCGCCGAGATGCTGCAGAACCGCGAGCGGACCTTCTCGCTGCCGCAGCCGTTCTATTGCGACGAACGCCTGTTCCAGATCGACATGGAAGAGATCTTCCAGAAGGAATGGCTGATTGCCGGGATGACCTGTGAAATCCCGACCAAGGGCAACTTCCTCACCCTGCAGATCGGCAAGAACCCGATCCTGGTGGTGCGCGGTGCCGAAGGCCAGGTGCATGCTTTCCACAACGTCTGCCGTCACCGTGGTTCGCGCCTGTGTACCAGTGAAAAAGGCAAGGTGGCCAAGTTGGTCTGCCATTACCACCAATGGACCTACGAGCTCGACGGCCGCCTGCTGTTCGCCGGCACCGAAATGGGCGCCGACTTCGACATGAAGCAGTACGGCCTCAAGCCTGTGCATGTGAAGACCGCCGGTGGCTACATTTTCATCAGCCTGGCCGAGAACCCACCGGCGATCGACGACTTCCTCGCCACCCTGGCTCACTACATGGAGCCCTACGACATGGAGAACACCAAGGTGGCGGTGCAAACCACCTTGATGGAAAAGGCCAACTGGAAGCTGGTGCTGGAAAACAACCGCGAGTGCTACCACTGCAGCGGTTCTCACCCGGAGCTGCTCAAGACCCTGCTGGAATGGGATGACGTCACCGACCCGCGGGCCGACCAGGCGTTCAAGGATCACGTCGCGGCCTCGGCTGCCGCCTGGGACGCCGAGAAGATCCCCTACGCCCACGCCAGCTTCGGCCTGCGCAACCGTATCGTGCGCATGCCGCTGCTCAAGGGCACCGTGTCCATGACCCTGGACGGCAAGCAGGGCTGCCAGAAGCTCATGGGCCGGATCAAGAACCCGGACCTGGGCTCGATGCGCATCCTGCACCTGCCGCACTCGTGGAACCACTGCATGGGCGATCACATGATCGTCTTCACCGTGTGGCCGATCAGCGCCCAGGAAACCATGGTCACCACCAAGTGGCTGGTGCACAAGGATGCGGTCGAGGGGGTGGACTACGACCCGGCGCGCATGCGCCAGGTGTGGGATGCAACCAACGACCAGGATCGTCGCCTGGCCGAGGAGAACCAGCGCGGGATCAACTCCACGGCGTATCAGCCAGGCCCGTACTCCAAGACCTACGAATTTGGTGTGGTGAACTTCGTGGACTGGTACAGCGAGCGGGTGCTGAGCAACCTGGGGGCCGCGCCTGCGCCTTACCTGAAAGGGGTGGCGGCGCAGTAAGCGGAGCAAGGCATCGCCGGGTAGGAGCAACTGTCTTGAACCACGACCGCTACGCGGTCGATCGCAGGCATTCGCCAGCGGCTGCACGGACAATCTGTAGCCGCTGCCGAGGAACGAGGCTGCGATCGACTGTGCAGCAGTCACCAAGTGGGACTTGCCCGGCGATCGCTGTACAAATACTGACCAGCCCCCGCAATCCCCCGCCCCCGCTGGCTCGCCCCACACAGCAAACACTTTATCCACAGGACAACCCACAGCAATTGTGGGAAACCTGGCTGCTCGCCTGTGGAAAACAGCATATTGATGAAATCAGGCCAATTGGACGTTTTTTGACCAATACTCTGTAAGCCTTTGAATACGTGGCTCACAGGGGAAGGCAAACACCTTATCCACAAAGCGGCCAACAGACTTTGTGTGCAAAAGAACCTAGCTTGGAAAGGTATTGTGGATAACGCCGAAAGCCGTGTAATTACACGGCTTTAGCGTTATGGAAGGGGGGAAAACAGCAATATGGACGTTTTTTGATCAACTCTCTGCACGCCTTGATCCACGCGGCTTGCAGTCATGGGCGAACATATTATCCACAGATCCGCCAACAAGGATTGTGGGTAACGCTCCTCAGCGCAGCACGCCTTCCTCCACCAGCAATTTGAGAATGGCCTCGGCACCCGCTTCAGGAGTGACCTCCTTGAGTACCTGGCCACCTCCGCCACTGGCCTTCGCCGTCGCGGCTTTCATGCGGTCGGCACCGCTCTTGGCCTTGATCACTTTCAAGCGCTTGGGCCGTGGCTTGGCCGGTTGCAGCTCGGCACCTGTGAACAACTCGTCTTCGACGATTGCCACTTGCCGGGCCGCCAGCACCCCGCGTCGCGCCGGGCCAAAGGCGCTCTGGCGCGGCTTGGGTGCGGCGTTATCCACAGTGGCGAGCAGCGGCAGGCGCACCTTGAGCCGGCGCCGCTGACCCCGTGGCAAGGCTTGCAGCACCTCGGCCACGCCGTTGTGGATAGATTCGACTTCTGCCAAGCCCACCACCAACGGCCAGCCCAGGCGCTCGGCCAACAGGAACGGGAGCATGCCCGAGCCTTCGCCGGTTTCGGCCTGGCTGCCGGTCAGCACCAACTGGGCCCCCGCCTCACGCAGATAATCCTCCAGCACACCCAGGGCGTCGGCACCCGCTGGCTGCTCAAGTACATCGAGCTGCGCCAGGCCCATGCCCAGGTAGGCACGCAGGGCCGGCTCCTGCGGGTCACCGGCATGCAGCACCTGCAAGTTATCCCCAGCCAGTTGCAGGCCCAGCTCAACCGCCCGGGCGTCCTGTTCGGCACGCCGGGTACGACCCGAGCTGGGGTGGGCACCGATGGAAACCAGACTGACGACCTTGGTACTCATAGTTATCCCCTGCCCTTATGCCGCATCGCGCTTGGCGCCGTTGCGGTAGTTTTCCACAGCCTGGATCAGCGCCTGCAGAATTGCCGCGCTGTCGCCGATCACCGATAGGTCGGCGCGTTTGATCATGTCGCAGCCCGGGTCCATGTTGATCGCCACCACCTTGTCGCAGGCGCCGATGCCCTGCAGGTGCTGGATGGCCCCGGAGATACCCACAGCCACATAGACCCGCGCCGTGACCCAGGTACCGGTGGCCCCCACCTGGCGGTTACGCGGCATGAAGCCATCGTCCACCGCCACTCGCGAGGCGCCCTCGGTGGCTCCCAGGGCAATAGTTGCGCGGTGAAACACGTCCCAGTCCTTGACCCCGTTGCCGCCCGAGACAATGAACTCGGCTTCGGCCATGGCAATGGCTGCCGGGTCCACGGCCACCGGGCCGAGGTCTTCGATGCGTGGCAAGCTGCGCGCCATGCTTGTGGATAACTGTTCGGGCAGGGCTTCGTGACGGGTTTCGCTGACCGACTCGGCGCACTCGGCGGAGGCCAGGATCAAGCGTGGCAAGCCACGGATCAGGTCCTGCTGGCCTGCACCGGCGCGGCCGCTGCACTGCCCGTCCTTGACCTGCCATACCCGGGTCGCCGGGCGCTCGCCCAGGGCAGCGGCAAAGCGCCGGCCCAGCTCACCGCCACCGGTGCGGCTGTCGGGCAGTAGCCAGTGGCGCGGATTGAATTGGTTATCCACAGCGCGCAGGCCCTGCACCCGTTGCTCAGGTGCATAACCCTCGAACTCGTCGCCTTCGATGACCAGCAGGCGGTCGACACCGGCTGTGGAAAAGTTGTTTTCCTTGTGCTCGCCGAACACCACCGCCAGCACCGCACCGTCGCTGCCGGCCAGGCTGTGGGCAAGGCCGAGCAGGTCACGGTCGTGGCTGCCCAGACGGCCTCCGACCATGTCCGGTACAACGGCGATGTAGAACGCCGGTGCCGGCACCTGGTGCAGCGGCAGCTCCACCGCCGCTGCCGCCGTACGCTTGGTGCTGGTGCCCTGCTGGGCACCACTGCGGTCGATGCGCTTGATGCCATTGGGGCCGATGAAACCGATCCCGTGGGGGTTCTTGCGCACAATGCCGTTGGGGCCCATCCAGCTGTGCTGCTGGGTTTGCTGCATGGCCGCGTGCAGCGGATGCAGACGGTTGCGGGCGATCCATTCGGCGCGCGGGTCACGGCGAATAATGTCGCTCATCAATGCACCTCCGCAGGTTCGCGCTTGGCGGGCGCCGGTTTGTTCGCCGGCGCTTGTTCTTCGAGCAGGGCATCAGCCACCAGCTCAGCCAGGTCCTTGATCAGTGGACGTGGTTCGACCACCCCTTCAAGCATTGCCGTGCATTGTGGACAACCCACGGCCACCAGTTCGGCACCTGTCTCGCGGATGTCCTCCATGCGCATGTCGGGAATCCGTTGCTTGCCGGGAATATCGGTGATTGGCGCACCGCCGCCGCCACCGCAGCAACGGGAACGGAAGCCCGAACGCTGCATCTCCTTGATCTCGATACCCAGGGCGCGCAGCACCTCGCGGGGCGCCTCGTACTCGCCGTTGTAGCGGCCCAGGTAGCACGGGTCGTGATAGGTCACGGTACCGCCTTTGTGCTGGCCAAGGTTCAAGGCGCCAGCACCGATCAGCTCGGCAATGTAAGTGCTGTGGTGCTGCACCTGGTACTCGCCGCCAAAGGCACCGTACTCGTTCTTGAGCACATGGAAACTGTGCGGGTCGCAGGTGACGATGCGCTTGAAGCTGTACTTGCCCAGGGTCTGGATATTGCGCTTGGCCAGTTGCTGGAAGGTCGCTTCGTCGCCCAGCCGCCGCGCCACGTCGCCACTGTCGCGTTCCTCGAGGCCCAGCACGGCAAAATCCACCTGTGCTGCCTTGAGCACCTTGACGAAGGCGCGCAGGGTACGCTGGTTGCGCATGTCGAAGGCGCCATCGCCTACCCAGAACAGCACGTCGGTGGTCTTGGTGTCGCCAAGCAGCTTGAGGCTCAGGTCCGCCGCCCAGTTCATCCGTCCACCCGGGGCAAAGCCGCCGGGGTTGTCGGTGGCGATGAGGTTGTCGAGCACCTCGGCGCCCTTGTTCGGGGTGGCGCCTTTTTCCAGGGTCAGGTGACGGCGCATGTCGACGATGGCATCGACGTGCTCGATCATCATCGGGCACTCCTCCACACACGCACGGCAGGTGGTGCACGACCACAGGGTTTCAGCGTCCACCAGGCCATTGACGATCGGCTGGTGCGGGTTGCCGCCATGTTCACCAATCGGCTTGCCTGGGTACGGGCTGCCGGCAAATTTGGCGTCGGTGCCGCCGGCCAGGCCGACGACCATGTCCTGGATGAGCTTTTTCGGGTTCAGCGGCTGCCCGGCGGCAAAGGCCGGGCATGCCGCCTCGCACTTGCCACACTGTACGCAGGCGTCGAAACCGAGCAGCTGGTTCCAGGTGAAGTCCTTGGGTTTTTCCACACCCAGCAGCGCCTGTGGATCTTCCAGGTCGATGGGCTTGAGCCCGGTGGAGCGACCACCGCCAAACCGCTCGGCGCGCCGGTGCCAGGCCAGGTGCAGGGCACCGGCGAAGGCGTGCTTCATCGGCCCGCCCCAGGTCATGCCGAAGAACAGCTCGGACACGCCCCAGAGCACACCAAGACCCAGCAGGGCAACCAGCACCCAGCCGCCGAAGCCATCCGGGAGGATGCCGGCCACCGGCAAGGTGGCGATGAAGAAACTGGCGGCGAACACCAGCAAGCTCTTGGGCAGGCGCATCCACGGTCCCTTGGACAGGCGCGAAGGCGGGTCGAGGCGGCGCTTGTAGACGAACAGCGCCCCGGCAAACATCAGCACCGTGGCAAACAGCAGGGCGTAGCCGAGGATCTTGTTGTGCAGGCCAAAGCCATGCACCAGGATCGCCAGGACCGCTGCCAGGACAAAACCGCCGGCAGTGGCAACGTGGGTATTGGCCATGTACTTGTCGCGGGCGACCACGTGGTGCAGGTCGACCATGTAGCGCCGGGGCATGGCCAGCAGCCCGCCCAGCAGATCGACCTTCGAGGGCCGGCCTTGGCGCCACATCCGCACGCGCCGCAAGGCGCCGAGGACGGCGAGGCCCAGGGCGGCGAACAGCAAAATGGGGATCACAGTGTTCAACATGGGAAGCTCCCAGCAGGAGCGGGCTTGCCCCGCGATAGCGATCCAGCAGCCACATCGCATCGCGGGGCAGGCCCGCTCCTACAGATCAGAAGTCTTTGCAGAGGCGCAAGGCGTCGTAGATGGCGGCATGGGTGTTGCGCTGCGCCACGCAGTCGCCGATGCGGTACAGCAGGTAGCCTTCGCCCGGCTGGCTGAGGATCGGCTGCGGCTGGATCGCAAAGAGTGCCTCGACGTCGATCTGGCCCTTGTTGCGCGAACCTTCCTTGAGCCCGTAGTAGAGCGCTTCGTCCGGCCGCACGCCGTTCTCGATCACCACCTGGTCGACCACCCGCTCCTCTTTGGCGCCGGTGTATTCGTTCTCCAGCACCGCCACCAGCTTGTCGCCCTCGCGGTAGACCTTTTCCAGCATCAGGTCGCCGGTCATGATCACTTCCTTGGGGTACATGCTGCGGTAGTAGGTGGGGAACGACGTACCGCCAATGGCCACGCCCGGCTTGATGTCGTCGGTGACGATCTCGACCTGGCTGCCCTTGTCGGCGAGGTAGTCGGCCACCGACATGCCGGTGAACTCGCAGATGGTGTCGTACACCAGCACGTTCTTGCCTGGCGCCACCTTGCCGTCGAGCACGTCCCAGCTACTGACCACCAGGCCTTCGGCCGCGCCCCAGTGTTCGTTCTGCTCCAGGAACGGATGCCCGCCCACGGCCAGCACGATCACGTCCGGGCGCAGGTCCTGGAGGGTGTCGATATCGGCCGCGGTGCCCAGGCGCAGGTCGACCTTCAGGCGCGCCAGCTCCAGCTGGTACCAGCGGGTAATACCGGCGATCTGGTCACGTTGCGGGGCCTTGGCAGCGATGGTGATCTGCCCGCCGATGGCGTCCTTCTTCTCGAACAAGGTCACGTCATGGCCACGCTCGGCCGCGACGCGCGCCGCCTCCATCCCCGCTGGCCCCGCGCCAACCACCACCACCTTGCGCTTGGGCCCGGTGGATTTTTCGATGATGTGCGGCACACCCATGTATTCGCGAGAGGTGGCGGCGTTCTGGATGCACAGCACATCGAGGCCCTGGTACTGACGGTCGATGCAGTAGTTGGCACCGACGCACTGCTTGATCTGGTCGATCTGGCCCATCTTGATCTTGGCGATCAGGTGCGGGTCGGCGATGTGCGCACGGGTCATGCCGACCATGTCCACGTAGCCGCCCTCAAGGATGCGGGTAGCCTGGTTCGGGTCCTTGATGTTCTGCGCGTGCAGCACTGGCACCTTGACCACTTCCTTGATGCCGGCAGCCAGGTGCAGGAACGGCTCCGGTGGATAACTCATGTTGGGGATAACGTTGGCCAGGGTGTTGTGGGTATCGCAACCCGAACCGATCACCCCGAAGAAGTCGAGCATGCCGGTGGCGTCGTAGTACTTGGCGATTTCCTTCATGTCCTCGTGGCTCAGGCCATCGGGGTGGAATTCGTCACCACAGATGCGCATGCCCACGCAGAAATCCGGGCCCACTTCGGCACGCACCGCCTTGATCACTTCCAGGCCGAACTTCATGCGCCCTTCAAAGCTGCCGCCCCATTCGTCGGTCCGCTTGTTGACCCGCGGGCTCCAGAACTGGTCGATCATGTGCTGGTGCACGGCCGACAGCTCGACGCCGTCCAGGCCGCCCTCCTTGGCCCGGCGCGCCGCTTGCGCGTAGTTGCCGATCACGCGCCAGATTTCCTCCGGCTCGATGGTCTTGCAGGTGGCGCGGTGCACCGGTTCGCGGATGCCCGAGGGCGACATCAGGGTTGGCCAGTTGAAGCCGTCCCAGCGCGAGCGACGGCCCATGTGGGTAATCTGGATCATGATCTTGGCGCCATGCTTGTGCATGGCATCGGCCAGGTTCTGGAAGTGCGGAATGATGCGGTCGGTGGACAGGTTCACCGAGGCCCACCACTCCTGCGGGCTGTCGATGGCCACCACCGAGGAGCCCCCGCAGATGGCAAGGCCGATACCGCCCTTGGCTTTCTCTTCGTAGTACTTCACATAGCGGGCGGTGGTCATGCCGCCATCGGTGGCGTAGACCTCGGCGTGCGCAGTGCTCAGTACCCGGTTGCGGATGGTCAGTTTGCCGATCTGGATCGGCTGGAACATTGCTTCGAAAGCCATGGCGGGATCCTCGACTTACAACGGCTTGACGATGAACAGGCCGTCGTCGTGGCCTTCTTCCGAACCGCCGTAGACCTGCTCGGCGACCGTGCGAATCTTGCTGCCGCGTGCTGCCAGGATCTGGTCCATGGCCCCGGCGAACCAGCCGGTGAACATGTAGTCGACCTTGCGCCCGACCTTGCCGTACACATAGACGAACGCCGAGTGCTCGAGCTTGACGCTGGCGGTGCCTTTATCCAGGTCGATGTCCTGGATCTTGAACAGGCCCCAGCCCCGCTGCGACAGGCGCTTCATGTAATGCTCGAACACCGCCACGCCTTCCAGGCCGTGGCATTCAGCCTCTTTCTCGCACCAGTGCCAGGCGGACTTGTAGCCGGCCTTGTAGAGGATCTCGGCATAGGCGTCGGCGCCCAGCACTTCCTCGATGCCCATGTGGTTGTTGACGAAAAAATGCCGTGGCACGTACAGCATCGGCAGGGCATCACTGGTCCATACACCGGTTTCGCTGTCGACTTCGATAGGCAATTGCGGGGCGATCTTGGCCATGCGTAAGAACTCCAGAATTCGAGGTTATTGTCGCCCTGTAGCCGCTACCGCTGGCTGCGACAAGGTTCGAAGAACCTTCATGCCGCCAGTGCAAGCACGACTGCTGTGCAGCCGATCGCAGCCTTCGGCAGCGGCTACAGGACAGCGTTGACGGTGGCGTTATTCGCCCCAGACATCCTTGAGGACGTTCACCCAGTTCTCGCCCATGATCTTGCGCACCACGCGCTCGGAATGGCCGCGCTTGAGCAGGGTCTCGGTGAGGTTGGGGAACTCGCCCACGGTGCGGATGCCCAGCGGGTTGATGATCTTGCCGAAGTTGGTCAGGCGCCGGGCGTAGCCCTTGTCGTGGGTCAGGTACTCGAAGAAGTCCTGGCCATGGCCCTGGGTGAAGTCGGTACCGATACCGATGGCGTCTTCACCGACGATGTTCATGGTGTATTCGATGGCTTCGGCGTAGTCGTCAATGGTCGAGTCGATGCCCTTGGCCAGGAACGGCGCGAACATGGTCACGCCGACAAAACCGCCATGGTCGGCAATGAACTTGAGCTCTTCATCAGATTTGTTGCGCGGGTGCTCCTTGAGCCCTGAGGGCAGGCAGTGGGAGTAGCACACCGGCTTTTTCGACTCGAGGATGACTTCTTCTGAAGTCTTGGAACCGACATGGGACAGGTCGCACATGATGCCCACACGGTTCATTTCGGCGACGATCTCGCGACCGAAACCCGACAGGCCGCCGTCGCGCTCGTAACAGCCGGTGCCCACCAGGTTCTGGGTGTTGTAGCACATCTGCACGATGCCCACGCCCAACTGCTTGAACACGTCTACATAGCCGATCTGGTCTTCGAATGCGTGGGCGTTCTGGAAGCCGAACAGGATGCCGGTCTTGCCCAGCTCCTTGGCCTTGCGGATGTCGGCGGTGGTGCGCACCGGCATCACCAGGTCGCTGTTCTCGCGGATCAGCTTCTGGCTGGCGGCGATGTTGTTGACCGTGGCCTGGAAGCCTTCCCAGACCGACACCGTGCAGTTGGCCGCAGTCAGGCCGCCCTTGCGCATGTCTTCGAACAGCTCGCGGTTCCATTTGGCAATGATCAGCCCGTCGATAACGATGCTGTCGGCGTGTAATTCGGCTGGGCTCATCAGGCTGTCCCCTTTATTGGCATTACCTGCGCCGAATCGTCTGCCGGCGCTTTGGGACCAGCATATGCCTAGGCGACAGGTCGCTAAGATGCAAAAACGACAGGGGAATTACCGAAAGCGTCAAAGCGCGACAAAGGGCTGTTGCAAAGGCTGCGCGCAGACTCTTTCACAGTTTTGCGACAAACCGCTCAAAGATTGACCGGGGCCGTTTCCCTAGCATGCACTGACCTTCATTGCCCCCAGGTGCATCATGCTTCGCTCGCCTCGCTCAGCCCTCTTGTTCAGTCTTCTGACCCTGGCCAGTGGCTGCGGCGAACGTGCCCCGCAACCTCAGCCAGAGATTCGCCAGGGCGACTATCAGGCGGTGATCGAACAACTGCGCCAGCGTATCCCCGCGCTGATGGACAAGAACCATGTGCCGGGGCTGTCGCTGGCATTGATCGACGGCCAGGCGCTGGTGTGGACCGAGGGTTTTGGCCTGGCCGACCAGGATTTGCATATGCGCGTGACGCCCGATACCGCGTTTCGCGCAGGCTCGTTGTCGAAGCTGTTCACTGCCAGCGCCACCCTGCAACTGGTCGAACAGCAGCGTCTGGCGCTCGATGCACCGTTGGCGCAAACCCTGCCGGAGTTTCGCGTGCGTTCGCGCTTTCACCCTGACGCCCACAGCGCCAACAACGCCGTGACCCTGCGTCGCCTGCTCAGCCACCAGGCCGGCCTGCCCAGCGAATACCTGCCCCGCCTGCGCAGCAGCGACCCGCTGAAATACCTGCCGCAAAAAGCCTCCGGGCTATGGCTGAGCAACCCACCCGGCACCCGCACGGTGTATTCCAACCTGGGGTTTGCCCTGCTGGGCGCGGCCATCGAGCGCAGCAGTGGGCAAACCTTTGAAACCCGCCTGCAGCAGCACCTGTTGCAACCCCTGGCGATGAAGCACTCAAGCTTCATCGGCAACAGTGAGCTGGAGCCCTTTCGCGCCCGCGGCTACCTGCAAGGCCGGCGCAGCGCCGATGCACAGATCCGCGACCTGCCGGCCGGTGGGCTATGGACAACACCCCGGGAGGTCGGCCAGTTCGTCCAGATGTTGTTTGCCGAGGGCCGCTACAACGGCCGACAGGTAATGAGCCAGGCGTCGATCCAGGCTATGTTCAGCCAGCAGAACCGCGCCAACGCCCTGGATTTCGACTGCCCTATGGGCCTCGCCTGGTACCTGGGCCCCTGTGGTGATCCGCAGGTCGGGACGAACCTTGCGCAGTGGCAGCACAGCGGGTCGACCGGCGATTTTGCCGCGCAATTGAGCATGCTGCCCGAACATCAGTTGGCGGTGGTGGTGATGGCCAACGCCGACACCGCCGAAGCGCTGGTCAGCGACCTGGCGACCCAGGCCCTGCGCCTGATGGTGCAGGCCCGGGGAGGCCAGCCGGACTGCCTGGATGACTGCAGCTACAGCCTGCCGTCGATGGCCACCGCCATGGTGCCGGGTGCCGACGACCGCCAGCGGGTGGCCGGGATCTATACCAGCCGGCTGGGTGTGGTGCGCATCAAGGATGAGCGCCAGCGCCTGTTCGCCGAGCTGGCCGGCAAGCGCGTCGAGCTGCTGCGCGACAGTGACGGCTGGCTGCGCCCGGAAAAGAAACTGCTGGGCCTCTGGGCACTGGACCTGGGCAAGCTCGAACAACTGCAACTGGATGTCGTGAGCGTCGCCGACAAACGCGTGCTGGTGGTGCGACGACACGGCCAGACCTTGCCCCTGGGTGAGCGCATCGACCCCCTGCCGTTGCCCGCCGACTGGCAGGACAGTGTCGGACGCTATCGGCTGGTGAGCCCGGGCGACACCTCACCCCTGCTCGATGGCCTGAACCTGCGCATCGAGCAGGGGCTGTTACTGGCGCAAGGGCGCCGGGCCGGCGAAAGCCTGATCGAGTTCGTGATCCAGCCAATCGATAGCGAACATGCCCTGCTGGCCGGCAGCGGCCAGGACCAGGGCAACACCCTGAGCCGCTACAGCGATGGGCTGAGGGTGCTGGGCTACCGCTTTGTACGCAGCCCGGCGGCCAATACCGTTGTGCAGTTCTGAGGCTCAGGCTGCGTCATGGGGCCAGGTCAGGACAAACAGCGCCCCGCCCGCTTCGGCATCGCGCACATCGGCCTGGCCACCGTGCCATTGCGACACCCGGCGAACCAGCGCCAGCCCCAGGCCAAAGCCGCCGGTGCGGCGGTCACGGCTGGCATCCAGTCGCGAGAACGGTTCGAAGATCTTCTCCCGGGCATTGAAAGGCACTCCCGGGCCATCGTCCTCCACCACGATCCGGTACCACTCGCCCTCACGCTCCAGACGCACTCGTACTTCGCGTTCGGCATAGCGAATGGCGTTGCGCAGCAGGTTGATCACCGCCCGGGCCATGAACCGTGGTTCGATGCGGATCGATTGCACCGTGCAGGCATCCAGCACCAGCTGAATACCTGCGGCCTCCGCCTCCAGGGCCACCGCCCCCAGCACACTGTCGATCCAGTTGGCGGCCTGGATGGTTTCGCGCTTGATCTCGGTGGCGCCGCGCTCGAGGCTGGCGTAGGTCAGCAGCTCCGAGACCATTTCTTCAAGGTCGCCGAGGTCGGCATGCATGTCATCGATCAACGCACCGCAGACCTCCTGGCGCGACAGTTGGCGCAATTGCTCAAGCTCGAAGGTCAGCCGGGCAATGGGCGTGCGCAACTCGTGGGACACCGCATTGGTCAGCTCGCGCTGATTGGCGATCAGCCCCTCGATGCGCCCGGCCATCTGGTTGAAGTGATCGGCCAGCTCACGGATGTTGGAGCGGCGCGACAGATGGATACGCGAGCGCAGGTCGTTGTCACCAAAGCGCTGCGCCGCCAGGCGCAGGCCCTCGAGGTCACGCCAGTGCGGGCGCACCCAGAGAAACAGGGCAATGGCAATCAGGGCGGCCAGCATGGCATAGGCACCGATGGTGTAGGCCTCGGTCACCTCGGGCTCTGCGGGCAGGTCGATGCTCAACACTTGCGGGCCGCCATCGATGGTCACGATGAACTGGGTGAAGTCCTTGCGCACCACCAGTTGGTCGCTGGCCAACAATGCTTGCTCGCGTTTGTCGAGCTGCAACAGGTCGGTTTCAATCAGCTTCAGGCCAAGGCCGTAATGCGCTTGCAGCTCGGCGAGTTTCTGCGGGCGCGCCCCGCTGTCCAGCGGGCGCAGTTGCTCCACCAGGCTGTAGGCCGGGCCACGCACGGCCTCGCGGTGATACCGCTCAAGCGGCCCATCGAGCAGCCAGGTAAACACATGGTCGACCGCCGTGATCGACAGGGCGAACCCCAGTACCAAGGTGATGTACAGGCCAAGGAACAGACGCAGCATCTACAGCTCCCAGGCGAAGGGATTGAACAGGTAGCCCTTGCCCCAGACGGTCTTGATGCACACCGGCTCGCGGGGGTTGTCGTGGAGTTTGTTGCGCAGCTTGCTGACATAAACGTCGACACTGCGGTTCAGGCCATCGAAGGCGATGCCGCGAATGCGGTTGAGGATGTCGTCACGCGAGAGAATCTGCCCCGCCGAGCTTGCCAGCAACCACAGCAGCTCGAACTCCATGGTGCTCAGCTCGATCAGCTCATCGCCCAGGCGCGCTTCGCGGCTGGCGCGGTCGATGCTCAGGCGCCCGAATTCCAGGCTGTCGCGCCCGGGGGCATCGCTGCCCTGGCGCCGCTGCAACGCACGCAGCCGGGCCAGCAGCACCGGAGGCTTTATGGGTTTGATCACGTAGTCGTCGGCGCCAGACTCAAGACCCAGGATATGGTCCAGGTCATCCTCGCGGGCCGTGAGGATGACGATCGGCGTTGCCGCCTGGCTGCGGATCGCCCGGCACACCTGCAAGCCGCTGAGCCCGGGTAGCATCAAGTCGAGCACCACCAGCGCTGGCTTGAAGGCCAGGAAGGCTTCCAGCGCTTCGTCGCCGCGATGCACGCAATGCACGTCAAAGCCGTGTTCGGCGAGAAAATGCGCCACCAGGCCGGCCAGTTTCAGGTCGTCCTCGACCAGCAGTACCTTGAACAGTCCCGCACTTTCCATGGCGTTTCCAGAGGGTATCGAAGGGTTGAAGAGTATAGATAACGGCCAATCGCCGAGTTTATGTGCCCGGCCCCGGCACGTCTGTGAATAAGTGTTCATGTGCGCTGCACGCTTTTTTACAGCTGCTGCGGCTACCCTGTTCTTTGCTGTGGCGCTGAGCGAGAATCGGCGCCCATGTTCCCGCAGGCTATTGGAGGATGTCGCAGATGAGATCGATGGTAGGGCTGGCCCTGGTGTTGCTGGCATTCGGCGTCCAAGCGCAAGAGGACGAGAGCGCAACGCCGTGCGACAACGTCGAGACTGATCCGCAGGCCTATGAATGCGCCTTGTACAGCCGCCAGAGCGCCGAACGCGAGCTCAATGCCGCCTTCAACGACCAGCTCGATCGCATCAAGGAGCAGTACAGCGGCAAGCCGACGCGGATTGCCGAACTGAGCAAGCGCCTGCGTGACGCCGAGGCGGTGTGGCAACAGTTGCGTGACGCCGACTGCAAGGTCGAGACCTACGCCGAGCAACCTGGCAGCAAGGCGTTTGAAGTGGCCCAGAACACCTGCCTGGCCCAGCGCAGCGATGATCGCTCCGAATACCTGCAATCACTTGGCCTGCAATAACCCCTGACCCGAGGTATGAATGAAAGTCTGCGGAATCGAAATCAAGGGCAGCGAAGCCCTGCTGGCCGTGGTCGCACTGGAGGCTGGAAGCCCGGCCCACCTGGCCGCGGCAACGAAAAAGCTCGGTCTGGAAGACGACGAACTGGCGGACAACGTCAAAGCCTTTGCAAGCCTCGCCCGGCAGTTTGTCAGCGAGCACGGCATCACTCACCTGGCCATCAAGAAGCGCAGCAAGAAAGGCGACTTCGCCGGCGGGCCCACCACGTTCAAGATCGAAGGCATCCTGCAATTGCTGGACGCTTGTGAAGTGGCCCTGGTGTCGCCGCAAACTGTCAGCGCCCAGGCCAAGAAGCACAACATCGAGCCGCCCGCCTCGCTGAACAAATACCAGCACGAAGCCTACAAAAGCGCCTGCGCCCTGCTGCTCACCCGCCGCTGATCGCTGCGGCCTGCGGCTTGCGGTCTTCACGCGGGCAGCGCTCGAAACGCCCGCGATAGCAGCGGGTGAAATAGGACGCCGATTCGAAGCCGCAGGCTATCCCCACTTCCAGCACGCTCATGTCGGTCTGGCGCAGCAGTTGCCGCGCCTTGTCCAGGCGCAGGCGCAGGTAGAAGCCGCTGGGGGTGTCGTGCAGGTACAGGCGGAACAGGCGCTCCAGCTGACGCCGGGTAACCTGCACCGACTCGGCCAGCACCAGGGTGTTGAGCGGTTGCTCGGTGTTGCGCTCCATCTCGCCGATCACCTGCACCAGTTTCTTGTTGCTGATGCCGTAGCGTGAGGCGATCTGCATGCGCTGGTGGTCCTGGCGCGGGCGGATACGGCCCAGCACGAACTGCTCCGACACCTGGATCGCCAGCGGTGCGCCGTGGGCCTGGGCGACCAGGTCGAGCATCAGGTCGATGGAGGCGGTGCCACCGGCCGAAGTGATACGCCGCCGGTCCACCTCGAACAACTCCTGGGTCGCCTGCAGCTGCGGGTACGACTCCTTGAAGGCCTCCAGCGCCTCCCAATGCAGGGTCACCCGGTGGCCGTCGAGCAGGCCTGCCTCGGCCAGGACTACCGCACCGGTGTCGATGCCGCCGAGCACCACACCGTCGTGATCGAGCTTGCGCAGCCAGTGCTGCAGCGCAGGTGTGAAGCTACCCAACGGCTCGAACCCGGCCACCACCAGCAAGGTTGCACCCTTGGCGAGCGGCTGCAGCGCGCCATCGGCATTGACCGACATGCCATTGCTGGCCTGCACCGCCCCGCCCTCTATGCTCAACACCTGCCAGCGGTACAGCCCGCCGCGAAAGCGGTTGGCCACCCGCAGCGGCTCGATCGCCGAAATAAAACCGATCGCGGAAAAACCGGGGAGCAACAGAAAGTAGAAATCCTGGGGCATAGCGAACGACTCGACGGCCACGGGTCTGCGGTTAATACCCTGCAGGTCGCCACTGTGCAAGTGCTGGTCGCCAGGGTGCGTATTTTCCCGTTGCGGTGCGCGTAGTTTGATCAGCACGGCACGCAGAGGCCGCCCCCTATAACAATTAGAACTGCCGTTGGAGGAGCCACCATGAACAGATTGATCAGCCGTAGCCTGCTGACGCTCGTCGGTACCGCAATCCTCAGCACCAACGTATGGGCCGCAGAGCCGGCCGTTTGCAAGAACGTACGCCTCGGCGTGGTCAACTGGACCGATGTCATGGCCACCAGCGCCATGACCCAGGTCCTGCTCGACGGCCTGGGCTACAAGACCAAGCAGACCAGTGCCTCGCAACAGATCATCTTCGCCGGCATTCGCGACAATCGCCTGGACATGTTCCTGGGTTACTGGAACCCGATCATGACCCAGACCATCACCCCCTTCATCAAGCAGAACCAGGTCAAGGTCCTCGACCAGCCAAGCCTCGACGATGCCCGCGCCACCCTCGCCGTACCCAAGTACCTGGCCGACAAGGGCCTGAAAACCTTCGCCGACATCGCCAAATTCGAGAAGGAACTGGGCGGCAAGATCTACGGCATCGAGCCCGGCTCGGGCGCCAACACCCAGATCAAGGCGATGATCAGCAAGAACCAGTTTGGCCTGGGCAAATTCCAACTGGTCGAATCCAGCGAGGCCGGCATGCTCGCCGCCGTCGATCGCGCCGTGCGGCGCAAGGAGGCGGTGGTGTTCTTCGGCTGGGCGCCGCACCCGATGAACGTCAACATCGAAATGGCGTACCTGAGCGGCAGCGAAGACGCCCTGGGCCCGGATGAAGGCCGCGCCACAGTGTGGACCGTCACCGCCCCGGATTACGCCGAGCGCTGCCCTAACGTGAACAAACTGCTGACCAACCTGACCTTCAGCGCCGAAGACGAGAGCCGCATGATGCAACCGCTGCTCGAACACAAGGACGCCCTGGCCTCCGCCCGCCAGTGGCTCAAGGATCATCCTGAAGACCAGAAGCGCTGGCTCGAGGGCGTGACCACCTTTGACGGCAAACCGGCTGCCGACAACCTTCAGCTCACTGCCAACTGACTTCATCGCGGGGCAAGCTCCTCACAGGCCTCTGTGGGAGCGGGCTTGCCCCGCGACAACCCCCGACACGCGCCAAGGAACCCCGCCATGAACCATGACGTCATCATCACCTGCGCCCTCACTGGCGCCGGCGACACCGCCAGCAAGAGCCACCTGGTACCGGTTACTCCCAAGCAGATCGCAGCAGCCGCAGTCGAAGCCGCCAAGGCCGGTGCCACCGTGGTCCACTGCCATGTCCGCGACCCACAGACCGGCCGCTTCAGCCGCGATGTGGCGC
>RCUI01000058.1_pt1 | contig 41790 bp, 37 predicted proteins | sample 2166121 | NCBI WGS metagenome assembly RCUI01 (sample SAMN09932700, study PRJNA488358) | compost metagenome | feature: garden; material: soil; isolation source: compost soil in succinic acid-enriched culture | place: Germany: Experimental Botanical Garden Goettingen | collected 2016-01-27
TGGGCGGTGTCGGCGATGTGCAGCTGTTCGGCATGGGCGACTACTCCCTGCGGGTATGGCTGGACCCGAACAAGACCGCCTCGCGCAACCTCACCGCCAGTGACGTGGTCGCCGCCATTCGCGAGCAGAACCGTCAGGTCGCTGCGGGTCAGTTGGGCGCGCCACCCGCACCGGGCAGCACCAGCTTTCAATTGTCGGTCAACACCCAGGGCCGCCTGGTCACCGAAGAAGAGTTCGAGAACATCATCATTCGCTCCGGTGCCGAGGGTGAAATCACCCGCCTCAAGGACATCGCACGGGTCGAGTTGGGGTCGAGCCAGTACGCCCTGCGCTCACTGCTGAACAACCAGCCGGCGGTGGCCATCCCGATCTTCCAGCGCCCTGGGTCCAACGCCATCGAGATCTCCGATGAAGTGCGCTCGAAAATGGCCGAGCTCAAGAAAGACTTCCCCGAAGGCATGGACTACAGCATCGTCTACGATCCCACTGTGTTCGTCCGCGGCTCGATCGAGGCGGTGGTTCACACCTTGTTCGAAGCGTTGGTGCTGGTGGTCCTGGTGGTGATCCTGTTCCTGCAGACCTGGCGCGCTTCGATCATTCCGCTGGTGGCCGTACCGGTCTCCTTGATCGGCACCTTTGCAGTGATGCACCTGTTCGGTTTCTCGCTCAACGCGCTGTCGCTGTTCGGCCTGGTGCTGGCCATCGGTATCGTGGTGGACGACGCCATCGTCGTGGTGGAAAACGTCGAGCGTAACATCGGCCTGGGGTTGAACCCCTTGCAGGCGACGCAAAAGGCCATGGGCGAAGTGACCGGGCCGATCATTGCCACGGCCCTGGTACTGTGTGCGGTGTTCGTACCCGCCGCGTTCATCTCCGGCCTTACCGGGCAGTTCTACAAGCAGTTCGCCTTGACCATTGCCATCTCGACCGTGATCTCGGCGTTCAACTCGCTGACCCTCTCGCCTGCGCTGGCAGCGGTACTGCTCAAAGAACACCACGCGCCCAAGGACCGATTCTCCCGTGTACTTGAACGCCTGTTGGGTGGCTGGCTGTTCAGCCCGTTCAACCGCTTCTTCGACCGTGCCAGTCATAGCTATGTCGGTGCCGTCGGCCGGGTCATCCGCAGCAGTGGCATTGCCCTGTTCGTCTATGGCGGCCTGATCGTCATGACCTGGCTGGGCTTCTCCTCGACACCGACCGGATTCGTGCCGGCGCAGGACAAGCAATACCTGGTGGCCTTCGCTCAACTGCCCGACGCAGCCAGCCTCGATCGCACTGAAGCGGTGATCAAAAAGATGAGCGAGATCGCCCTCAAACAGCCGGGCGTGGCTGACTCGGTGGCCTTCCCAGGCCTGTCGATCAACGGTTTCACCAACAGCCCGAACAGCGGCATCGTGTTCACGCCGCTCAAGCCGTTCGATGAGCGCAAGGACCCGAGCCAGTCGGCGGCGGCCATTGCCGCCGCGCTGAACGCGCAGTTCGCTGATATCGAAGACGCCTACATCGCGATCTTCCCACCGCCGCCGGTACAGGGGTTGGGCACTATCGGTGGCTTCCGCCTGCAGATCGAGGACCGTGGCAACCTGGGTTACGAGGCGTTGTACAAAGAAACCCAGAACATCATCGCCAAAAGTCAGAACGTGCCAGAGCTTGCCGGCTTGTTCACCAGCTATCAGGTCAACGTGCCGCAGGTCGATGCCGCCATCGACCGGGAAAAGGCCAAGACCCACGGCGTGGCCATCAGCGATATCTTCGACACCCTGCAGATCTACCTGGGCTCGCTGTATGCCAACGACTTCAACCGTTTTGGCCGTACCTATCAGGTCAACGTCCAGGCAGAACAACAGTTCCGTCTCGAAGCGGAGCAAATCGGTCAGCTGAAAGTGCGCAACAACCAGGGCGAGATGATCCCGCTGGCGACCTTCATCAAAGTCAGCGATACCTCGGGGCCTGACCGGGTGATGCACTACAACGGCTTCATTACCGCCGAAATCAACGGTGCCGCGGCCCCCGGCTACAGCTCCGGCCAGGCGGAAGAGGCCATCGAAAAACTGCTCAAGGAAGAACTGCCCAATGGCATGACCTTCGAATGGACCGAGCTGACCTACCAACAGATTCTGTCCGGCAATACCGCGCTGTTCGTCTTCCCGCTTTGCGTACTGCTGGCCTTCCTCGTGCTGGCCGCTCAGTACGAAAGCTGGAGCCTGCCGTTGGCGGTGATCCTGATCGTGCCGATGACCCTGCTGTCGGCGATCACCGGGGTGATCCTGTCGGGAGGTGACAACAACATCTTCACCCAGATCGGCTTGATCGTACTGGTGGGGCTGGCGTGCAAGAACGCCATCCTGATCGTCGAGTTCGCCAAGGACAAACAGGCCGAGGGCCTCGACCCGCTGGCTGCGGTGCTGGAAGCCTGCCGCCTGCGTCTGCGGCCGATCCTGATGACCTCGATTGCCTTCATCATGGGTGTGGTGCCGCTGGTGTTCTCCTCGGGTGCCGGTGCCGAAATGCGCCATGCCATGGGTGTGGCGGTGTTCTCCGGAATGATCGGGGTGACCTTCTTCGGGCTGCTGCTGACACCGGTGTTCTTTGTCCTGATCCGTCGCTATGTCGAACGCAGCCAGGCGCGCAAGGCGGCTCGTGTACTGAAGCTGGAGAGCCACGCATGAACCGTTTGAAACTTATGCTTCCCAACCTGCTGGTGCTGGCCCTGGCGGCCTGCGCCGTCGGGCCGGACTACAAGACCCCGGATACTGCGGCGGCACAACTGAGCGCCGCCAATGAGCCGAACGCCAGGACGGCGTTTGACCGTAGTCGCTTCGAAAGCACCTGGTGGAAGCAGTTTGATGACCCAGTACTCAACCAACTGGTCAGCCAGTCGCTGCAAGGCAACCGCGAGTTGCGTGTGGCCTTTGCCCGCCTCAAGGCAGCCCGGGCAATTCGCGACGACGTCAGCAACGATGCCCTGCCGACCGTGACCAGCCGCGTCAGCAGCGAGTTGGGCAAGGGCCAAATACCAGGGCAGACCGAGGACCGGGTCAATAGCGAGCGCTATGATCTGGGCCTGGACATGGCCTGGGAGCTGGACCTGTTCGGTCGCATCCAACGGCAGTTGGAAGCCAGTGAGGCCCAGCAGGATGCAGCCCAGGCCGACCTGCAACAGCTGCAGGTCAGCTTGATCGCCGAGCTGGTCGATGCCTATGGTCAACTGCGGGGGGCGCAACTACGCGAGAAAATTGCCCTGGCCAACCTCAAGACCCAGGAGGATTCGCGGGGCATCACTGAAACGTTGCGCGACGCCGGCGTCGGCAACGACCTTGATGTAGTGCGGGCTGATGCACGATTGGCAGAGGTGGAAGCCACGGTGCCGCAACTGCAGGCTGAACAGGTACGGGCACGCAATCGTATTGCCACCCTGCTGGGGCAACGTCCGGACGCCTTGAGCGTCGACCTGTCACCGGCACAACTGCCGGCCATTGCCAAGGCCCTGCCGGTGGGTGATCCGGGGGAACTACTCAAGCGTCGTCCGGATATCCGCAGTGCCGAACGCCAACTGGCAGCGGCGACCGCCAACATTGGTGTGGCCACCGCCGACCTGTTCCCGCGGGTCAGCCTTAGCGGCTTCCTCGGCTTTACCGCTGCTCGCGGCTCGCAATTGGGTTCGTCAGCGGCACAAGCCTGGGCCTTGGGGCCGAGCATCACGTGGGCTGCGTTCGACCTGGGCAGTGTGCGCGCGCGTCTGCGCGGTGCCAATGCCGATGCCGAAGGGGCGCTGGCCAATTACGAGCAGCAGGTCTTGCTGGCCCTGGAAGAGTCGGAAAACGCATTCAGTGACTACAGCAAACGTCAGCAACGCTTGCTCGCCCTGCTACGCCAGAGCGAGGCCAGTCGCAAGGCTGCCGATCTGGCGTCGATCCGCTATCGCGAAGGCACGGTGGACTACCTGGTGCTACTCGACGCTGAACGTGAGCGCTTGAGCGCCGAAGACGCTCAGGCCCAGGGTGAGGTGGACCTTTACCGTGGCATCGTCGCCATTTACAAGGCCCTGGGTGGCGGCTGGCAAACCGAGCGCGTCGCCACCATCAACTGATTCAACCGCTCCTTTGGTTGGTTTCTGACCGGCCCTTTGCCTCGCCTGCTCGCGCTCGCGGGGCTTTTTTGTGGTGTTTCAAAGGTTATCGGCGCAAGGGGCTGAGTGCTTGACGCGCGCGATCAGCCCGCACCCTAAACACCCAACCCTCAGGCGTCTCTTGCTCGCCAGCGTGTACTCCATTTGACGTCGCCCCCCCTACTGACCCAAGCTGACGCCTTTGTCGGTTGCGCGCCCCGGATTCACCCATGTCGAAACAACGCCAATACACCCTTATCAGCTTGATCCTGCTTCTCGTTTTGGGCCTGGCGGTGTATTTCTGGCGTGGCGACAGCCCCACCCCGACGCCAGCACTCAAGCACTCTTACAGCAAAGCGGTCGCCATGGCTCATAACGGCCAGCCCGGTGCAGCCAGGGTGCTATATCAGCAACTGCAGCGCACGGACCTTTCCGCCATACGCCGCGCCGGCCTCTACGCTGAACTGCCCAATTACCCCTCACCCCTGGCATTGAAATTGGCCAGCCAAGACCTGCAGCACGACGATCCATTGGTACGTCGCGCGGCGATCGCCAGCATTCAGGCAATGCTGCCCGGTGCCCAGCGTAGCCTGGTACTTGCACCGCTACTCGATGATGAAGAGCAAAGTGTGCGCTTTGCCGTGGTCGATGCGTTACTGGAATTGGGGCCGGACGATATCGGCCTATATTTCAACCCCTTGCAGCACACGCTTGAGCAGTATCAACACGTTCTTGCGCAACAGACCGACGACCCAGCCGCCCAGTTACACCTGGCTCAGTTGTATCTACACGAAAATAACTTTCAAGACGCGACCGCAGCCGTGGAGCGAACCCTGCAGTTGGAGCCTGACAACCTTCAGGCTCTGGCCGTGCACGTTCAGGTGCTGGAGCGCCAAGGCCAGACCGATGCCTCGCGCCAAGTTCTAGCCAATGCCTTGCAGTTGCAGCCGGACTCCGCCTTCCTGCAGCACGAACTGGGGCGTTGGCTGCTGCGTCATGGCCAGGACGAGTATGCCCTGCTGGCCTTCGCCCGGGCCCTGGAGCTGGAACCGGACAACAATGAGTACCGTTACACCCTGGCCACCAGCCTGCATCAGCTCGACCAGGTAGAACCGGCACAGAAGCAGCTCGAAACACTGCTTTCTCGTGATCCGGCCAACCGCAAAGCCAGGGTACTGTTGATTGAATACTGGAAAGAAACCGGGCAGATGCAGAATGTGCAGGTTCTGTTGGCGCAACTCGAGCAGTTGAACCCCGATGACCCGCTGGTACAGCAGGGCCTCTAGGCTCTGTACGATAAGCCTTGATACTCGGTGATGCTGCGCTGAAAACAGCCTCGGAATGCTCATCTACAACCCGTAAACTCCGCTTCCTCGGCTGTTTTCGTCTTGCCTGACCTTCGTCTCAAAACTTTTCATACAGAGCCTAGGGCGCAGCGCCGGGGCGCAAGGTATTAGCGGCCGATGTCTTCGTCCCACAGCGCTGGCCGAGCGGCAATGAAATTTTTCATCATGCTGATACAGGCGTCATTGTGCTGAACCTGCAGCGTCACGCCACGGGATTCAAGCAACGCTTCTTCCCCCATGAACGTCTGGTTTTCACCGACGATCACCCGTTTGATCCCGTATAGCAGAATTGCGCCACTGCACATCGCACAGGGAGACAAGGTGGTGTACAGCGTCGACTCGGCATACACCTGGGCGGATTGACGGCCGGCGTTCTCCAGCGCATCCATTTCGCCATGCAAAATAGCGCTGCCCGATTGTACTCGCCGGTTATGCCCACGACCGATGATCCGTCCTTTGTGCACCAGCACTGAACCGATCGGTATCCCACCTTCAGCCAGCCCCTGTTGAGCTTCGTCGATAGCGGCCTGCATGAATTCATCTGTTTGCGTTGGGGTGCTGCTCATGAGGCGCTTGACTCCACTGGCTAACTTCAAGGTTGCAGCAAGGCTAGCATACCGCCAGCCAGGAATGGCAACCCAGCCAAGCACTACTATGCTGTAGGGGTTTTCCTCGGTGATCCGGCCGGACCGGGTCCGATCCAGCGAAGGGAGCCTGGTGATGAGCAAGAAGATTCTGGTGGTGCTGACCAATACGGCCAAATACCCAACACTCAAGCGTGCCACCGGGCTCTGGTTGGGTGAGGCGGTGCATTTTGTCGAAAAAGTCGAAAAAGCCGGCTACAAAGTCGATTACCTCAGCCCTGCCGGTGGCTACGTGCCGATTGATCCCCATAGCCTGACCATGGCTGAAGACATTGACTGGCAGTGGTACAACGACAAGGCGTTCATGAACCGCCTGGGCAACAGTCTAAGCCCAGGCCAGGTCAAGGCCCAGGACTATGCCGCGATCTACTACGCGGGCGGGCATGGCGTTATCTGGGACTTCCCGGAGAATACCGAGCTTCAGGGTTTAGCACGTAGGATCTTCGAAGCCGGAGGGGTGGTCGCGTCGGTCTGCCATGGTGCCGTAGGCTTGCTCAGCATCAAGCTCAGTGACAACTCACTCCTGGTCAAAGATCGCGAAGTGACCGGTTTCTCCAACGTCGAAGAACAACTGGCTGAACTGGACAAAGTGGTGCCCTACCTCACCGAAACCGAACTGCTCGCTCGAGGCGGCCTCTATCGCAAGGCAGACGACCCATGGAAGCCGTTTGCCATCACTGACCAAAAGGAAGGCCGGTTGATTACGGGTCAGAACCCTAAGTCCGCTGGCGCGGTAGCTGAGTTGGTGCTGACAGCATTGGGCGGCCGTAAACACGTTTGACCTGGCGCACTCGCTGAAAGGTACTACAAACGCTAACAATGGTGCCTACAGGCGCCTCAGGGGCATTTCTCTATGCTGACCACCGGTTCAGCATAGAGGCACCCACCATGGTTCCAGCCCCCAACGCCGGGCGTAGTGTGATCGAGTTTTTGGTGACCGTTCTGATCGGAATGGCGCCGATCGCCTGCGGCTTGCTCGTACTCGTATGGCAAGTAGACCGTAAACAAGAAGAAACGATTGAGGTAACGGCACGTGAAGCCGTGTATGCAATTGACAGAGTGGTCGAGTCGCTACACACCACCAGCAGACAGGCCGTGGAGCTGCTGGGCAGCCCGTGCGAAGACGTTCTGTCCGAATTACGTCAAACGTTAGTCCGACAGCCGAATGCACGCTCATTGTCACTCGAAAAACAGGAGCGGATTTACTGCAACACCCTCTATGGTTCGACTGACATTGCAATGGCGGCAGATAGCTACATCAACGGGCGACTGCGCATACACACCAGCAACAGAGCAACCCCGGATACGCCCATCCTGCTGTATCGACTTCAGGCGAACGATCACGCCGTCATCACTGCCGCCAACCTCCGGGCCTTGCAGGTAGAACTGCTCGGGTTCCAGAACTCAGTCGTACTCAGCCTGCAATTTGGTCAGCAATTTGTCTGGGCAACGGCCAATGGTGAGTCGTACCAGGTACCCAACCATGCAGAAAACACCACACAACTGATCTCGGAGCGGTATGGGTACACCGTCCATGCGGGCTACCCAGCCGGGGAATCCTGGCAGGTCATACGTCAGGCGATGCAAGCAACCCTACCCTCACTGCTGCTGGTAGGCATCATGACCTCCGCAGCCGCCTCTTGGGGCTTGTTCAGAAGAGAAAGAGCCCGCCCAGCATCACCCCAGCGCTGAAAGCGCAACAAAAAAGGCCATTGGGGTTAAGCCCAATGGCCTTTCCTGTGGCTGACCCGGATTACTCGGCGTTCAACACACCTCGGCGGACCTGATCGCGCTCGATGGACTCGAACAGCGCCTTGAAGTTACCTTCGCCGAAACCATCATCGCCCTTGCGTTGAATGAACTCGAAGAATACCGGCCCCATCAGGGTTTCCGAGAAAATTTGCAGCAACAGACGCTTGTCGTCGGGCTGCGAAGAGCCGTCCAGCAAGATGCCCCGCGCCTGCAATTCACCTACCGGCTCGCCGTGACCTGGCAAGCGGCCTTCGAGCATTTCGTAATAGGTGTCAGGCGGTGCGGTCATGAATCGCATGCCAATCTTCTTCAGGGCGTCCCAGCTCTTGAGCAAGTCATCGGTGAGGAACGCGACGTGCTGAATGCCTTCACCGTTGAACTGCATCAGGAACTCTTCGATCTGCCCGGCGCCCTTGGACGACTCTTCGTTCAGCGGGATGCGGATCATGCCATCAGGCGCCGTCATGGCCTTGGAGGTCAGACCGGTGTATTCGCCTTTGATATCGAAGTAACGGATTTCACGGAAGTTGAACAGCTTCTCGTAGAACGCCGCCCAGTAGGCCATGCGCCCGCGGTAGACGTTGTGGGTCAGGTGATCGATGATCTTCAGGCCCGCGCCTACCGGATGACGGTCGACACCTTCGATGAAGTTGAAGTCGATATCGTAGATCGAGCTGCCTTCTTCGAAACGGTCGATCAGGTACAGCGGCGCACCGCCGATGCCTTTGATCGCCGGCAGGCGCAGCTCCATCGGACCGGTTTCGATTTCCACCGGCTGAGCCCCCAGTTCCAGGGCACGGGCGTAGGCCTCATGGGCGTTGCGCACGCGAAAAGCCATGCCGCATACCGACGGACCGTGCTCGGCCGCGAAGTACGAAGCGATGCTTTTCGGTTCGTTGTTGAGGATCAGGTTGATGTCACCCTGGCGGTACAGGTGCACATCCTTGGAACGGTGGGTCGCCACCTTGGTGAAGCCCATGATCTGGAAGATCGGCTCCAGGACGCCAGGGGTCGGCGAAGCGAACTCGATGAATTCGAAGCCCATCAGGCCCATCGGGTTTTCAAAAATGTCGGCCATGCTCATTACCTCATCATCAAAGCGCTAAAAACGGTGATTACTTGCTATCGATGTCGAGCGAAGATGGCGGCGCGCAGGAGATGCCCCTCACACTGCGTGCGAGGTAGTCACCATAGATCAGCTTGAACCCATGACACTTCATATGGACCCATTCTCGGCGGGTTGATTCCTCGTTAATGAGGAACCTTATTATTGTATGCGTAAGGTGATTCTACAGTGCGTAATCCAATTTGTCGCACTTTAAGTGCAGTCACCTTGGCGACGTACGGCTATCCTCTGCACAGTTCGGTTCTTTCAGGTTAGTCGCCATGCCCCTATCGGTACACCATCGCCGCCCGCGTCGCCCGCTGCGTTTGCTGTTGCCGTGGCTGGTGGGTGCCCTGCCGGTTCTTTGCGGGCTGCTGATCATGTACTGGCAGGCCGAGCGCGAATTGCAAGGCCGCAGCGAGGCCAGCGCCAAACAGACGGCCACCCAGATCGAACGCATCCTCGACAATATCTCCGCCGCTGCCCGGGACCTGCTGCCGCTGGCAGGGCTTCCCTGCGTCGAGGAAAAACTGGCCCTGCGCGACCAGGTCACCCGGCGCGCCTTCGTGCGCTCCACCAACCTGGTGTACCGCGGTGAGCTGTATTGCAGTTCGCTGTTCGGCCCCTATAGCGAACCGGTGCATGACAGCGACTATACCCAGGGCACACTGTGGCTGATGAGCGGGAACTCCGTAACCCCCGGCCATGCGCTGCTGGTGTACCGCGTCACTGAAGGTGATCGCGGCGCCATCAGTACGGTGGATGGCGATCACCTGATCAGCGCCCTGCACCTGCTCGATGCGGATGTTCACCCGCTGCTGCAAATCGGCTCGCACTGGATGGACCGTGATGGCAACGTCAAGGATGGTCCACTGCCAGTCGCTGAAGTCGCTGCTGCCCAAGTCACGTCGACGCGCTATCCGTTCTCCATCCACAGCGGCTACGCCCAAGGCAAGGTCGGCGAGTTGATGCGCAGTGAATACCCGGCCCTGTTCGGCCTGCTGGTGGTGCTTGGCGCCATCGCCGGTGTGACCTGCTACTGGCAATTGCGTCGGGTCACCTCACCGCGCGCCGAATTACAACGCGCCATGGAGGCCCAGGAGTTTCTGCCCTATTTTCAGCCGGTGGTGCGCCGTGGCGACTACCGCTGGGCCGGCGTGGAAGTGTTGATGCGCTGGCAACATCCGCGTGATGGCCTGGTGCGCCCGGACCTGTTCATTCCGTACGCCGAACACAGTGGCCAGATCGTGCCGATGACCCGCCAACTGATGCAGCGCACCGCCGAGCTGTTGGCCCCCCATGCCGACACACTGGACGACGGCTTCCATGTCGGCATTAATATCACGGCTGACCACTGCCAGGACTTGACCCTGTACGACGACTGCCAAGCCTTTCTTGCTGCCTTTCCTGCGGACAAAGTGGTGCTCACCCTGGAGCTGACCGAGCGCAAGCTCATCGTCCCCAGCGAGGTTACCCATACCTTGTTCAGTAAACTCCATGAGCTGGGGGTGTTGATCGCGCTGGATGACTTTGGCACTGGCCAGTCCAGCCTCGCCTACCTGCAGCAGTTCAAAGTCGACTACCTGAAGATCGATCAGAGCTTTGTCGCCATGATCGGCGGCGACGCGCTGTCCTTGCATATCCTTGACAGTGTCATTGAGCTGTCGAGCAAGCTGGGGTTGGGGATTGTCGCCGAAGGCGTGGAAACCGAAGCGCAACGTGACTACCTGGACCGGCACAACGTCGATTTCCAGCAAGGCTACCTGTTCGCCCGACCAATGTCGGCCGAAGCGTTCATCCAGGCCCTGGCAACCCAACACCCGCCGCTGGTGGTCAGCCACTGATACATGCGTATGATCATGGGTGGCTGTGCGCCCTTCTCTTTCTTGCTACAGAGGCCCTCGTGTCCAAAGGCATCATTTCATCGGTCATGGCGTCATGCTTGTTCGCCGTGATGTATTACTACACCTCGCTGTTGACGCCGCTGGACGGTGAAGAAGTGTTTGGCTGGCGGACCTTGTTGACCCTGCCCTGCCTGACCCTGTTTCTGCTGGTGAGCAAGGACGGAGCATTGATAACCGGCCTGCTCAAGCGCATCCGGCAAACACCGATGTTGCTACTGGGCCTGCTCGGCACGTCGTCGATGTTGGGGGTGCAGTTGTGGTTGTTCCTCTGGGCACCCTTGCACGGCCGCAGCCTTGAGGTGTCGCTGGGGTACTTCCTGCTACCGTTGAGCATGGTCCTGACCGGGCGAGTGGTCTACGGTGAGCGCCTGTCACGCCTGCAAAAGGTAGCGGTGGCATGCGCGGCAACCGGCGTCGGCCACGAGCTGTACCAGCATGGCAGTTTCGCCTGGGAAACCCTGGTGGTCGCCATTGGCTATCCGCTGTACTTCGTGCTCCGGCGCAAATGCCGTACCGACCACCTCGGTGGCCTCTGGGCGGATATGTGTCTACTGCTGCCAGCGGCGCTGTACTTTGTCATCCAGGGGCCATTGAATGCCCAGGACCTGGTCGAGCATCCTGCGCTGTATGGCCTGATTCCGTTGCTCGGAGTGATCAGCGCCCTGGCGCTGATCTTCTACGTCTGGGCAAGCCGACTGTTGGCCTTCAGCCTGTTCGGCTTGCTCAGTTACGTCGAACCGGTGTTGCTGGTGGCGGTGGCCCTGCTACTGGGCGAGACCATCGGTCCCGACCAGTGGCTGACCTACCTGCCGATCTGGCTGGCGGTGCTGGTGCTGATCCTCGAAGGCATCAAACACCTGCTGCGTCACCAGCGGCGCTCGGCCTGAGGCGTACCTCACGGACCCGGCGCTCCTCCACCGCAACCACGGTCATCTGCCAGTCATTCCATTCCAGGCTGTCGCCGACCATTGGCAAACGATCCAGCAGGCTCATCACCAGGCCGGCAAGGGTCTGGTAATCCTCGGTTGGCTTGGCCGTGAAACCGGTACGCGCCTGGATCTGACTCAGGTTCAGGGCACCGCTGACGACAAAGCCTTGCTCGTCCTCAATGATTCCTGGCCCCTCGACCTCACTGGCATCGGGCAATTCACCAGCGATGGACTCAAGAATGTCGGTCATGGTCAGCAGGCCAGTGAAATCACCGAACTCGTTGACCACAAAAGCAATGTGAGTCGACTGGTTACGCATCTGCTCCAAGGCGTTGAGGATGCTGAAGCTCTCCAACAGGTTCAGCGGTGCGCGGGCCAGGCTTTCCAGGTCCGGCTCATTGCCGGCCAGCAGCTCCTTGAGTAACTCCTTCTTGTGCACGAAACCTAACGGCTCGTCGATACGGCCATTGCGGATAAGCGGCAAGCGGGAGTAGGACGAATGCATCAACGCGGTACGGATCGCTTCGGGCGACTGGGCCAGGTCGATGGCATCGACCTGGGTCCGTACTGTCATCAGTGTCTTGATCGGCCGCTCGGCAAGGTTCAGCACACCGCTGATCATCACCCGTTCACGACGGTCGAACAGCACATGCTCTTCACCGCCTTCAACCAGGTCGGCAATTTCTTCACCGACTTCATCAGCCTCGATGCGCCGCCCACCCAACAGGCGCAATACCGCATGGGCAGTGCGTTCACGCAATGGCCGGTGCTGCTGCAGGCTGCGTTTGCGCCGGGCGCGAGCGACCTGGTTGAACACTTCGACCAGGATCGAGAAGCCGATTGCCGCATACAGATAGCCCTTGGGAATGTGGAAACCCAGGCCTTCGGCAGTCAGGCTGAAACCAATCATCATCAAGAAGCCCAGACACAGCATGATCACCGTTGGATGGCTATTGACGAAGCGTGTCAGTGGCTTGCTGGCAACGATCATGATGCCAATGGAGAAGATCACCGCGATCATCATCACCGACAAGTGTTCCACCATACCGACAGCCGTGATCACCGCATCGAGCGAGAACACCGCATCGAGTACCACGATCTGCGCCACAATCGGCCAGAACGCGGCATGACGGGCATTGCCGTTGGTTTGGGTGACATGGCCTTCAAGGCGCTCGTGCAGCTCCATGGTGGCCTTGAACAGCAGGAACACACCACCAAACAGCATGATCAGGTCACGACCGGAGAAGCTCTTGCCAAGCACCTCGATCAACGGCGCGGTCAGGGTCACCATCCAGGAAATACTGGCCAGCAGGCCCAGGCGCATGATCAACGCCAAGGACAAACCGATCACCCGCGCACGGTCGCGCTGATGCGGCGGTAGTTTGTCGGCAAGGATCGCGATGAACACCAGGTTGTCGATACCCAGTACCAGCTCAAGCACAATCAGCGTGGCAAGGCCCAGCCAGGCCGTGGGGTCGGCTAGCCATTCCATGGGCGGGCACTCATCTGGGCGAACAGCAGGGAAACGTCACAGGGACGGGAGAAAGGCAGGGACGGCCAGCTACTGGGGGGCTCCGAGAACGAAGTCATATCAACCTAGCGTGAATTTGGGGAGGAGATCCTACAATTGCAGCAGGCTTTTCTGATAGCGCAAAACTATTTCAATTTCTGTAAAGCGTGTGCCGCCTGTCCAACCTTCAGTAGGGTAATTTCCTTCAATACCCGGCCCAGCGAGACCATCAGACTGATTCAACCTTTCCTACAGGATGAACCCTCATGAGCCTGATGCTGTCCATGGCCGCCTTCGCGCTGGCCGCTTCCATTTCACCCGGCCCGGTTAACATTGTCGCCCTGGGCAGCGGTGCCCGCTATGGTTTGCGCGCAAGCCTCAGGCATGTCACCGGTGCTACGCTCGGCTTCAGCTTGCTACTGATCGTGATCGGCCTGGGCCTGCATGAGCTGTTGCGCTATTGGCCCGCCATGACCCAAGCGCTGCACGCTGGCGGCGTGGCCTTTTTGCTCTATATGGCCTGGAAGCTAGCCAGCGACCGTGGAGAACTGGCCAGCCGCTCGGCCACAGCAGCACCGTCCATGCTCGCCGGTGCAACCTTGCAATGGCTCAACCCCAAGGCTTGGCTCGCCTGCGTCGCCGGTGTCGGCGCTTATGTCAGCGAAGGCGAAACGACCCTGCTCTGGCAGTTCACCGGGATCTATTTTGTTATCTGCTACCTGTCCATCGCCACTTGGGCTTGGGCCGGCAGCGTCATCAGCCAGTACCTGGGCAATCCACAACGCGTTCGCCTGTTCAATCGCGTGTTGGCGGCGTTACTGGTGGCCAGCGCCCTGTACCTGCTACTGGGCTGATCGATAGTGCCCCGGCGTTGCGGCAAGGTGACGTTTGAAAGCCCGCTGCAGGTGTGCCTGGTCGGCAAACCCTGCTTCCAGTGCCACCTCGGCAATCAGTGCGCCGCTGCGTAACCGGGCCCGGGCATACTGCACCCGCTGGTCGACCAGATAACCGTGGGGCGTCAAACCAAAATGCTGCTTGAACGCCCTGATCAGATACGAGGTGGAGAGCCCGGCCGCATCACCCATGTCTTCCAGTCGCAGTGCCTGGGTACAGTGCGCGCGAATGAAAGCCGCAGCGGTCAACAAACGTGGGTTGACGCGTCCGGCGTCCGCCACGCGGGAGGGCAATCGCTGGATAAGCTCACTGAAAAAGATGCGCAGTGCCGCGTGCTTGCTGGCACTGCTGAGCTGACTGTCCGTCAGCACGACGTGCAGCTGGCACAGCCCTTGGTAAAGGTCAGGTGATTGGCTGCTGAGCACTTCAAAGGGCTGGAAGCCCAAGGCCTGCAACCAGGGCAGGTCGACATACAACATGAGGTAAGACCAAGGCTCACCCTCAATCGGGTTGCACGTGTGCACCACCCCAGGGTTCATCAACACAACGCTACCTGCTGTTACCTGTTGATGGTTGTCCCCACTCACATAGGTACTGCGTCCACCGGTGATCGCCCCAATGGAAAAGCTCTCATGGGAATGCGGCGCATAGCAGACCTTGCGCCCATCATCGACGCGGCGCGCCTCAATGAACGGCAGCGCCGGATCACGCCAGAAACGCGAGTGAGTGGTCATCGGTGTCATTCTTCGGCGTCATGCACCACCACCAGCAATTGCGCCTGCACGTCCCCCAGCGAGCGCAGCCGATGGGGCGTCTGGGCGTTGAAGTACAGCGCATCACCGCGCTCGAGAATCACCCGTTCATTCATGAAATCCACCTCCACCTGGCCCTCGTGAACAAACAGAAACTCCTCGCCCAGGTGCTCTTTGAACGTCGAGTCGCTGAAGTCGTGAGGGGGGCTGATGATAAACGGCAGCAAACGGCGGCTGCCGATATGGTTGGCCAGCACCGCGTAACCTGGTCCCTGGGCACTGCCCGACAGGGCTTGTCGCTCGCCACTGCGCACCAGACTGAAACGTGCCTGGCCAGGCATATCCTCAGCAAACAACTCTTCGACGTTGACACTCAGCGCCCGCGCCAGTTTCAAGGCAGCGGCGATCGATGGCGTATTGAGGCCACGTTCAACCTTGGAGAGGTAGCTCTTGGTCATGCCGGACTTTTCGGCCAACACCTCCAAGGTAACCCCAAGTTTTTTTCTTAATAATTTCAATCGGATAGACATTCAGTGCAATTTTCCCAGTGCCACGGGCAAGCTTTTTCTTGCTAATGACACATTGTGTCATTTATCCTTTTTTGTGTCATTTGCTTAACCGCCCCTTCACCTTCCAAGTAACCGGGGCGGGCCAGCCTGACATTTCTCTACACCATCGAGGATATCCCCATGGCCAAGACTCTGGCATTGCCCAAGGACCAACTGATCAAGCAGGCCCTTACACAGATGCAAGGCTCGCTTGCCGATAATACGTGGACTGCACGGGAAAAGCTGGCCCTGACCTGTCGAATTCTCTTCGACAACGGCCACGATTCCGGCCTGGCCGGGCAAATCAGTACCCGCGGACCACAACCGGGCACTTTCTACACCCAGCAACTGGGACTGGGTTTCGATGAAATCACCGCCAGCAACCTGCTGCTGGTCAATGAAGACCTGGAAGTGCTCGAAGGCCAGGGCATGCCCAACCCGGCCAACCGCTTTCACAGTTGGGTCTATCGGGCACGTCCGGATGTGAACTGCATCATTCACACCCACCCCACCCATGTCGCCGCGCTGTCAATGCTGGAAGTGCCGCTGCAGGTTTCGCACATGGACCTATGCCCGCTGTATGAGGACTGTGCCTTTCTGCAAGCCTGGCCGGGTGTGCCGGTGGGCAATGAAGAAGGCGAAATCATCAGCGCCGCACTGGGCGACAAGCGCGCCATCCTGCTTTCTCACCACGGCCAGTTGTCAACCGGCAGCAGCATCGAAGAAGCGTGTGTCATCGCCCAACTGATTGAGCGTGCAGCCAAGTTGCAACTGCTGGCCATGGCTGCCGGCGACGTCAAACCGATCGAGCCGGCCCTGGGCCGCGAAGCCCACGACTGGATTTCTCGCCCGAAACGCCACAGCGCTGCCTTCAACTACTACGCGCGGCAGTGCCTGCGGGTGCATGCCGACTGCCTGAGCTGATTGTTTGCCCTATTTGCCTTACTTGCGGAGTACCTTTCATGAGCACAACCTTTCACGGCATCATCGGCTACACCATCACCCCGTTCAGCAGCGACGGTCAGCAACTTGACCTGACTGCCCTGGGCCAGTCCATCGACCGCCTGATCGCAGGCGGGGTACATGCCATTGCGCCCCTGGGCAGCACCGGTGAAGGTGCCTACCTGAGCGACAAGGAGTGGGACCAGGCCACCGAATTCAGCCTGGCGCACATCGCCGGACGCGTGCCGACCATTGTCAGCGTCTCCGACCTGACCACCGCGGGCGCCATCCGCCGCGCACGCTTTGCCCAAGCGCATGGCGCCGATGCGGTGATGGTTTTGCCAACGGCCTACTGGAAGCTCAGCGAAGCGGAGATCTTCGAACACTACCGGGCCATCGGTGCCAGCATCAATGTACCGATCATGCTCTACAACAACCCGGCCACCAGCGGCACCGACATGTCGGTGGAATTGATTCTGCGCATCGTGCGCGAAGTCGAGAACGTGACCATGGTCAAGGAGAGCACCGGCGACATTCAGCGCATGCACAAACTGCAGCTGCTCGGTGAGGGTAAGGTGCCCTTCTACAACGGTTGCAACCCATTGGCCCTGGAAGCCTTCATCGCCGGTGCCAGCGGCTGGTGCACCGCGGCGGCGAACCTGATCCCCGACCTCAATCAGCAATTGTACAAAGCCATCGTGAGCAATGACCTGAAGACTGCCAAGGCCGTGTTCTACCGTCAGTTGCCACTGCTGGACTTCATCCTCAAGGCGGGCTTGCCGGCGACCGTCAAGGCTGGCCTGGCCATCCAGGGGCTACCCGTGGGCGAGCCACGTCGGCCAGTGTTTGCCCTGAACCAGGCAGGACAGGATCACCTGCGTAAGTTGCTGGAGGCCCTAGCGACGGGGAGCCATGCGTAAGCGGTAGCCCCCAGGGCTTTCGCCAGTCCACTTCTTGAACGCGCGGTGGAACGCGCTGGGTTCCTGGAACCCAGTGCGTTCTGCGATTTCGGCAATACTCATGTCGGTTTCGCGCAGGCATTCAAAAGCGGTGGCACGGCGAACTTCATCCTTGATCTGCTGATACGAGCGGCCTTCGCGCTCCAGTTGGCGGCGAAAGCTGCTGGGGCTCAGGCCTTGGCGCCTGGCCATGGCCACCAGGGTTGGCCACTGGCCCTGCTCACGCTCACGCAGGTAGCGGTACACCTGAGCCACCTGACCATTCTGATTGCGATAGCGTATCACCAGCCACTGCGGCGCACTGCGCAGGAAGGTCTTGAGCCCGGCCAAATCCTGAATCACCGGCAAGCGCAAATAGTCGGCAGCAAATTCGATTTCACTGACACCCGCCCCCAACTGCAGGTTGGCCCCCCAGAGCAACAGGTCGTCATCCTGGGCCGGACGCAGATCCGTCAGCGCCGTGCGATCAATCACCAGCCGCTGCCCCCCCAACCAGCACAACAGGCTAATCACCAAGGCCAGGAAGGTTTCTTCGGCATAGACACGGGTCAGTGGATCGTCGATGCGTGACTTCACACTGATCAACGCCCGCGCGCCTTTGATCGACAGGCTGGCGCGCACATCACGCAAGAACAGGGCGAAATTGCCCAGGCATTGACGCAATGCTTTTTCCAGCGTCGGTTCCTGGATCAGGCCACGGCAGATCAGGGCAAAACTGCCCAGTGGCATGCCATGGCTGTCAAGGTCGAAAAACTCGTCATCCAGCGCCTGGATCAGGATCAACCAGAGCCGGGCAAAGGCTGAAGCCGACACCCGGGCACCTTCCGTGTCGAGCACCGCCGGATCGATACCGGCCTCGCGCAACAAAGCCGCCGCCCGCTGCGGTTGGTCACGCAGCGAATGCAGCATGGTATGGACGAAGTAAACCGCGACTGTATCGTTTTCCCGCATGGCGGATTCCGCAAGGGTATGGCAAAAAATACCAGTTTCAGTGAACAGTTATGGCATAGGCCCGGCGAAAGGCTTTGCCTAGACTCGATGACAACCTGAACTGGCTTGGCGTGCATTCTCTCAGAGCCTGCCCCCGCCCCGCCATGCTTTCGCATACTGGAGTCGATCATGAACACCCCGGAAATCTACGTAGTCAGCGCCGTCCGTTCGGCCATCGGCAGTTTTGGCGGCGCCCTCAAGGACCTGCCTCTGGCTGACCTGGCCAGCACCGTGACCCGTGCGGCAATCGAGCGAGCCGGTGTAGCACCTGAGCAGATCGGCCATGTGGTCATGGGCACGGTCATCCCTACCGAAGCCCGCGATGCCTACCTGGCCCGGGTCGCCGCGATGAATGCCGGCATTCCCAAGGAAACCCCGGCGTTCAACGTCAACCGCCTGTGCGGTTCGGGCCTGCAGGCCATTGTCTCCGCCGCCCAGAGCCTGCTGCTCGGTGACGCCGAGGCCGTGGTGGCAGCCGGTGCTGAATCCATGAGCCGTGGCCCCTACCTGCTGCCGCAAGCCCGTTGGGGTGCGCGCATGGGTGATCTGCAGGGTGTCGACTACATGCTCGGTATCCTCCACGACCCGTTTGCTGGCTTCCACATGGGCATCACTGCCGAGAACGTTGCCGAGCGCAATGGCATCACCCGCCAGATGCAGGATGAACTGGCCCTGGTCAGCCAGCAACGTGCCGCCCGCGCCATTGCCGAAGGCCGTTTCGACAGCCAGATCGTGCCGATCGATATTCCTGGACGTAAAGGCACCGTGCGCTTTGAAGTCGACGAGCACGTGCGTGGCAACGTCACCGCCGAGCAACTGGCCGGGATGAAACCGGCGTTCAAGAAAGACGGCAGCGTCACGGCCGGCAATGCCAGCGGCCTGAACGATGGCGCCGGTGCGCTGGTGCTGGCCACCGGTGATTTCGTCAAACGCCATGGTCTTAAACCATTGGCGCGTCTGGTTGCCTATGCTCATGCCGGTCTCGAACCCGAGCTGATGGGCCTGGGCCCGGTCCCTGCTACACGCAAGGTCCTGGAAAAAGCCGGCCTTCAAGTGTCTGACCTGGACGTCATTGAATCCAACGAAGCCTTTGCTGCCCAGGCCTGCGCTGTGGCGGCCGAACTGGGCTTTGACCCCGAGAAGGTCAACCCCAACGGTTCTGGCATCTCCCTCGGTCACCCGGTCGGTGCTACCGGCGCAATCATTGCCACCAAAGCCATCCACGAACTGCAGCGCATTGAAGGCCGCTACGCCCTGGCCACCATGTGCATCGGCGGTGGCCAAGGCATCGCCGTGGTCTTCGAGCGCGTCTGAACCCAGGAGTTTTCACCGTGAGTATTCAAAACGTTGCGGTCATCGGCGCCGGTACCATGGGCAATGGCATTGCCCAGGTCTGTGCGGTGGCTGGTTACCAGGTTACCCTGATCGATGTGTCCGAGGCCGCGCTGGAGCGCGGCTTGACCACCTTGCGCAAGAACCTCGAGCGTCAGGTCAGCAAACAGACCCTGGCCGCCGACGCTGCCGAAGCAGCGGTGGCACGAATTTCCACCAGCACTGACTACGCTCAATTGCAGCACGCACAGCTGGTGATCGAGGCGGCCACCGAGAACCTTGAGCTGAAACTGCGCATCCTCCAGCAGATCGCCGCCAGCGTCAGCAGTGACTGCGTGATTGCCACCAACACCTCGTCGCTGTCGATTACCCAATTGGGAGCAGCGGTCAGTCAGCCTGAGCGGTTCATCGGCGTGCACTTCTTCAACCCGGTGCCGATGATGGCCCTGGTCGAAATCATTCGTGGCCTGCAGACCAGTGACAGCACCTACGCAACGGCCCTGGCCCTGACCGAACAGGTCGGCAAATCGCCAATCAGCGCTGGCAACCGTCCGGGGTTCGTGGTCAATCGCATCCTGGTGCCGATGATCAACGAAGCCATCTTCGTGCTGCAAGAGGGCTTGGCCAGCGCCGAAGACATCGACACCGGTATGCGCCTGGGCTGCAACCAGCCGATCGGCCCGCTGGCCTTGGCCGACCTGATCGGCCTGGACACTCTGCTGGCGATCATGGAGGCCTTCCACGAAGGCTATAACGACAGCAAGTACCGCCCTGCCCCTCTGCTCAAGGAAATGGTTGCCGCCGGCTACCTGGGGCGCAAGAGCGGTCGCGGCTTCTTCACCTACTGAGGACGAGCCCATGGACGCCGCTTTGCGCTGTACGAACTTCGAAGAGCGGCGTGACAAAGCCCTGGCGCTGTTCGCCGAAAAGGGCTTTGGCCAGGTCAGCATGCGCGAGCTGGCCAGCCACCTGGGCTTGACCGCAGGGTCGTTGTACCATCACTTCCCCAGTAAGCAGGACCTGTTGTACGACCTGATCGAAGAGTTGTATGAGGAACTGCTTGCCACCCTCAACCAGGGGCGCCGCGCCCATCAGCAAACCCTGGCGCAGGTCATTGCGGCGCATTGGGCGCTGCACACGGAGCGCCCGCTGCAGTTCCGTCTGGCCGAGCGGGATCAATGCTGCCTGAGCCCGGAGCAACAAGCGCGGATTGGCCAACTACGCCAACAGTATGAAACCGCGTTGCTGCGCCTGATTGTGCCCAAGGCCACCTTGCGGGGCCCGGCACTGGCCGCTACGGCCCATGTGATTGCCAACCTGCTCAACAGCTTGCCCAGTTGGTTGCAGGCCTCTCAACTCCCCCAGGCCCAGGGCCTGGCCTTGATGGAAAGCATGCTGCTGGGCGGCATCGAACGGACCTTGCGCGGTGAAAGCCTGAACTCGATGGTCTGAGGCCAAGCGTGGTCGCAGGCGCGCTAACCGCCAGCGACCGTTCGTGCCTCAACGCGGTCTGGGAAGCGGCAGGCGCACGGTGAAGGTAGCGCCCTTGCCCTCGGCACTCTGAACCTCAATACTGCCGCCATGGGCCAATACGATCTGCTCCGAGATGTACAACCCCAGGCCCAGCCCAGCATTACCTGGATTGCTGGCCACCCGCTCGAACTGCTGGAAGATGCGCTGCTGGTTCTGCTCACTGATACCGATACCCTGGTCGCGAACCTCGATGCAGGCCAGATCCTGCTGCTCGAAGGTGCGCACTTGTACCGGATGGTTTGCCCCATAGCGCAAGGCATTGGTCAGCAGGTTGGCCACGACCTGTTCGATGCGAAATTCATCCCAAACACCTGGAAGCGGTACCTGATCCTTGAACTCGATGGACGATGCCGCTGCCGCTGCCTGGGCGGCGAAATTCTCGATCAAGCCCGCGACCAGCTGACTCAGGTCGAACTGAATGGGCCGGATGGACAGCTTGCCGGTACGGATCCGCGACACATCGAGCATGTCCTCTATCAGACGAATCAAGCTATTGATCTGGCGCTCATCGCGCTCGACCATGGCGCGCATCTTGTCCAGGGTAAACGCATCGGCGTTGTCCCGGGCCAGGTGTAGCTTGCGTAGCTGGGTTTCCAGAATCAGGCCATTGAGCGGCGTGCGTACCTCATGCGAGACAATCGACATGAAGTCATCGCGCATGCGCACCGCATGCTCCAGTTCGCGGCGGGTAACCTGCAACTGGGAAAGCAGTTGCTCCTGCTCAGCGCGGCTGCGCTCCAGCGCTTCGAGTTGTTGGCCCAAGGCTTTGCGCTGGCGGAAAAGGTCAACGAACACCGCGACTTTGCTTTTTACCGCCTGGTTGTCCAGTGGTTTGTGCAAGAAGTCCACCGCGCCGCTTTCATAGCCCTTGAAGGCATAGTTCATCTCACGCCCGGCGGCGCTGACGAAAACAATCGGGATGTTCTTGGTTTTTTCTGTACCGCGCATCAATTCGGCCAGCTCGAAACCGTTCATGCCCGGCATCTGTACATCCAGAATTGCCAGGGCAAACTCATGTTCGAGCAACAACGACAGCGCCTGGTCGGCAGATTGGGCCTGATGCACTTCACAATCGCTGCCCTTGATCAGCGCCTCCAGTGCCAGGAGGTTTTCTGGCAGGTCGTCGACGATCAGTAGCTTGGCTTGGATATGGCTTAGCATTCAGAAAATTCCAGCTTGGCGAGCAATTGCCCGATGCCGCTCAACGGCAGTATGTGGTCAGGCCGGTGCAGAGCCAGCGCCGCGTTGGGCATGGTTGCGACCTGCGCTTCGTGCGGGTCCTGGACGATGGTGTAACCGCCCAACTGCTTGATCTGTGCCAGGCCGCGCGCACCGTCTTCGTTAGCACCGGTTAGCAGCACACCCAGCAGCGCCGGGCCATAGGCATCGGCAGCCGACTCAAAAAGGATGTCGATGGCAGGCCGGGAAAAGTACACCCGTTCTTCCTGGCTCAACGAAAAACAGCGGTCCTGCTCCACCGACAGGTGATAACCGGGACCGGCGAAATAGATCATGCCCGGGGCTACCGGCTGTTTGTCTTGCGCTTCGCACACCGGGCGCCGGAGCCTGCGGCTGAACACTTCGGCCAACTGGCTGTGGCGGTCATCGGGCAAGTGCAGCACGCACACCAAGGGGATCTGAAAATCCACCGGCAGGTCATGGAACAGCTGCAGCAAGGCGCTGACACCACCGGCCGAAGCGCCCAGCGCAACCGCCTGAATGCCGTTCATGATTTACGGTAGATCCGTTCTGGCTTGACCAGTGCCTGGAACTGGTCCGCGTAGGCGGAAAAATCCAGGGTTTCTTTGCTGCCCAGCACCAGGAAGCCACGGTGACACAACGAGTCGTGGAACAAGCCGAAGGCGCGATCCTGCAAGGCTTTGTTGAAATAGATCAGCACGTTGCGGCACGAGATCAACTGGGTTTCGGAAAACACGCTGTCGGTCGCCAAGCTATGATCGGCAAAGGTGACGTTGTCACGCAGGCTGCTGTCGACAATGGCGTTGCCGTAGGCGCAGGTGTAGTACTCGCTGAAGTCGCGCAGGCCACCGGCCTTGCGGTAGTTCTGTTCATACTCACGCATGTTCTGCATCGAATAGATGCCCTGCTTGGCCTTGTCCAGGGAACTGGGGTTGATGTCGGTGGCGTAGATGATGGTGCGCTCCAGCAGGCCTTCTTCACGCAACAGAATCGCCATCGAATAGACCTCCTCACCGGTGCTACAGCCGGCAATCCAGATCTTCAGCGATGGCCATGTGCGCAGCAGCGGCACCACCTCCTGGCGTACCGCCAGGTAGTGCTCCGGGTCGCGAAACATCTCGCTGACCGGGATGGTCAGGAACTGCAGCAACTGCATGAACATGCCCGGATCGTGCAGCACCCGCTCCTGCAGCGCCGAGACCGTCTTGCAGTCGAACTGGCGCAGGGCGTGCTGGATCCGGCGCTTGATCGAGGCGCCGGAGTAGTCGCGAAAGTCATAGCTGTACTTGAGGTAGATCGCCTCGATCAACAGCCGTATTTCAATGTCGGTGTTACGTTCGATAGTCAAATTCGCTCCAGTTGCGGCAGCCAGACACGGATCAGCGAGAACAACCGGTCAAGGTCTATCGGCTTGGCCAGGTAATCGTTGGCCCCGGCTTGCAGGCACCGTTGCTGGTCATCCTTCATGGCCTTGGCGGTGACCGCAATGATCGGCAGCTTGCGCCACTGCGCTTGCTTGCGGATCCGCCGCGTGGCTTCGTAGCCGTCCATTTCCGGCATCATCACGTCCATCAGCACCAGATCGATATCAGGGTTTTGCTCAAGCCGCTCGATCGCCTCGCGACCATTGCGGGCAATCTCGACGATCGCCCCCTTGTGCTCGAGTGCGCTGGTCAGGGCGAAGATATTGCGTACGTCATCATCGACCAAGAGCAATTTGCGCCCTTCGAACACCTTGTCGCGACTGCGCGCCGTCTTGAGCATGCGCTGTCTTTCATGGGACAGCGTCGACTCGACTTTGTGCAGAAACAGTGTCACTTCATCGAGCAGGCGCTCCGGTGAGCGGGCCCCCTTGATGATGATCGAGCGTGAGTACTTGAGCAGGTCGGCTTCTTCATCACGGGTCAGGTTGCGTCCGGTGTAGACAATCACCGGTGGGAACGAACGGATGTCCTCGTCCGACATGCGCTTGAGCAGCTCATTGCCGAGCATGTCCGGCAGTTTCAGGTCGATGATCATGCAGTCGTAGATGTTCTCGCGCAGCAGATCCAGCGCCTCCTGAGCCATGCCGACCGCAGTGATCTCAATGTCATCGTCGCCGATCAAGCGGGCAATGCTTTCGCGCTGCAGGTCATCGTCTTCGACCAGAAGGATATGCTTGAGCTTCTGGGTCAATTTGGCTTCCAGACGCGCGAATACTGCCTTGAGTTCTTCGCGGCTGGCGGGTTTGACCGCATAGCCGACGGCGCCCATGTGCATGGCCGCCTCCACGCGGTCTTCAACCGAAATGATATGCACCGGAATGTGCCGGGTGCTGGCCTGCTCCTTGAGGCGCTGCAACACGGTGAGGCCGGAGTGATCAGGCAAGCGCATATCCAGCAGAATCGCGTCGGGAATGAAACTCGCCGCCAGCTCATAGCCCTCATCAGCGGCCTGGGCAACCAGACAGCTATAACCCAGCTCATGGGCCAGGTCATAGAGAATGCGGGCAAAATTCGGCTCATCTTCGACCACTAGAATGCAACGGTTACTGAACGGTGCCAGGTCGCGGTCGTCGGCAAATGCCGGCGTGCTACGCGCAATCACTGCAGCGTTAAGCGGCGTTTGCGGCTCGGGCTCTACCCGCGTGGCCATGGGCTGATTGACGATCATGGCCGGCGCCTGCTCAATGATGGGCTCATAGCGTTGTGGCAGGATCAGACTGAATACACTGCCCTTGCCGATACTGCTGTCGACACTGATCCGACCGCCAAGCAACTGCGCCAGATCACGCGAGATCGACAAGCCCAGACCGGTGCCGCCATAGCGCCGATTGCTGGTGCCATCGGCCTGGTGGAAGGCCCCGAAGATACGCTGTTGCTGGTCGGCGGCGATGCCAATGCCGCTGTCGCGCACCGAGAAAACCATACCGGTGCCTACCTGATAGCTGACCGTCAGGCTGACCTGGCCGCGCTCGGTGAACTTCACGGCATTGGACAGCAGATTTTTGAGGATCTGCTCCAGACGCTGGCGGTCGGTATACAGGGTCGCAGGGACCTGCGGCTCGATGACCACGCTGAAGCTCAGTTGCTTATCGCGGGCCAGCGGTTCGAACAGGCTCTGCAAGCCTTCGGTCAGGCGCACCACCTGGGTGGTCTCCGGCCGTACTTCGAGTTTGCCGGCCTCGACCTTAGCGATATCGAGGATGTCATTGATCAAGTTGAGCAGGTCATTGCCTGCCGAATAAATCGACTCGGCAAACTTGACCTGTTCTGCGCTGAGGTTGTCCTGCGGGTTTTCCGCCAGCAGCTTGGCCAGGATCAGCGAACTGTTGAGTGGCGTGCGCAACTCGTGGGACATGTTGGCAAGGAACTCTGACTTGTATTTGCTGGAGCGCTGCAGCTCTTCGGCGCGCGTCTGCAATTCGAGCTGCGCCTGATTCAATTCACCGTTCTTGCGGTCCAGGGCATCACGTTGCTCGGCCAGGGCGTCGGTGCGTTCAGCCAGTTGCTCGTTGGTCTGTTCGAGTTCGGCCTGCTGGGTCTCAAGGTGCGCCTGTGACTCTTTGAGCACTCGCGATTGCTCTTCGAGCTCTTCGTTGGCCGTTTTCAGCTCTTCCTGCTGGACCTGCAGCTCTTCGTTTAGCTGCTGGGTCTCGGCCAACACCTCCTGCAGGCGTTGACGGTAACGTGCGCTCTCAATCGAGGTGCCAAGGTTATCGGCAACCAATTCCAGCAGCTCGATATCGCGGTCGGTCAATGGCCGCAGGAAACCCAGTTCGACCACCCCGTTGATCTGCCCGTCATTGCTTGACGGCATCACCAGCACACTGCGCGGTAAACCTTCCCCCAATCCGGAACTGACTTTGAAGTAATCATCGGGCACATGATCAAGCCGCAACAGACGCCCCTGACTCAGCGCCTGACCGAGTATGCCCTCCTGCTGACCCACCACCTGCTCGCGGGCCTCCTGTTCACTGGAGAAACCATAGCTGGCCACACGGCGCAGGCCACCATGTTCGTCTCGCACGTAGAGCGCTGCGACCACACTGCCCAGATAACCGGCGAAAAAACGCAGGATATTGTTGCCCAGCATCGGTAACGTCAGTTGGCCAAGCACCTGTTCGGCCAGTTGCGTCTGACCGCTGCGCAACCAGGCCTGTTGCTCCAAACGCTGGGTTGAGCGCTGCTGGGCTTGCAGGTTACTGGTGTAGCTGTTTGACAATGCCAGCAAGTCGCGCCGGCCCAGGTAGGCCAACAAGGCGCTGAGCAGGACGATAAACAACAAGTACACCGAAATCGCCGCCATGGTCAGGCTGCTGACCTGTTCATTACGCGCCACCCGCAACTGCTGTTCCATGCCGGTAAAGGCTTCGAACTCCTTGCGGATCTCGTCAGTGATGCGCTTGCCGCGGCCGACGCGGATCGGTTCACGGTAATCACCGTCCTCGCGACGCAGGCTGATCATCTGGGCGGCAAAGGCATTCCACTCTTGCTGCAAGCCGATCAACCGATCAAGGCGGTCAACTTGCTGCGGGTTGTCCTTGACCAGTTGCTGCAGCCCCATCAACCCTGACAGCACTTGGGGCTTGGCCACCTCGTAGGGATCGAGAAAACGTTCGTCGCCGGTGATCAGGAAGCCGCGCATGCCGGTTTCCATATCAATCGACAGCTTGACCGCTTCGTTGGCGTTATTGATCACCCGGTCGGTATGTTCCACCCATTGGATGGCCGACAACAGGTAATTGATCACCACCACGAACACCACCGCACTGAGTAGGCCTACCCCCAGGGGCAGGGCGATGTTGCGGCTCAGCAACTTGCGAAAGCTTTGCTGATCTATCGAGGCTGGCTGAATCATCTCAAAAGGTCCGAGCAAGTGAATCAAACAAAAGAGTGTGGCGGATTATTCGAGTAATAGTTCTACTTTTCCACGTCGACAGCCGTTTCAGTGGCTGTCTACACACCAGTCTAAGCAGCTTTTGCACTTCTGGCAGGGCATTTAGCCAGCATTTGAGACCTGCAAGCGCTAATCGTTCCCTGCACGCGCAGGGATGGTTATGCTGCAAAGCACGCAGGGAACTTCAGGCATCCCCTGGCTTACAGAGTATCAACAGACATTTGTACAGGACTTTCACCATGCCCTCATCTCACCCACCCCTTCTGGTTGTCGAGGATGACGCCATCGTACGCATGCTGATCGTCGATGTACTTGAAGCGTTGGGCTATGCCGTCATTGAGGCCGATAACGCCGCGGCGGCCTTGAGGGTTCTCAATAATCCTCAGCAATCGCTGGCCCTGATGATGACCGACATCGGCCTGCCGGATATGGATGGCAAGGTGTTGGCGGGCAAGGCCCTCGACGCCAGGCCGACGCTGCCGATCCTGTTCGCCAGTGGCTATGGCGACAGCGTCCAAGTGCCGCAAGGCATGCACCTGATCGGCAAGCCGTTCAGCATCGATCAGTTGCGCGACAAGGTACGAAGCATTCTGGCGGAGTAAGGACGGCAATGCCGGCTCCCAGCGTGGCGCCAATCTGTTCTAATAGGCGTTTTTGCCAAGGCGCTTTTCGCACATGCTCACACCCGCCCTCAACGTCCTGGTCATCGGCTATGTCTGGCCCGAACCGCGCTCCTCGGCCGCCGGCGGGCACATGATGCAGATCCTCGAAAGCTTCGTGCAGCGTGGCTGGCGGGTGACCTTCAGCAGCCCGGCAACCGTCGGCGAGCACAAGGCCGACCTTGCCGAGCTGGGCATCGCCGAGCAGGCCATCACTCTCAACGACAGCAGTTTCGATCACTTTGTCAGCGAGCTGGCCCCGGATGTCGTGCTGTTCGACCGCTTCATGATGGAAGAGCAATTCGGCTGGCGTGTGGAAAAACACTGCCCCCGCGCCTTGCGCGTGCTGGAAACCTCCGACCTGCAAAGCCTGCGCGACGCTCGCCAGCAATTGCTGCGCCGACGCCTGATCGAAGGGCTAGACCCTAACGATTTCCGCGCACTGTTCGCCACGCCCGGCCCCGAGCTGTATCGGCAAATGGCCACGGCCGACCTGACCTTGCGCGAACTGGCGGCGATCTACCGCAGCGACCTGAGCCTGATGATCTCCGATGTCGAGATCGACCTGCTGATCAACGGCTTCGGTGTTCCCGAGCATTTGCTGCACTGGTGCCCGTTGATGGTCGACGTGCCCAGCGAGCCCTTCAAGCCTTTTGCGCAACGGGCCCACTTCCTCAGCATTGGCAACTTCCGCCACGCCCCTAACTGGGATGCCGTGCTGTGGATGAAGAACAGCCTCTGGCCGATGATCCGTCGCCGCCTGCCGCAGGCGCAGTTGCACATCTACGGTGCCTACACACCGCCCAAAGCCACGGCGTTGCACAAGCCTGGCGAAGGCTTCCACATCATGAACTGGGCTGAAGACGCCCTGGAGGTGATGGGCAATGCGCGGATCTGCCTGGCGCCGCTGCGCTTCGGTGCCGGGATCAAGGGCAAACTCACCGATGCCATGCTCTGCGGCACCCCCAGCGTCACCACCCCGATCGGCGCCGAAGCCATGCACGGTGCCCTGCCCTGGCCTGGCGCTGTGGCCAGCACCGCCGAAGGCCTGGCCGACGCTGCGGCACAACTGTACAACGACCAGACCCGCTGGGAGCAAGCGCAACAACATGGCTTACAACTGCTCAAGGCCCGCTATGACCACCGCCAACACAGCGCTGCCCTGGTCGAACGCATCGAATATGCTCTGAGCGATCTGGACCAGCACCGGCTGTTCAACTTCACCGGTGCCATGCTGCGTCACCACCAACACAAGAGCACCCAGTACATGGCGCAATGGATCGAAGCGAAGAATCGCTTGGCTACAGCGGTCGACGCAGCAGATAAGTGTCCATGATCCACCCCTTGCGCGCGCGCGCCTGCGCGCGCAGCTCAAGTATCTGGTGGCGAACCGCGTGCAACGGCCCGGCGATGAGAATCTCATCGCCGGTGCCAAGGTATGCCCCCCAGTAAATCCACAGTTGCGGATCGTCGAGGGCGGCGAACGCACAGTGGCCGTCGAGCATCACTACCAGGTTGTCGATCCGCGCCTGTTCGGCAAGTCGTCGCCCTGGCAGCACGGTCAGGGGCTCGCCAATACGGTTCAAGGGGATGCGATGGCGGGCGGCCAGAGCTTGCACGCTGCTGATACCAGGGATCACCTCCAGCTCGATCCCGACGCCAAGGGCTTTAACCAGATCAAGGATACGCAAGGTACTGTCATACAGCGTCGGCTCACCCCAGAGCAGGAATGCCCCGCACTCACCCTCCGCCAGCTCGGTCTCGATCAAGTGGGCATAGAGCGTGGCCCGTTGCTGGTGCCAGGCCTGCACAGCACCGACGTAGTTGCTGGCAGCCCCCTCTCGGTACGGATCTTCGACCTGCACCAAACGGTAGTGCGCATGTGAGATGTAGCGTTCGAGGATGTCTTTACGCAGTTGCAGCAGCTCATCCTTGACACGCCCCTTGTCGAGGACAAAGAACACCTGGACACGAGTGAGCGCATCAACCGCCTCAAGGGTGATCTGGCGCGGATTGCCCGGTCCGATGCCGATCAACAGCAGCTGTTTCATTGCGCATCACTCCCCGCCTTGGCCAGTCGCCATTGTCGACCGACCAAGGGGCTGTAGCAATGCGTCGCTTACCAGATTGAGAAGTTGTAGCTGACGATCACCCGCGTTTCGTCCATGTCCCGCGCCCACTTCTCGTAGTTGCTGCGGTAGGTGGAGTTACGCAGGCGCACGCTGACATCCTTGAAGGTGCCGCCCTGGATCTGGTACTTGAGCTCGCTGTCGCGTTCCCACTCCTTGCCCTCGGCCAGGCTGCCCGGGACCTTGATATGGTCACCGTTGATATAGCGGGTGAAGAAGCTCAAGCCCGGCACGCCGAGGGCCTTGAAGTCATAGTCGTAGCGCAGCTGCCAGGAGCGCTCCTGGGCGGCGGCGAAGTCGTTGACCTGGGCATAGTTGACCAGGTACGGATTGCTGCCATCGAGGTACGGCATGGAGTTTTCGCCGTACATGCGCTGCCAGCCGGCGCTGACCTTGTGCCCGCCCAGGCTGTAGCCGAGCATGCCGCTGAACGCGCGGTGGTCGATATCGCCGGCACGGGCGTTGCCGATGTCATCGCTCTTGATCAGGCGCAGGTCGGCCGACAGGCTGCCGACGCTCAGCGGCTGGCTGGCTACCACACCGAGGAAGTGCTGGCGGTAGATGTTTTCCAGCTTGGCCACCTGGTATTGGGCGCTCAGCCGATCATTGAACTTGTAATCGACGCCAGCCATGTCGAAATGATCGGCGGTGATATTGCAGGCATAGCGCTTGTTCTTGCAGTGCACGCGAATGTCCTGGCGATCGGTGGAATCGCGTGCGGTGTATTTGTCCAGGCGAGCAACATGGAACTTGAGGTTGTTGATCTCTTCGGAGGTCAGCAGCGCACCCTGGAACATCGTTGGCAGCAAACGGCCATCGTTGTATTTGAGCAGCGGCATGTCGGGCAACATCGAGCCGTACTTGAGCACGGTGTTCGAGTAACGCACCTTGCCGGTCAATCCCAACTTGGCATATTGATCTACCGAATGACGCGGGTCGCGACCACTGGAGGGCAACAGCCCACTGTTGCTGTCGGCCGGGCTGGAGTCGAGTTTAACCCCCAGCATACCCAGGGCATCGACACCAAAGCCCACAGGTCCTTGGGTATAACCGGACTGCACATTGAGAATAAAACCCTGTGCCCATTCTTCGCGCTTTGAAGCGCCCTGGCTGGAACTGACATGGCCATCGCGAAAGTCGCGATTGAAATAGACATTGCGCGCTTCGAGTGTGGCACTGCTGTCTTCAAGAAAACCGGCAGCCTGAGTCGAAGTGGCAGCCAACATCGCGAGCAGGCCAGTGAGCCTGCGCCCGGGCGCGAGAGGGGGTGGGGCAAACATGAGAAGCACAATCCGAAAGAGTGACAAAAACAACCGGCAGCCATCCAGATGCCGGTAATGCGGCCAGCGCCAACGAAGGTCAAGGCTGACCGCTCATCATCTCGCAGCCGCTCTGGAACGGGCCATTGGACCATCGTCTAGGGCACAACCCAGCCTGCTGCTTAGTTTGTTCGCGGTAACGCGCGCGCAAATAAGAAAGTTCCATAAAAGCGCAATTAAACGTTAATTGTTTACCCGCTGCTTTGAGACTACTACACTCTTTATTAGTGTGATGTTGTGCCCAACCCGGTGGCGGCTGCGTAATTCAGATTACTCCACGTGTACACGCATGCCGGGCCACTTCAGACATAAAGGAGTGATGACAGTGTCCAGACTTGCAGAGTTTCGTGCTGCCGAAAAAGCGCTTCAAGAACAGATGGCGCAACTGGAGGCGCTGAAAAAGGATGCCGGCCTCAAGCGCGAAATCGAGTTCGAACGAAAACTTGTCGATCTGATGAATAGCTACGGCAAAAACCTGCGCGATATCATTTCCATCCTCGACCCCAAAGCCGTGGCCAAAGGTGTGGTAGCCGCACCCAAAACCCGCCGCGCACGGGTGGTCAAAGTGTATGAGAACCCACATACCGGCGAGCTGATCGAGACCAAAGGTGGCAACCACCGCGGCCTCAAAGCGTGGAAAGAACAGTACGGTGCAAAAACGGTAGACAGCTGGCTGCGTTCGTGAAAGCGTTCTTCACACTTTTTTCACATCGACTCGATCAGGATGAAGGCTGCTAACGGACTAGCGCCCCATACGCCCGCCTCGGCGGGCTTCTAATTCTTGCGCCCCGCCCCTTCCAGGCGGGGCGCAATACGTTTGCGCAATCGATTCAGATCCGTATCATGTCGCTCTGACTGTTTTGCTGGCCACTGTTGCCAGCCTCTTGAAGCGGAGTAGCCATGAGCCTGAATCAACTCGACACCCTTGCCGGTGTCACCGCGCAACCGGATGCCGCAACCAAACACTTTGTTTTCAACCACACCATGCTGCGGGTCAAGGACGTAACCAAGTCCCTGGACTTCTACACGCGCGTGTTGGGTTTCAGCCTGGTAGAAAAACGCGACTTCCCGGAAGCCGAGTTCAGCTTGTATTTCCTCGCCTTGGTCGACAAGGCACAGATTCCTGCCGATGCCGCCCAGCGCACCGAGTGGATGAAATCGATCCCAGGCATTCTCGAGCTGACCCACAACCACGGCACTGAAAATGACGCGGACTTTGCCTACCACAATGGCAATACCGACCCGCGTGGCTTTGGCCATATCTGCATTTCGGTGCCGGATATCCGCGCTGCCTGCGAACGCTTCGAACAACTGGGCGTCACCTTCCAGAAACGCCTGAGTGACGGCCGCATGAAGCACCTGGCCTTCATCAAGGACCCGGACGACTACTGGGTTGAGATCATCCAACCAACCGAACTGTAGTCGCTGCCGACAGGTTGCGATTGGCCGTGAAACGACCGAGCGTCAGGCCTCACGCGGCGTGCCTTGTCGCGGCACCAGCGTGACCCAATATCGACTGCGGGCTTGCACGGCCACCGGCAGGCTGGTCGTCAGCTCAGCCAATATCCGGTCGGTATCGTTCAATTGGAACGTGCCGGTGACCGAGAGTGCATCCAGCGCTGGCTCCCAGCGCAGGATGCCCGGTCGATAACGACCGACTTCACGCAAGAAGCGACCCAGTGGCTGATCACGGACGCTCAACACGCCATCGCGCCAGTCCGGCGCATAAGGATCAAATCGCCCCATCGCGCCGCTGCCGTTGTTGTACAGGGTCAGTTGGTCACCCTGATGCAGCGCCAGCTCTATGCCCTGCTCTGGCTTCACCTGAACCGTGCCATGCAGCACTGAAATCTGGCAGCGGTCGGCATCGCGACGCAAGCTGATGTGCGCCTGCCCGATGCTCACCCACCCCAGGCCAAAGTCCACGTCGGTGGGCTGCGCGCGATTGACGCTGAGGGCAATCTCACCTTCGATCAACTTCAGACGATGACGGACCATATCCACGTCTACAGCCGTACCGGTATTCAACTGCAACACATTGCCATCCGCCAGACGCACGCCACGCCGCTCACCGACGGCAGTGTGCAAATCAGCACGCCAGACGGTCAGCAACTGCTGGCTCAATACCCAGCCGCCCGGCACCAGCGCAGCCAACGCCACGCCGCGCTTGAGCAACGTGCGGCGGTTATGCTGCGGACTTCCTGTCGGTGCTTGCATGGCCTCTCTCTCTGACGCTAGAAGCGCCAAATACTAAATGGCCATCACCGGATCATCCAGTGATTCCGTTCTTCAGCGCGTGGCCTGGAATCGCGGACACTGCCCTTCGAGCCGATAACGCAGGGTTACCAACTGCCCGGAAGTGTCTTCAAACGTCATCAACATCGGCGCCGCTTCGCAGCCACGCGCCATAGGCGTCTGTTCGATGAGCCGGGCGACATCGATGGCTGTGCCGTAGCTGTAGTCCTGAACAGCAGGGACTGACTTGCCGGTTTTTGCTGCATAGGCCTGCACTGCCTGCTCATGGGCAACCAGACGCGCATCCTTCACTTCTGGTGCCGAGGCTAGCGCGCTTTGGCCGGCCAGCAGCACCAACGCTGCCACTACCAAACCTTGCTTGCGCTTCATTTCGCCTTACCTCACTGGTGATGGATCAAACTGCTGGATCACACAGCATCGAGCTTACGCCGGGTCGCAATGACCGGCTACAAGGCGATATCCAGCGCCTTGCTCAGTTGCGCACTGCGATGGTCGGAAGCATTGCTGACCAAGGCATAGTTGTAATCACCATGAGACCAGTAGCGCGCTTGTAATTGCCCATCGATGCGTTCACCGCTGGGCATACGCGCAAAACGCTCGCCCGGCGAGCGCAGAAACAGGCTGATCCGCTGCCCCTGGGAGTCTTCGAACACCAGCAAGGCCGCTGGCCCCTGCTCGTTGCTCAGCAACCGCGCACCCAGCGGCGTGAAGCCATAAGCCGACAAGTCAGGCAGATTGCCAACATGGCGAAAATGCTGCCCGAGCCAGGCCTGCAACCGCAGCGGATCACGGGCGCTGAGGTCCAAGGTGCCAGCATCGGCGAACAGCCTATGGGCCTGCAGTGCATCAGCCATTGGCAAATTGCTGGCGACAAGGCTCGCGTCGCGCATGTGCCAGCCTCCCAGCCCACCCATACCCAGCGCCAGCAACAGCACCGCCGTATTGGCCCAGCGTCGCTGCTGACGCCGACGCCGCTCACCGCGTATATAGGCTGGATCAAGCCGTGGGTTGGCAGGCTGCCCGGCCAACCCGGACAACGCCGCGCGCAATTGCCGGGCATCACGGCGCCAACCGTCAACCCGCATGGCCTGTTCGGGATTGGCGGCCAGATACAACTCCACCGCCCGGCGACGCTCCGGGTCCAGGCACTCATCGACATAGGCGTGCAACTCGCCTTCTGACGGGATCAACTGACTCATTTCAACCTCCGCAACGCCGGGGACACTGTCGAGCCCTCGGCCAGTTCGCGCAGCGCCGTACGCGCCCGCGACAAACGCGACATCACTGTGCCGATGGGCACTTCCAACGCCTGGGCGGCCTCCTTGTAACTGAGGCCTTCAACACTGACCAGCAACAACAGCGCGCGTTGCTCGGCGGGTAAACGGGCAAAGGCCGCCAGGCCAGACTGGGCGAGCACAATGTCTTCGGTGGCGTTGCCGGCCTCTTCACCCCGACCGAACCAGGCCAGCCAGCGCGCATGACGTCGCTCCCGGCGTTTGCCGTCGATAAATTGCCGGTAAAGGATCGCGAACAGCCAGGCGCGCAGGCTGTCCTGTTCACGCTGCTGCAGTCGACGGCTGAGGGCGCGCTCGACCGTGGCCTGGACCAGATCGTCAGCGCTACTGGCCTCGCGGGTCAGGCACAGGGCGAAACGGCGCAGGCGCTCGAGCATTTCGCGTAATTGGTCGTCATCGAGTTCGTTCATTGCCGGGGTCTTGGCCTGCAGGTGGTCAGTGTAAGAGACAGACGCTGCGCAGAAAAACTTATTCCATGGCCGCGGAATAAAAACGTTGCCCAGCCGTCGTACTGGCTCATTCACTGACCCGGATCGCCGCCATGAGCACGCCGTTACACGGTCGACCCCGCACCTTGCGTCTGGTTGCAATTGGCCTGGGCCTGAGCGCCCTGGCCGCAAGCTTTGCCTATGCCGCCGGCTGGATCGGCAGCGACCGCCTGACCCCGAAACGCATTATCGATACCTTCGAGGCGCAGGCTGGCCACTACCCTGGATACCGTAAGAATCACGCCAAAGGCCTTTGTGTCAGCGGTTACTTCCTCAGTAGCAAGCAGGCTGCGCCGCTGTCCCAGGCGCGCGTGTTCAGCCAGGAACGGGTGCCGGTGATCGGTCGCTTCGCCATTGGCGGCAGCAATCCTTACAGCGCTGACACCAGCGTGCCGACCCGGAGCCTGGCACTGCAGTTGACCAGCGACGATGGCCAGGTCTGGCGTACTGGCATGAATACGCCGCCGGTGCTCGCAGTGAGCACCCCAGAAGCCTTCTACCAGCAGGTAGTGGCCATGACCCCGGACCCGGCCAGCGGCAAACCAGACCCGGCGCGGGTGCAAGCCTTCTTCGCCGCGCATCCGGAAAGCGCCGCATTTCGTCAATGGGCCAAGGACTACAAGGCCCCCGACAGTTTTGCCAATTCCAGCTTCAACAGCATCAATGCCTTTGCTTTGATCGATCACAGCGGCCACAGCCGCTATGTGCGCTGGAGCCTGTTACCGCAAACGCCGTTTGCCACCTTGCAAGGTCAGGTCGACGACCGGGATTACCTGCAACACGACCTGCAACAACGTCTGAGCCAAGGGCCATTGCGCTGGACCTTGCGCCTGACCCTGGCCGAGGCGGGTGACCCTGTCGATGATCCGACCCGGCCCTGGCCTGCCGAACGGCCAACCGTCGATGCCGGTACCCTGGTGATCGAGCAGGTAGACGGCCCTGAACAAGGCGCCTGTCGCGACCTCAACTTTGACCCAACGATTCTGCCTGCGGGAATCAAGCCCTCTGCCGACCCGATCCTGGCGGCCCGTTCGGCGGCGTATGCCGAATCCTTCAACCGCCGCAGCCGCGAAGCGGCGCAATTGGGAGCACACCCATGAGACCTGTACCGGTTGCCTTCCACCCCCTGGCGCGCTTGCTGCACTGGCTCATGGCGGTGCTGATCCTGGCCATGCTGTTCGTTGGCGTCAGCATGATCGCCGACTTATCGCCGCGCCACACCTGGTTGCTTGGCCTGCACAAAGCCATTGGTTTGGCGCTCCTGCTGTTGGTGTTGGTGCGCATCGTCCTGCGCCTGACCTTGCCCCACCCGCCCTTACCCGCCGACCTGCCCACGCTGCAGAAACTAGCGGCTGGCGCCTCCCACCTGCTGCTGTATGCGCTGATGCTGGCGATGCCGTTGATCGGCTGGGGCATGCTCTCGGCCAGTGGCAATCCACTGCCATGGCAACTGCCGGCAATACTGCCCCATGACCTGCAGCTGTATGCCGTACTGCGCCGGGCCCATGGCGGGTTGGCTTACCTGCTGTTCGCCACGGTGCTGGTGCACCTGGGCGCGGCGCTGGTGCACGGTTTGGTGCGGCGCGATGGGGTGCTGCGCAGCATGTGGCCTGGACGTCGCTAGCCAGGGCGGCTAGGCGGTCGCACTACAGGGATCAGGTAGTCCGGTTACATCAACGCCCCGGTTGTGTAGCCGGTCACGCAGCCAATGCAACTGTTGCAGGGTCTCCTGTTGCCAACCCTCCCCAATAATCAGGCGCCAGCAGCCGCTCAGGACATCGGGATGAACCTGAAAAAATCGTTTCAAATCATGGTTGCGGTCAATTAACAAACTCAGGTAATCCAAGGCATTTTTGGCGAGAACGTACTGTTGTTCCCGTCCTTCAACACCTTCAAATAACCTGAGTAGCCTGGCCTTGTGCGGCTTGGAATACAGCATTGAGTGCTCATCGCGGAGCATTTCCAGGCGGTGCGAGGGTTCCTTCTCATAGCTGCACAGGTGAATCGCGTTGGTGACGCTGAACAATCCGATAGCATCGTCAACCGCTGCCTTGGCCGTGACCGTATGCACACACTGAACAATCGGCGGCATGCTCGCTGCTCCCTGCCCCTTGCTTTCATAGGCTTTGCAGCGAAAGAACAGCTCGGTTTGTTCCTGGCAACGCGCTGCCAGGAGCTGCATCATCCACCCTTCGATACAGCGCAACCAGAGCTCATCCAGTGGACAGTCTCGCCGTGCGAAGCGGGTAAATAGCTCAAGCATCCGTAGGCTGAGGGTGGTTTGGGTGCTCGCCGTGTACAGGTCATTAATGTCACTGGTGTTCAACAGTCCCCAAAGAAACCTCGCGGTTTGCTCTGCCTGATCGACCCAGTGGCTACGCTGTGCAACGGATTTTTGTTCGGCTATCAGCTCTATACACAGACTGTAGTGATCCAACGTCAGGTCAATCAGTATCGTCGCAGACCGCAATGGGCTGGTGCACGCGACGTCAGCAGCCGTATTCAAGGCCTCAACGAGCGTCCGATTGTCTGGAGACTGCTGCCAGCGTTCGATCAACTGGAGAAACTCCTGCTGGGTAAAGCAGGGCTCACGCGAAGTGAGTAACATTTCTGACCGGATTCGCTCAGGTGTATCAAACGCACGCAACCCCTGCAATTTGACGACCAGGCGAGTGTAGCGATCAAACGCTTCGCTGCCGTGCTTGAAGCCAGACGCTGTGATCGCCTGAACGAGCAGCTCCATCGCTTCGCTCTTGCTGTGTTGATTGAGGGCCAACACCAAGGTCGGAGTCCCCTTCCCCAGCAGCCGCGCCTCAACCATCGCGGCACACACCGGTGCCTCACGGCGCAACACCGACTGCAGAATGATCGCTTCCCACCTCAGTTCACCCTGACCATGGCGCAGCGCTACCGCTTTGAGGCTGCCCAACTCCCGGGCAATGGTGCGTGTCAGCCGCGGATTGTCTGGGAACCACTCGGCGGCGCGGCTTCTGTCCTGCTCAGGGATGAAGGCGCAGTACTGTGCCAGGGTATCGGCTGCAAATTGGGTCGACAAACGTCCAGGCAGCGCCTTGAGCTCGAACTCAAAGTCGATGATCTTGTCCAGAAATGCCTGGCGGGACGAGGAAAAGGCCCGTGAATAGGCCTTCAGCGATTGGGTGACGATGGCCTTGTCGAATGCCAAGACAAACGCGAATCCAGACAGATCAAGGTACTCGCGCAATGCCATTAGGGTTTTTGGCAAAATGACCGGATCGGCGCGATCAAGGTCATCAATAAAGACAATGACATGATGCTCCTTGAGCAAGGCTCGCAATGGTTCAAGGTCAGCAGCGTCAAGCTCCAGGCGTTGCTGGATATGCGTAGCGGCCGTTCCGGTCAGGGCCGCTCCCATGGTGAACATCGTTCCCATGTCGTTATCTATTTTGCCAGCAGCTTGACCGGTCATCTGGGACAGGTTGGCCAGGGCGGACGAAGCCTTGGCGACCCGGTGCTTCCATTTCAAGTGCCAAGGTTCTGGGATTTTCAACGTCTTGATCTTGACCCTCATCGCATCGCCCAGGGATTTCACGAAACTGTCCGCATCCACTGCCCGCCAGGCGGAGACATGGACAACCACATCCCCCTTGGCTTGCGCGATCTCACTGAGGAAGTTCAGGACCGTCGTCTTGCCAGCGCCCCACTCCCCATACAAACCAATACGCGTCGAGTACCCCTCCGGCGTAGCCTTGATTGTGCGATACATGGACTGCGCGAGCCACAGCCGGTCCAGGCCATCCTCTTCGCCCTTGGACCTGGCCGCGTCATGGCCAGCCTGGGTATTGGCCAGCTCCGCGCCCACCGTTGGGGCGTGTGTGGCGTCTGCGCGGCGAAAAAAAACCCTGTTCAACTTCATCCTTGCCTGCCGACTCGAAAATCAAAATGCCAGCATACGCAACCCGTGGTCGATATCAGCTAAAAAAACATAATTGCGCATTCTTTGCCCGCTATCTTGTTCAGCCTGCGGCACAATACCGGGCTTGTCTCCACAGCCTTGGATAGCCATGAACAGCGCACAGGACCCCATTCAACCCATCCCGACCAGCACTGACGAGGCCAGCTTCGACCTGCGCCCGCTGCTGATCGCCAACATGGCTTGCACCATGGCGATGATGGCTTTTGTGTCGCTGATTGGGCCGATTGCCCGCACCCTCGGCCTGGCCACTTGGCAGGCTGGGGCGGCAGTGACAGTAGCCGGGGTGGTTTGGATGCTACTGGCGCGCCCCTGGGGCCAGGCCAGTGATCGCTTGGGACGGCGCCGAGTACTGTTACTCGGCACCGCCGGTTTTACGCTGGCGTACTGGGCGTTGTGCCTGTTCATCGATAGCGCCTTACAGCTATTGCCGAGCGCCACTCTAGCGTTCATCGGCCTGGTGATCGGACGTGGCTTGATCGGTGCCTTCTACGCCGCCCTGCCGGTGGGCGGTGCGGCGTTGATTGCCGACAATGTCGCGCCGCAGCACCGCGCCCGCACCTTGGCCTCACTGGGGGCCGCCAACGCCGTTGGCCTGGTGCTTGGCCCGGCCCTGGCAGCCTTGCTGGCGCGCCACAGCTTGAGCCTGCCGTTCTACGTGATGGCGTTATTGCCAATGCTGGCGTTCGTGGTGCTGTTGCGCAAACTCAAGCGTCAGGAACTGCACCTCAAGCAACCACCCCGTCCGGTACGCTTGACCGATCCACGCTTGCGCCGGCCGCTGATGGTGGCCTTCGTGGCCATGCTCGGCGTTTCAGTGGCGCAGATCACGGTAGGCTTCTTCGCCCTGGACCGTTTGCACATGAACCCGGCGGACGCGGCTCAAACCGCCGGTATCGCCCTGACCATGGTGGGTGTAGCGCTGATTCTGGCGCAAATACTGGTGCGCAGGTTGCAATGGCCGCCGCTGCGCATGATCCGCTTCGGCGCCTGCCTTTCAGCGCTCGGTTTTGCCGCTGCCGCCTTTGCCCCGAGTGCGCCGCTGTTGTGGGCCAGCTTCTTTGTCTCGGCATGTGGCATGGGCTGGGTATTTCCGGCCTTTTCGGCGTTGGCCGCCAACGCCATGGACGCCGCCGAACAAGGCGCCACCGCCGGCTCCATTGGCGCCGCACAAGGCCTGGGCGTGGTCATCGGCCCCCTGGCCGGGACCCTGATCTATGCTGCCGACCCCCGCCTGCCGTACTTGATCGTCGCCGTACTGCTGCTACTGGTCGGGCTGTGGCCGCACCCGCGTCACGCGTCCCTACAGGCGGACCGCTAAAGCATCACGGAATGTGCTTTAATGCTCCGCCAAAAAATTTTCGATATATAAGGCGGCTATGGACACGGGGACACGACTCAAACTGGTGCGTGAACGCAACAAACTCTCCCAGCGGGAGCTGGCCCGTCGTAGCGGGCTGACAAATTCGACGATCTCCCAGATCGAGCAGAACCGCGTCAGCCCCTCGGTCAGTTCCCTGAAAAAACTGCTCGAAGGCATCCCCATGTCCCTCGCAGAGTTCTTCAGCTTCGACGAGCCGCCACGCGAAGAGCGCTTCGTGTTCCGTTCTACCGAACAGCCCGACCTGGGCAACAGTGGCCTGCGCATGCTGCTGGTGGGTGCCAGCGTTGAAGGTCGGCAAATGCGCATGCTGCGCGAACTGTACGCACCTGGTGCCGATTCCGGAGACGAGCCGATTGTCCACTCCGAAGGCGAAGAGTGCGGCCTGGTGACCCGTGGCACCATCGAATTGCGCGTGGATGGCCAGGTCAGTGTCCTCAACTCGGGTGACGGTTACTACTTCCCCACCACCCTGCCCCATAGTTTCAAGAACATCGGCCAGGACGAAGCAGAAATCATCAGCGCCAACACCCCGGCGAACTTCTGATCATTACGCCGCTGCCGTCAGGCAGCGATCGGGCGTGAAACGGCCGTAAAACCTGGCCGCCGCGATTCGCCAGGCCCCGACGCGGTGCCCGCGTTGCGACTGCTCTGCAGTCGATCGCAGCCTGGCGGCAGCGGCTACAGATGGCCAACCTACATCCAGCCCAACCAATGCCACCAGGTGGCGGCAAACACCAGCATTAGCAGGTAGCCAATCACCGTCACCAGAATACCCACCCGGGCAAACTGCTTGGCGCTGAAGGTCTCCGTCCCCAGACACACCATGTTCTGCGGCGCATTGATCGGCAGAATGAAGCCATAGCTGACGACAAAGCCCAACGCCATGGTCATCCCCAGGCGGCTGAAATCCCCCGGCAAGGTCTGTAGCACCGCAATCAGAATCGGCAACAGCGCCGAGGTCAGCGCCGTCGCACTGGCAAAC